>ENA-UESJ01001286-UESJ01001286.1-human-gut-metagenome-genome-assembly--contig:-NODE-1286-length-12059-cov-7.189367_pt1 | contig 12059 bp, 9 predicted proteins | sample MGYA00243000_ERZ508001 | MGnify/ENA primary metagenome ERZ508001 (study PRJEB26167, sample SAMN06115479) | human gut metagenome | host: Homo sapiens | place: China:Chongqing | collected 2015-03-03... | reverse complement strand
AAATGTGTGGATAACTTGGCGCTGAAGAGAATTTTCACAGCCGTCCACATTTGAGAGCCTATCGAACCATTCTACGTTTGTTTTCTTTGTTCAGCTGCTTTACCTCGCTTCGAAGCTGCCGGATCTACTCCGCCAGGCTCATTGCGTTTTTGGGGGTTCGTAGTATATTCTTTTGAGCGTGGGGTGTCAAGTTTTATTATACAACATCACGTTTTTCTTAAGTGGCAGCAGTTTTATATGTTTTGGACTATGCGGAGAAAGGCGTTGCATTTTTATTGTTGAAATGATATAATTAAATATATCATATTAACATTGAATGGGGTTAACAATATGCTGCAATTCTATCTGTCAATGATGAACAGCGGGGAGGACAAGGCGCTTGTCGAGTTTCTCTACAATGAGTACAAACAGATTATGTTCAAAACGGCATACGCGATTCTTCACAACAGGGAAAGAGCCGAGGATGCGGTTCACGACGCTTTTTTGAGGGTAATTAACCATTTATCGAAATTCCGCAGCTATTCATGCAAGGAAAACGTGTCTTACCTTGTTATTATAGTGAGGGGCATTGCACTGAACATGGTTTCGAAGTCGAACATGCAAGCGGAGCTCGACGAGGAAACACCTGACGGTTTGAGCGTTGAGGACAGCGTGTTATCCGAGCTGGCGTATGAGGAGATAGTCGAAAACATCAAGGCTCTTTCGCCCGCGTTAAGGGATATCGCGTATCTGTCCTTCGTTGAAAACTGCTCTGCGGGCGAGATATCGGAGCTTTTGGATATGAAGATAAACACGGTGCATTCCTCAATATCCAGAGCAAGAAAAATCCTTTCACGAAAGCATACGGAGAATAACCAATGAACAACAATCAGCTTATAGCCCTAGCGCTCCAAAACGATTTTGACGCCGAGCTTGCCATGTATGACGGAATGCCCGAGCACAGGTTTTCGCTTCGGTTTCGGAGAAGAATGAGGAAACTGCTCGGGGGCGGTGTTCCAGAGTGGGAAACAAAGCATGTCCCTCTTAGGAAAGCCGTTAATCTCGCGATTATCATGGTTATCCTGCTCGCTTTTCTTACGGGAGCGACCCTGCTCATCTATAAGATGTGGGATAAATTTCAGCTCCACGACGTGGGAGAGCATTCTTTTCTGGTGGCATTGGATATTGAAGGCGCACCGACGACTTTGGAGGATAAATACCGCTTGGGCATTGATTTGAGCGGGTATTCTGAGAATATCCTGCTTGACAATGAATATGAATATCTGGTTGAGTATCACGAAGTCAATGGAAATCGCGTGCTTGGCTTTAGTCAAGCGATAAAAGACCATTATCAAGGTGAAAGCTGTTGGCTTAATACTGAGAATGCTATGGTCATGCCTACTGAAATAATTGTAAATGGCTGCAAAGGGTTGACTTTTCAAACATATCATGGAATAAACGTGTTGATTTGGGATTGTGGCGACTATGTGATTTATTTATCAGGTTACAATATTGGTCAAGATGAACTGATATCGACCGCTGAAACTGTGCAAAAAGTAGAATAAAGGATTCGAAAAAGAAAATATGCAAGTATCTGTCGAAAATTGCTGTTTACTGTATAGATGGAAACCTCAAAAAGAAAATGGAGGTGAAAATATGAAAAAGTATATATCGGTTGTTCTTGCGCTTGTTGTATTCTTTGTATGCGCTGTATCAGCGTATGCTATTAGTTTTTTGGATATGGACTCGGCACGCAAAAGCAGTATTTTGGAAATATCATCTACAACTGCTACTTGCCAAAGCTCTTTTATTGACGGAACCGGAGTCGTAACAAGAATCAAGATGACCCAAACACTTGAGAAGCAAGGATTTCTTTGGTCATGGAGCACCTATGCGGGCGAATGGACAAAGACCACGTACGGATGTCGGCAGCTCTCTCAAACAAGGTTTATAACCTTGAAAGCGGCAAATACCACGTAAAAACCGTGTTTAGCGTAACCATTGACGGTAAGACAACGGATTACACGGTTTACAATACGGAAAAATCGTTATAATGGATGACAAACAATGAGAAAACAGTTTTTAAAAGCAATTTATTTTGCTTTAGTGGTACTGAAACTGATGGCGTTTGTGTAGCGTACAAATCAATATAGTGGAGACATACAATGAAACGATTATATTCTCTGATTTTAGCGTTGCTGCTTTGTATCATAAATGCAGTTCCTGTCGGTGCTTATGATTTCAGCATGAATGAAGTAATACATCAGTATAATTCTCATGCTTTCACAAGAAAAAATACTCCTGCTGTAAAATGGAACGGAAAAACCGAGTTAAAAGAGAACTCATATTATTATACGACTTCGGGCGTCACGATATCCCGTGATGTAACACTGCCGGAGAATTCAACGCTGGAGATAAGAAAGACGCTGAAAATCGCTAATGGTGCAAAGCGTACCGTTCGTGGAGACCTTTTGGTGGACTATGACGCAAAGGTGAATCCTGTGAATGGTACGCTTACTGTTGGCAAGAGCGGTTATATTCACGATTATGGGGCACTCGCTATAAGCAAAAAAGGCAGACTTGAGGTTTATGGGCATGTATATGTTATGGTTCCCGGAAGCCTTAGTGTTAAGGGAATCGTGAATGTATCGGCGGACGGTCGCGCAGTATATGCAGGCTCGTTCAAAAAATACCCGGGAGCAAAAGTGAACGGAAATATCACCGCTGCCGTTAATGTGACTGAGCATCTTTCCGAGGAATTATCGGGATTTTCTGAAAACGAAAAGATATGTGTCAACTTCCTTTTTTACGACTCAGAAACAGCCAGGAACACTACGGTTGACGGCAAAAACATTCTGGAAATATCCCTTGAGATACAAGAAAAATATGCGATCCCCGCTGTAATTTCTCATGTGTTGTTCGATGATGAAGGCGGAAGCTATAAGGAATACAAGGATTTGTCTGATAAACGAACAGACGTTTTCCTACGCTATCTCAAAACTAATTTTGGTGGTTCAAATGGGTACAGGCGTTATTTGAGCAATGATTATTTCAGCAATATTATTCCAAACCCTGCTTTTGAGAATAATTCAGCCGAAAATCCGTCAGACAATAAGTATATTGTATCCGACGATTATCGCAGTATGTTCAGCCTAAGAACCGAAATAGCTTATAAGCTGAACCAAGCTCTTTATGATGAATTAACAGTGCTTGGGTTTAATGAACTGTATATTCGCAATCCGCTGAAAAATGGATATGGCGCGTTCTCGGCTGAGCTGACGAAAGCGCAGATAGAGTCACTCTCTGACGACAGCCGCTTCCTGTTTCAATCGGTGAACGACGGCAAGACAATGATTTCCGGAGCAGACAAGCTATATGTCAGCAACGGGAATAAGAAAAAACTTGGAGTGTCCGATTGGAACAAGATAACAAGCCTTTACGGAAATACATTGTGCGTTGTAACAGCAAACGATGTGGTTTCGGGAGGGGTAACGGCAACCGATGATGTTTATGAGCGCATATCCTGCTATACCGATGTAAAATGGAGCAAGGATTCGGGTACGATGTATAGCCATTCTGCCTCGGGTTATTTCAATACGGAATTGTTTTATAGGACGCAGTTCAATGGTTTGTATAGCTTTGAGGGCTTCTGGGAGGAGCTGCGCAATGTGAATCACAGTGTAACCAAGAATTTTGTCCTGGACAACTGCCTGACATACGGTTTATTTAATGACAGCTATGTATACCGTAGTGTGACGGTTTCATCTGCCGCAGAGCTTGAAAAGCTTATCGCTGATGAAAATGTACTTCTCATAATTGAGGAGCAGGCTGAGCAGGAGTAGTGTGAAGGTGTCAAGCTGTGAAGCTTTTATATTAATCTTCTTCACGTCCTATATCTGTTTACCCTTTGGGCACAAAACACTCTACCCCAACCTTCCTTTAGAGCAGGACGAGGGTGAGCCAATCTTGTTAGCACCTATACAGGCTTCTGTATAGATGCTTCAGTCTGTCGAAAAAGCCGCAGAATAAACTCTGCGGCTTTAAAGTTATTTAATTAGCACATCACTTACGCCCTGGGGGTGGAGTAAACTAGGTCAGCCGGGGACCAGCCGCACCACTGACCGTCAAGATACGACCTGACAATGAAGCCGTATTTCTTTCCGTTTGTAAGACCCTCTGCGGTGTAGCCGGTATCTTCAGTGTAGCCAAGTTTGGTGTACTTTCCATCGGCGTAGATGTAAACAACATACATCTCAGCACCATCTACCTCGCCCCATGTGAGGTAAACCTCCTGATTGTCGGCGGCCGCCTTAATATTCAGCGGCTTATCGAACGCGCCGACAGGCTCAGCGTATACTGCGTCGTCGTTCGACCAGTCGTTCCACCTGCCGTTTACCCACGCCTTTACTATGAATCCGTATTTTCTGCCGTTGGTAAGGCCCTCTGCAGTGTATCCGGAATACTCGGAGTAGCCGAGTTTTGCGTAGTTGCCGTCAACATAGCTGTAGATAACGTATTCTTCAGCGCCGTCAACATCGTCCCAGATCAGGTGGACTTCCTTATCGCCTGCCATAGCCTGAACGTTCTGCGGCTTTGCGTTCACCGGAGTTGCAAATATAGCGTCGGAAGGCTGCCAGCCGCACCAAGTGCCATTTGCGTAGGAGCGCACGATGAATCCGTATTCCTTGCCGTTGGTAAGACCGGTCACGGTGAAGCTCGTGGTATCGGAATAGCCCTGCTTGGTGTACTTACCATCTGCATAGCTGTAGATAACGTAGTTTGTCGCGCCGGATACCTTATTCCAGGTGAGCGCAACTTGACCGTTTCCGGGAACTGCCTTAACATTGCGGACGTCTGTGCCGCCGACCGGAGTTGCATAAACTGCGTCGTCATTCGACCAGGCGTTCCAGCCGCCGTTTACCCATGCCTTTACGATGAATCCGTATTTCTTGCCGTTTGTGAGTCCGGTAGCTGTGAAGCTGTTTACGTCGGAATATCCAAGCTTATGGTAGCCGCCGTCGACGTAGCTGTAAACCACGTAGTCCTCCGCGTTCTCCACAGCGTCCCATGTAAGCGTTACCTGACCGTTTCCGGGGACTGCATGCACATTCTGGGGCTTGGTGTTCTGAACCGGAGTTGCGTAAACAGCGTCTGCAACGGACCAGTTGTTCCACTTGCCGTTTACCCACGCCTTTACGATGAATCCGTATTTCTTGCCGTTTACGAGGTTCTTTGCGGTGAAACTGGTGGAAGTGGTGGTGCCGAGGTTATGATAGCTGCCGTCTACATAGCTGTAAACGATGTAGTTGGTAGCGCCATTCACAGCGTTCCAGGTGATTGTTACCTGTTTGTCGCCGGGAACCGCCTTTACGTTCTGCGGCTTGTTTGCTGATGCCTTCGGAGTTGCGTAAACCGCGTCGTCGTTCGACCAGTCGCTCCACTTTCCGCTGACATACGACCTGACGATGAAGCCGTACTTCTTGCCGTTTATGAGGTCGGAAGCGGTGAAACTGTTCGTGGTGGAGTAGCCAAGCTTTGTATAGGTGTTGTCTGCATAGCTGTATATAACGTAGTTGGTAGCGCCGTCCACCTTATCCCAGGTGAGCTTTACGGTGTTGTCGCCGGCGGAAGCTGTTACGTTCTGTGGAACCGTGGTTTTTACCGCCTTTGTGTACGCCTTTATTCTTACGTTAGATTTATAGTTTGTGGTGCAGTCAGACCAAGTGTTGTAGAACTTGTAGAATGAAAGTCCGGTGCTCGGGCTGTATCTGTCAGTGATGACGTAGTGCTTTCCGTTTTTGTCATAGAGGTCTACTGCAACGGCGAATTTCTCCCCAGCCTTGACGGGAACGCTCACCGGGAGGTCTACCGTGTGATAACCCGCGTACTCCTGTGTGCCGGAAATCACCGCGGATTTGGCAAGCGTGCCGGTGTCTGGTGTGGAGCCGGTCAGACCGGTGTAGACATTAATGGTGTAGTTCCAGCCCGCTTCTGCGGAGTAGAAGGAGACCGCCGTTATTTCGTCGTTCTTGTCGGCGGTGAATACATTCGCGCCTCCGCCGATATTGGTATGCGACACCCGGCTGGTTGAGTATATGTATCCGTTCTGGCGAAGGCAGCCGCCGTCATACTGGTATATACTGCCGTAATTAGTGGTAGGTTCCATCGTGAGAGATGCGAACTCGCCTACTGTGGCGTCATTGTAGGACAAATAGAAGTATCCGCTTGTGCCCCATGTGCTGCCCCAGCTATTTCTGCACAGCCATGCACCGTCGTTGTTGGGGGTGCCGCCTGTCCTGAAGTTGCTCTTCGAGAAATTATCGTCCCAGCCGACCACGGTTATGGAGTGATTGGAGGTATATCCATTTGGGCAGTAATACGCGGTGTACTCGCCGGAGTTCTTTGTAAGGTAGTTTGAAGATGCGTAGTAGGAGATCTGTACCGCGCCGTCGCGCATGATAGCTTCCTTAATGGAGTTGATGTCTTTCTCGTCATACAGGTTGACATTCTGAAGGTGCGCGTAGGAATGATAGCGGTAGGATTCGTCAACGCCGGAGTTGAAGTCCGCGTAAGGAACGTTGGATTCCTCCTCAGCGCCTATCCAGGACATCATGGTGAACATAATATCGACCATGTTGCCGCCTGCGGAGTAAGCGGTGGGTGCGCCCAGACCTGAGAAATCGCCGTAGAGGGAGTCACCCTGCGGTGCTGTGGCACCTACAGCAAACCAGGCGAGGTGCTTCTCGGAATAATCAACCGATGAAGCGGACGCATAGCCCTGTTTTATCATGCTTGATTCTGCCATAGCCATGCCGGCATGCGCCCAGCAGCTTCCCTCGGAACCCTGGTTTCTTACCGCCGGGAGATATCCCCGGTCGACCATGCTGTATTTGGACGGCAGGGTGCCGTGATAGGCGAGCGTCCCGGTCGGGGTAAGGTTTGGCGTTACCTCGTTGCCGTTCTCGTCGATGTACTTGTAGTGAACATAGCCGTACTCAGAAGCGTCGCCATCAGCTACAAGCGTGATAACCTCCGGGGCGTCGTTTTCAGAGCCTGAAACCTCAGCCCGGGCGCCGAGGCTCACAGCCGTTGACAGCATCGCGGCAGCCGAGAAAAGTGAAACGAATTTTTGCAGCAGCTTCACAATAAGTTTCCTCCTTTTTAAATATAAAAACTTCCAATTTTTATTATAACAAAGCAACCCATAAAAGTCAAGCAATAATTACAATTCGGTTATGTCTGTTACCGAATTGTTACCATATTGTCACCGCTCTGTAATTGACTGTCAGAAAAATATATGCTATAATTAAGCTGCAAGCAAAATCGGCTGATACAGGAGGCGGCAGCATGAAGAAACTGAGGATAATCTACGCGCTGTTATTCAGCATGGCGCTGTTTTTTGCGATTCCGCTGAACGCAGCCGCAGATTTCGGACCCAAACCGACCGTGAGTATAAGCTTCCGCAATGCGGACGGTCAGACCTGCTATTCCGCGGTGCTTGCACGCGGGAGTTTTCAGCCTTCGCTCGGGGAGTTTTTGACCGAGGACGCCTACAGCGATTGGTTCGGGGAACTCACCTCGCAGGAGCAGGAGGCGGTGCGCGCGTTCGCGGACTACGCCGGACGATCCGCACCGGACGGCTACGCGCTCTTCAACAGGCTATGGGACGTCAGCCGGGAGAATGTTGAGATGACCTACCTGCCGCCAGATGACTTCATAGTGCTGGCGTACTTCCCGGACAGCGGCAGGGTGATCGCAAGCGATATCTGCCGCACCTATATGTTCAACAGCTATTTCACCGCCGACCTCTCACGCTCCGACAGTTTGCTGTACATCAAGCAGTCCTATAATGTCGGAATATGGCTGCTGGAATTCGCGGCGCGGGTGCTCATCACTATTGCGGTGGAGCTTGTCGTGGCTCTGATCTTCGGCTACTGGGAAAAGAAAACGCTGCTGTTCTTCGCGGCGGTCAACCTCGCTACTCAGGTGCTGCTGAACATGATACTGGCTCTGGTCAATATCCGGTACGGCTTCCTGTTATTCCTGTTCGCGTACATGTTCGGGGAATTGATCGTGGTAACGTTCGAGGCTGTTTTCTACAGCGCGTTCATCGGGAAGTACAGCCGTAAAAATGGCAAGGTGCGGGCGGTTTTCTACGCCATCTGCGCGAATCTGGCGTCGTTCTTCGCCGGAGTGGTTTTTTCAGCGAATTTCACGGCGCTGATGTAACCTTTATTCCGTGCGGCTGTCATTAAAGGCAAGGAGGGTGATCATATGAAAAATACGAAACTCATAACATTACTAGTCGCTGCGGCGCTTCTGACCGGGTGCAGCGGTTCACCGCAGACCGGCGCTGATTCACCGGCGGAGGACAACGCACATGCGCAGACAACCGCGGAGCAGTCCGGACCGGAGACCTCGGCAGTTCCCACGGACACTGCGGAATCCGTTGCGGATACTGCTGAATCCTCCCCGACTATTGCGGAAATGCTGGGAGTCACGGACTACGAAGCGCCCTGGAACCGCTCGGATTATCCGGAACTGGAGCTGTCAGAGGTTCCTGCGAAGGGAGAGGGCAGCGTAAAAATGACCCTCAGCCCCTACGCCCTGGACGACGTATGCGTGTGGCTGCTCGCCGACGACGCGTATTCCGACGGCGGGAAAATATACTGCACCCGCATGTACATAGGGCTGACAGTCAGCGGCGTGGAGCAGGACATAATTGAAGCTCCTCAGGCCCTAGCCGCCCCGGACGGCACGTTTGAATTCGACCCTGCGAATCCGCAGGAGCAGGCAGGGTATACCTCCATGCCGCAGACATACTACGGCATAAACGGATTTTCCGCCGACAGCGCCGCCGGCTGCGAGTACTACACCATCGGCAGGCGCGGCGAGCAGGACGGATTCTATCTCAGCCCGCTTGGTCACACCGATGAGCGCTGCATGCTCACTCCGGGCGCGGGATTCACGCTCCCGCCGGAGCAGCTCTCCGGGGAGTACACTATCTCGACATGCCCGGCGGTGGTAAGCTGCGACGGCTCGCTCCCGCAGCAGGAGGCGCTTGATATACTCACGGAAAAGTACCTTGATTTCCTTACCGGAGAGGATACGAACCGCAGCTTCACCGTGCTGGAGTATCGCGGCGTAACCTCGGAGATACTCGGGCGCGCCATGGAGGCTCCGGCGGGGGAGGACGGCTGCGCGCTGTCTCCCTGGGACAGCCTCCAGACCTGGGAAATGTCCTGGGAATCGTGGCTGGTGGACATCAACGCAGAGTTCCGCGGGGAGGGGTACATTGACGACATGGCAATAGGTCAGCTTGATCCGGATGTCTGGTACAGCCTGCCAAACGGAGGATTTCCGAAGGCGTGCTGGCTTATGTACGGCGACGGGGACAACTGGTATCTCTGGTCGAGGTACGCCTACAGCGAAATACCCCGCGTCCTGAAGTAAACTGACCCGGAAAATCACTTGACATGCCCCGGCGAATGTGGTATAATTCTATTTTACATCGTTCCGGAGGTACTGCATGAACTGGTCAGAAATAAATCTGAATAACTGGGTTTTGTGGCTGGGGCTTGGTATAGTCGCCCTTGCCATACTGATATGGATATACATACGGCTGCACGAGAAGCTCCCCTACGAGCTGAACGAAACTATACTGACAGAGCGCGAGCGGGCGTTCTACCGCATTCTGAAGCCCATCGCGGACAAGCTGGAGCTTCAGATATGCCCGAAGGTGCGCGTAGCGGACATCGTGTCGATAAAGAAGGGCACGAAGGACTGGCAGAAGTGGTTCAACAAGATACGCTCGAAGCACGTGGACTTCCTGCTGTGCGACTACGACATGAACATCGTGCTGATGATAGAGCTTGACGACCGCAGCCACGAATCCGAGCGCGCAAAGAAGAACGACGCGCTGAAGAACGCGATCTTCGGCGACCGCCTTGTTCGTATACGCTCTCTGAAGGACGACGTTGAGGCTGAGATAACCGCCGCGCTGAAAAAACTGTAAAAACGACCCGGCACCGAGATGGCGCCGGGTCAGCTTGTCGAAAAAGTCAATTTTGCCTGCGAAGCAGGCGTTTGTAATCCGTTTTTTGCCTCAGCTCTGCCGAGGCAAAAAACACTTCTATCCCAGCAAGTGTGCGTCTTGGCGGCAAAGCCGCCAAGACGTGCGCGCGGCTGGGATGTTTCGGCGGAAAAGTCACTTTAGTGACTTTTTCGACGGTCTAAGACCCGGCACCGAGATGGCGCCGGGTCGTTTCTATGAGTCCGGAAACGCTTGATTACAGCTTGGAAATAGCGTCGTTAAGCTCGTTGATACGTGTGTCGATGGTGGCGAAGTTCTCCTCGCGGAGCTGAGTGTAGGTCTTTTCGCCGGTGAGGAATACCGTCTTGGTGAGGGATTCAACCGGGGACTCAGCCTTGCCTGCGTCGGCTACGTCGGTGCCTATGCCGTTCTTGAAATCGAAGATAGGTGTGAGCTTGCTGGTGCCGTCCAGGGTGGTCTGGCTGTAGATGAAGTCGAGGTTGTAGTCGGTCCAGCCGTTCTTGTCCTTGCTCTGCTGCTTGGAAGCGGCGGTAACTGCCGGGTCGAGCGAGGAGGTAACGGAGCAGTCGATCCACGCGGCAACGCCTGCGTCGTTCGTGGAGCCCTTGCACCACATCATAGCGTCCTGCTTCATGAAGTGGTAGTACTTATCTGCCTGCGGGTCGCGGGGGTAGGGAACTACGCAGATCTCGTCGTCGTTCCAGCCGAAGCGCTGTGCGAACTTGTTAAGTCCGGAATCGCCCTCGAACTCCCAGGTGCCGCCGTTGCCGTAGAACAGGATATCGCCCTGCGCCCACGCCTTGGGGTTGACCGACCAGCCGTTGAGCTCGTGCAGCGGGTAGCGGAGGTTCTCCTTCTGGAGGGTGGAGAGCAGATCCATAACGCGCTCTACGTTAGCGTTATTCATATTGTTGATGAGCTTTGTGCCGTCGTTCTCGATGATGGGCGTACCGGTGGAAACAACGAACTCGTTCTCGGGGTTGTATCCCTCGATAACGTACTTGCCGTCGCCGGACTGCTGGAACTGTCTTGCCATGTCGAGGAACGTATCCCAGGTCCACTCGTCGTTCTCAAACAGGGTGCGGGGGTCCTTCAGACCTGCGCCCTCGAGGACGCTCTTGCGGTAGTAAAGCAGGGAATCAAAGGATATCTCGTAGATAGCGCAGTAGTATCTGCCGTTGAGGCGGAACTGGTTGAGTACGTCGCGGGCGCCGTCCCACTTGGAGCCTTCCAGGTTCAGAATGGTGTCAACGGGCTGGTATCTGCCCTTGATAACACCGTAGGGGAAGTCGCGTATCTCGAACGGGAACAGGTCGGGGGAGTCGCCGGACTGGATAGCTGTAGCCAGCTTGTCGTAGCGCTCGCCGTAGGCTACGTTGATGTACTCGAAGATCCTGCCCTCGCGGGAGGGGTCGTCGCCGGTAGCAGGAATGCCGTAGACGCTCTTGAACATCTCGGCTGCCGCGGTGGTCTCGTCGATATCCCACCACGCCATCCACTTGAGGCGCTTGTCGACCTTCAGGTCGGGGTTGTCGAGGCTTGCGGAAGCCTCCTTAGCGGCGTCGATAACGGCGGGGTCTGTGTCGTAGGTGGTGGTGACGAGCGGGGTGGTGACAACGGCGTTTGCGTTGGCGTCGGGAGCCGCGTTGCTTGTTCCGGAGCCGCTTACTGTAGTTCCGGACTCCTCGTCGCAGGCGGTCAGCGACAGGATCATACCTGCTGCGAGGACGCCGGCTGCGGCTTTCTTAAAGTTTATCATAGTGTTCCTCCATACATGCCCGAAGAATCGGGACTTCCTGAATAGGGCGGACTCGCCCTGGCTACTATAATTATAACCCTATTTCAAGGTTGTGTCAATGTGATAAACATATGAAAATCGCGCGTGAAATTGTGGATATTAAATAAGTTAATGGCAGCAATTAGTTTTGTTTAGGTTAATTGGGTGATTAGTGTGATGAACTGACGGTCATAGAAACGTGTGCAGTAATCAAGGAACGTCTTGATGCTGTCTGTGATGAGGTTCTTG
>ENA-UESJ01001270-UESJ01001270.1-human-gut-metagenome-genome-assembly--contig:-NODE-1270-length-12121-cov-20.150282_pt1 | contig 12121 bp, 15 predicted proteins | sample MGYA00243000_ERZ508001 | MGnify/ENA primary metagenome ERZ508001 (study PRJEB26167, sample SAMN06115479) | human gut metagenome | host: Homo sapiens | place: China:Chongqing | collected 2015-03-03... | reverse complement strand
GATGTGATGCTCTTTTTGCAGAAAATGGAGAGTGACGCAGTTGACAAACTCCTGCTTCTGATTCCTGCGTTTTATGGAATGACCCTCGGTATTCTGTTCTTTTTGATCTATTTTGCCTGCAAGTATCAGTTCGAGCGCAGACGGCATGAGCTTGGTGTTTATCTGTAACCGTCAAATCTCCCGGCGCATAAAAAAGCATCTCTGGCTTAGCAACCGCAGCTGGGCCAGAGATGTTCATTCTTTTGGTATTCTGCATTCCTGGGGTGCACTGGCAGGCAAGAGTTGTTCGGCCCAAGCCTCGTCCATCTGGCTCATAGCGGGAGCATTCCGCAGAACCCAGAGCAAGTAACGGTACGGATCTAATCCGTTTTCTTTCGCTGTCTCAATCAGGCTGTAGATCACACTGCTGGACTGTGCGCCGCCCGGTGTATTGGCAAACAGCCAATTCTTGCGGCCCATAACAAAAGGCTTTATGCTGCGTTCAGCACGGTTGTTGCTCAGTTCCAGCCGCCCATCCTCCAGATAACGGATCAGGTATGGCCACTGCTCCAGCAGATAGTGCAGCGCCCTACCCAGAGCGGACTTTGGTGCCGCCTTGCCGCTGGCCGCATTTGCCCACGCCAATAGAGCGTCCAGAACCGGTTTTTCCTGTTCCAGCCGCTTAGCATGTCGTTCTTCTGGTGTCAGTTCTGCGAAAGACTTTTCCAACTGGAACAGCCTTGAGCAGTAGCACTCGCCGGCCGCTGCCAGAGAATCTTTTCGCTTTTCCTGCAGTAGCGTCTGCAGCGCCTCATCAAATTTTCGCCGCGCGTGGGCCCAGCAGCCAACCACCCGGATATTCTCCGGCAGCCTGTGGTAACCATGGTATCCATCCGCATGGAGCCAGCCGGAGAAGCCCTTTAAGAACTCCTCCGCGTGCTCTGCCTTCCGGTTCGGCTGGTATTCATACAGGACAATCGGATGCTCCGTACAGCCGCTGGTCCTGTACAGCCACATGTAGGACTTGCTGGTCGCCGCCTTCCCGGGTTCTTTCAGTACCTGCAGCGTCGTCTCATCGCCATGGAGAACTTTCTCCCTGCAGAGCTGCCGGTGCAGCACCTCGTAGATGGGCTGCAGCCAGGTATCAGAGACATTCAGCAGCCAGTTGGACATGGTCTGCCGGGAGAGCTTCAATCCCTGGCGGTGAAACTCCTGCTCCAGCCGGTACAGCGGGGAATACATCACAAACTTCTGTACCGCAATATGCGCTACCGCCTCCGCGGAAGCATAGCTGCCGGGCAGCAGCGCAGGCTCCTTCGGTGTTTTCAGGATGTTGGCCTCGCCGCTGTCCTGCTCGCACTTCCTGCAGGCGTAGGTATAGTAGACATCCTCTCGAATCCAGAACCGGGCAGGCTCCATTTGCAGGCTCCGGCGGACCTCTTTGCCGATCTCCTCCATTTTGCTGCCGCAGGCGGAGCAGATCAGCTCTTCTTCGCTCAGACGGTGCTCCACCACTTCAGTGGGTGTGCCCTCCGGAACGATCTCGGTCACGCTGCCGGACTGCTTCTTGCGCGCATGGGCTTTCACGGCAACCTGCTCCGGCGTAGCGGATTTGGTGCCATAGGCGTAGGCTTCAAGCTCATTGAAGCTTAGCGAAAGCTGATCCATCAGGCCCTCCTGCAACTTCTCGGAGGAGGAGCCGAATTGCCGCTTTTTCGCAAGACCCAACTGCTCCAGAAGCCATTGGTTCTGGAGCTTGAGTTCAGTGAGCTGAGTTTGCTGAGATTCATATTCCGCGCGTGAAATGGTCACCATTTCAGCGTTACTTGTGGCAATTCTCTTCTCGTTTTCCATGTGAAAATTATACCACAAAAAGTGTCAAAAAGCCAGTGTTTTCGATGCTTTTCGGAAATTTAATCTGCCTTATATTATGCTCAGCCCAGATACTGGGCGGTGGGCTTTTGGCTGCTCGATCTGTAAGCCTTCCATCAGCCAGCGGTACTGCTGCGGCGTTAGTGACCGTACTTCAGATTCACTTCTCGGCCACTGGTATGCACCCTGTTCCAGCCGCTTGTAGAGCAGAATAAACCCGTCCTTTTCCCAGTATAGTCCCTTGATCCGGTCTCTGCGCCGCCCACAGAACAGGAACAGCGTGTTGGTGAACGGATCCAATTCAAACTGCTGCTGCACCATCCGGGCCAAACCGTCTATGCCTTTACGCAGATCGGTATAGCCACAGGCGATATAGACCCGATCCGCTCCGGAAAAATCGTTCAGCATGGCCGCAGCGCCTCGACCAGGGCTTTCAGCAGGTCCGGACTCAGCTCTTGATAGAAGTCAATGCTGCTATTGCCGATCCGCAGCGTGGCGGAACATTCTGAAACGTTCCGATCCTGCTGTTTCGGTGCTGGTAACTCTGCAAACGCAGGTGCCCCGGGGAATTCCGGTGCCGCATCTGCGATGGACAGCACTTCCCGTTCCCAACGATAGTATGTAGATGGTGTGATTCCTCTTTGCTTGCACCACTGCCGTACCGGAAGACCGCTGCTTCTGCAATTCTGAATCGCTGCCACCCATTTCTGTTGTCGTGCCTGGTGCTTTAGCTCTGTTGATGTCATGGTGTCCTCCCTGATGTTAATAGTAGTGGAACGTCGCGAAACGTTCCACTACTATTATCCCATGGGTGTCCATCCGCCGGGAGATTTGACGGTTACTAATATGCCATGGTCACAGCCAAGTGAGAGATAATGCTCAATCTCACCACTCAGCACAAGCTGGACGTACTCTAAGGGCTTGTTATATAGTAGCCAGTCCAGTTCTGCTCGCTGCGCAGGGGTGTTGCCGTATTCGTCCTCAATGGAGATACAATCAATGGAAAGGGTGGTGCCATCTTCAAATCGGGCTTCCACCCGGTTGGTGTCCATGTTGTAGTGGCAGGAAAGCACTTTTTGAGAGTGATTATGGTCGAAATTCTGATTTTGTTTCATTTGAATAGCTCCTTTAATGACTTTGAAATTTGATTTTCAACAAAATGAGGTCTCTTTTTTCTTTTTCTTAAGTCACCTATCCGCACTATCCTGCATCACAGGCATTTACCACTTCCGTCACATCCGGGGCATTCATCAGCTTTTTGAGAATATCAAACTGCTTTTTCTTATCCTTTCCCACCACCATCTGCCAATGCTCCGGCAGAATAGGCAGGTCATCATATCGCCACTTGGCATACTTTGGGTCATAGCTGTCTGCATCCGCAAGCCCGGCCAGATGGCCCACGCACCAGCTGACACGCCAACCGCTGCCCTCCAGATACCCGTCCTTACGGGCGGTTGCACCAATCACCGCCGACAGACTTTGTGCAACCGATGGTTTTTCAGCAATCACCAGCTTCATAATCTTCAACCTCCCATTCATTCTGCCAATTATCAGACAGTTTTTTTGCAATGCTGTGTTCTGAGGCAAGTGTAATGTCATAGCCAAAGCGATAATCATATCGGTACAACCTGCCAATCAAATCATTGATTATGATATTGCAGGCCATAATCACACGCTCTTTATCCACCTGCATCAGTTGATAGCGTTGATAATTGTTGTAATATTCTCGATGTCTGTGGGTTCTGCTGACCGTATCTTCCATCAGACAATCTATGGCATCTTTTTCACCATCTTCTTTGCTGCCCTGTGTATAAGACAACAGTTCCTTAACCATGGGAAAACTTTGTTCATCTACCGTTGCTTCTTCGCTCAAAAAACCGATATAAGCTTTTAGTAACAGGCTAACTGCTGTTTTTTCAGCTTCAGATAAAGCGTTCATGGTCTCCGCTGCATCAGGCAACAGTTCCTTTTCCACAAATTCATCTATCTCACCAGAATAAAGCATTCGGATTGAGTCCACACATAAAGAGCGTTTTTGGGGTGCGGTCTCAATTTCAAAATCATAAAGATCCAAGTCATCGTTCTTCTTTGACTTTTTTTGAACTTTGCTTATAGCAGTGAAAAGAATGTCTCCTCCAAAGTAAATTCCGAAGGCGACCAGATCAAAAATAATCAGAAAGTGTAATAACCAGTTCCAGGTGTTCATTGTGAGGTCCTCCTTTCTTTGACCATGTGCTGATTTTGGGTGTGGATTTACAGTAAGAGAGTGAGTAGAGCAGCAGAGGACAGGAATTTCTCCCTGTCCTCTGTCCCTTATCCCGCAATGATTTGAAATACGCTACGCTCAAATGGTTCAATCTGCTCTATCGCGTTCCTCATTAGGGTCAGAACCCTCAAAACCATCCTCAAGGACTTCCTCATCTTCGGTTTCCCATTCCTCGGAATCTTCCTCGCCATAATCATAATCGTCCAGGCTGTCATTGCCCTTGGTCTTAGGCTTATTCTTAACGAGCTTCAAGTAGGCAAATACGCCACCGCCGCCAAATAGAGCAAGCAGAAGGATCAGGACAGCCGGGTTCAGTCCGGCAGGCTTCTCTTTTTCCGGCTCCGGTGTTTCTGCCGGAGGTTCCGGTGCTTTTCCCGTACATTTGCTCATATCAGTTACACAGACCGGGCAGGCCGTATTAACTGCCCCTGCTTCACATTTCTTCGTGCAGCTGCACACAGCTGGCGGCTCCTCTTTGGCATTTCCATCTTCCATCAGTGCCATCAGGTCCGCTTCATCCACTTGGTTCAGAAAGTGAACAGCAGTCTTTTTATCCTCGTTGGCCCTGTCAATCAGGATATAAAAATAGTTGCCTGCCTTGGTGGTAACGGTAATGAGCTGCTTGTTGCCACCAAAATCATCCACCAGAGCGGCGTTGCCATCCGGGGTCAGCGGAGGTGCTTTTTCGGGTTCTTCCACCACCACATTACTGTCATTGGTGGTATCCTCTGCCGGGGGCGGCGCTGCGCCCTGGGCAAAAGCGGGAATAGTAAAGCCCGATGCCAGAACCAGCGTCAGGCAAAGGGCAGAAAGTGTTCGGAGCAATCCTTTATTCCTCATAGCTGTTTTCCTCCTGTTCGTTGTTGTCATCCACCATACTGCCGGGAATTGTGCCGCCGGACAGCATGGCGCTCAGCTGAGCCGGGGTCATACGCAGTGCGCGCACCATCTGGACGATCTCCAGATTTTCAGCCTCGGTTTTCTGTGCCTCCAGCGCCTTGAGCTTTTCCTGATACTCTGCGATCTTCTCGCGGACCTTTGTAATCTCCTGGTCAATGCGTTCAATTTTGTTCTTTGCCATCGTCTATCACTCCTTCTAAAAAATCTCTGTTACCAGTTCATCAGGCCGTAGCCCTTGATACTCCGATAATTCAGGTCATAACTTTTGATCTTGCAGGCATCGCCGGAATTTCCCTCCACGGTATAAACACGGCTGCCATCGGTGCCGACAACAATTCCCACATGGTCTGCGGAACCATCCAGATCCCAATCGAAGAAAATGGCATCACCGGGGGCGATGTTTTCATATCCTCGTGCGCCCCACTGTCCATGAGACTGGAACCACGGAACACCCTGAGACTGACAACCAGCAAAGCGTGGTTCCGTTCGACCGGATTGACCATAGCACCATGATACAAAGCAGGCACACCATTCCACACGGGAGTCAAAGCCGTACCAGCTCCAATAAGGTTGTCCTCCCACATTGCCCACCTGACTTTTCGCCAGTTCCACCAGCTGCGGATTGCCGGGGCGGGTGCCATTGATAAATTCAACACCAGTCAAATCTTCAGAAACACCTGTATCGGGAGAACCGCCACCAAACAACAGCGGCTTATTGCCCATAGTCTGTCGGTAGACCTGGTACATCTCCATCTGCTCCGGAGTCAGTAGTTCTGGCGCAAGAGAGGCAATGGAACGGCTTGTTAAAGTTACATGGAGAATACGATATTCATATTCATGCTCATCCCCATCTTCGTCAGTGTAAGTGCGAATCTGAATTTCTTCTCTCAGCGTAAGCTGATACTGTGCATCAAACACACGATCCAGCTCTGCCTGTGCGCTGTGGCGTGTATAGCCTTGCAAGACAGCAGAGAGAACTGCCGCCAGCTCATGGGGGTCATGGCCAATCATATCCAGGTTATAGCGATACTCGTCATACCCTGGGTGGCTGCTTTCGATGTTGTCGATTTTCTCCTGCAACCGAGCTTCTCTGTCTGCATAATCTGCCTCCACCGCCAGCATTTCCGGGTCATCCGATGGATAGGTAGTGCCGGAAATTACAGAACCAATACTCTGTGCCATCATAGAGCAGGAGGACATGGTATTCATCAGCATACAGGCGATGAGGAACAAAACCCCTGCCATCAGGAAACCCTTCTTGTGGCGCATGACGACTGCCCCTGCCTGCTGTGCCTTTTCTTTTACCGTCCTTGCGACTTTTCCTGTTTTGGACGCAGCCTGGGCGGTATTTCCGGCAGTCTGACCAGTGCGCTTGGCGGCAGCATACTGCTTTTTGATGGCCTGCTTTTGCTGCCACCGGGAAAGAGGATTGCTGGCAAACTGAGGATTTTCCCGTAGGGACTTCTGGTACAGGGCATTTACATTTGCCTTTTCCAGCTTCTGCTCGGCCTGGGCTGCTTTGCGGTACGGCTTCAGCTTGTGGCTGCGATAGCCCTCCCGCACCAGATAAGCGCTGGTCTCCACCGCCTCCTCGGACTTGTGGGCGCTTTCCACACCCACATTGTCCTGTTCTGTTTCCCGGATCTCTTTGTGAAACTTGCCCGCGACCAGATGGACGGGAGCTTCCTTAACCCCTTGAGAAAGTTTGGAAGGTGGTTTTTTCTTGTCCTCAAAGGTCAGCTTCGAGGTCTTTTTCCCGGTGTCCGGGTCAATGACCGTCTGTCTGACTTTTTTCTTTGGAATATTGGCCTGCGCCTTATCTGCTCTGGCCGTAGCTTTCTCCGTTTTGCGGATCGGCTTTTCCAGTGCAGGGTCAGCCCGTTCCTCATCAGTAAAGCGCAGGCGCGGCTCTTTATTCAAACCAATCACCCATTAGGATAGCATCCATCATGTGGTGCAGCTCCACATAGAGGGCCAAACCTTCCGGATCATATAGCGGATGCACAGTGAGATACGCATGGACTTGCGCCAGAATCTCAGAGAGCATTGTGATAGGTCTGCACCCTACAATGGTTGCTGCACCAGGGGCACACATCATATTCGCCCAAATCGAAAAGAGACGGGCAAGACCAATTTCGCCATCCTCATTCAAGGTTTTGAGTTCTTTGTCAGCGGTACGACACTCAACAACAGCGGAGGCCATTACCGGAAGCAACATGAATTCGTGAGCCTCCAATGCCTCACGGAAAAAAATCATGGTATCAAGTTCGCAAATATTCTGTTTCATAGTTATTCATCCTCCTTTTTCAGTTCCTGGGGTTTGGTGGTCATAATGCGGTAAAGCTCAGTATTCTTCGGGAAGTGGTCAACGAAGGGCAGGATGGTGGAGCCATAGAACAGCAGGCCCTCGCCCTCACCGGAGTGGGTCACATAGCTAAGCTGGTGCGTGGAAATGCCCAGCTGCTTGGCGAGAATCTGACGGTCTCCGCCTGCCTGGTTGAGCATATACACGAAGTCGGAGTTTTCAAAGATGTTCTCCACCTCGCGGCTGCTCAAAAGGTCTTTGACATTCTGGGTGATACCTGTCGGAATACCGCCCCATTTGCGGAATCGCTTCCAGCTTTCCACCGTATAAGCGGCGGTCTGCTCCTCCTTCAAAAGCAGGTGCATCTCGTCGATGTAATAACGGGTGGACTTGTGGGCAGCGCGGTTAATGGTAACGCGGTTCCACACCTGATCCTGGACCACCAACATACCGATTTTCTTGAGTTGCTTGCCCAGCTCCTTAATGTCATAGCAGACAATGCGGTTATTGATGTCCACATTGCTCTGGTGATTGAACACATTGAGGGAGCCGGTTACATAGATTTCAAGGGCCGTGGCGATATACTGTGCTTCCTTTTCCTCCTGTTCTCGGAGCAGGTTATATAGGTCCTCCAGTATGGGCATATTCTCCGGGCGCGGGTCATTGAGGTAGGTCTGATAGACCAGACGCACACAACGGTCGATGATGGTTTTCTGCACCGGCTGCAATCCGTCCTTACCGCCCACGATCAGCTCACACAAGCTGAGGATAAAGTCAGACTTGAGGGACAGCGGGCTTTCATCATCCGAATAGTCCAGGTTCAGATCCATCGGATTGATGTAGTTGGTTGAGGTAGGCGAGATCTTGATGACCTGCCCATGCAGACGATCCACCAGGGGTGCGTACTCCGCTTCCGGGTCACAGATGATGACATCATCATTGGTAAGCAAAAAGCAGTTGGCAATCTCACGCTTGGCGCTGAAAGACTTACCGGAACCCGGCGTACCCAAAATCAAGCCGTTGGGGTTTTTCAGCAGCTTTCTATCCACCATGATGAGGTTGTTGGACAGGGCATTGATGCCGTAGTACAGGGCTTCCTTGCCGTTCTGGAATAATTCCTGTGTGGTGAATGGTACAAAGATAGCCGTAGAACTGGTGGTCAGCCCTCGCTGAATCTCGATCTGATTGAGTCCCAGGGGCAGACAGCTCATCAGCCCTTCTTCCTGCTGGAAGTCCAGTCTGGTCAGCTGGCAGTTATACTTCTGGGCAATAGAGCCTGCCTGAAAGATGTTGTTGCCAAGCTGACGGGGGGTGTCCGCTGTGTTCAGCACCAAAAAGGAGACCAGGAACATTCTCTCGTTTCGGCTCTGCAAATCCTGCAACAGCTTTTTCGCTTCGCTGCCGTAGGTGGCAAGGTCAGAAGGAATGATGTCCATGTCGTATCCGGCGCGGACTGCTTTTTTCTGTTCCTCAATCTTACTGCGGTCCAGATCGGTAATCTTACGCTTTACCGTTTTGATGGCTTTCACCTGATCCACCGACTGAATGTGCATACTCACAATGAGCGAGCTTTCCATATCCAGAAAATCAGCCAGCAGACGGTCATTCAGCTCCGGTGCGAGAATCTGCAAAAAAGAAACAGCCCCGTATTTCTTGCCCATACGGAACTGCTTGCCGGTGCGGAACTCAAAGGAGCTTGGTGCAATAAAATCTTTTGTGGACAGACCGGAAGGAGCCAGCCAGTCCCATTCAAACTGAAATGGGAGCTGTTCATCCATGTGGAATACCGCATGAAGCTGGGAAAGCCTTTCCTTACCGTCCAGTGTCCTGGCAGCTGCGCCAAGACGCTTGAAGTTGTTGAGTATATCGGTCTCAATACGCTCCAGACGGGGCTTGGCGGCTTTGATGCTGTCAGCGTCAATACCAAAGGTCAGGTATTTGGTCTTGATGAGACCGTTGTTGCCTCTGGCCAGCTGATTTTGCAGCATCGTGGTGTATTCCTCACGGATACTGTCAAAGGCATCCCCCTGGGGCGGAATGGAAATGGAGTTGGCAAAGGTCTCCTCCGATGCCGCAAGGTTCAAAAAAGACAGCTGGAAGTGAATCGAGCTGTCGAAATAATTGAGGAAATCACACCAGCCCTCAAAGATCGCGGTCTTATCTTCATTTTGGGAGAGCTGATAGTTGATGTCCTGAAACTGAATGGTCTTTGTGTAGTGGCTGTCCGATACGCGGCAGATCCCGTCCGGCCACATTCGTTCATAGGGGATACTGTCCTGTGCCGATTTTCCTTTTTTGTCCGTGCGGTTGGCGCGGGCAATGGCCGCTTCGATCTGCTTCTTATCGGCGCGGGACAGCTTTTTCTTTGTCTTTACCGGATGCACGGTCTTTTCTTCCGGTTTTCCCAGCAGACGGCGCAGCCAGCTTTTCATTGCGGTGAACAATGTCATACACCTCCTTATCGAGCATTTCCTGCCGCTTTAATACGGCATAAAAGTTATTGGTCTGGTAGGGACGCTGCTTGGGACGGATCACAGCTACTTTGAGGATGTTGCCGACGATCTTTTCCAGGGGCTGTCCATGCTTTTCATACATTGCCAGCAGGAAGAAGGGCATCATGACCAGCATCATACACATGGCAGCCATGCTGTTTCCCGCAGGCTCACGGAGCCACAAGAACAGCGGTACACCTACAAGCGCCCCGGCGGTAAAGCAGACCAGCTGCCTTCGTGTCAGATTGAACATGACCTTGGTTTTGACTTTGGTTAAATCTTTGGGTACGGGTACATAAGCCATATTATCCACCTCCTTTATGGGAATGAAATAGAGCTGTCCACTTCATTTCCCCACACATCCCAACCGGGTGTGGATTGACGAGCAAACAGTTCTATGCGCGGGAGATCACCCATCAATGAGACAATGCGTTCTCTGGCTTCCTGCGGTTTTTTTGAATGTTCTTCAATGTGAGAGACAATGACCTGATGAACAGCTGCGTTTATACGCTTGGGATGTCCTTTCGTTGCGAGGATACAAAGTTCCACATTGGAGCGCGTCCAATATCCCATTCCCCAGAACAAGCTATCTGCCTTTCGATTTTGCTTTACCCAAACAAAGCCGACGGTTTTATAGGTAAATCCCCATGCCTTCAGAACTGAGAGACCTTCCAGTAAACATGGAATCGTGACCCATAAAAACAAGGCACAGTCTTTATCCGCCAAGTTGCCTACTGGCAGCGCACAAATATCCTCGATACTCATGGTCGGATAGTGACTTTCTGCACTGCGTCCCAATCCTTTCTTGGAATATACTTTGTAGTTCCATGGCGGGTCTGCGTAAATGATTTGATATTTTTTCATACAGAACCCTCCTTTAGTGCGCCTGAAAGACTGATTTTGCGAGACTGCCGGTTTTGAACAGCGTAAAGCACAGCAGTACGGTGTAGCCCACGCAGCTCCAGATTGCCATGATGATGTCATCTTCCAGAGCGATGTTCTGCACCAGCACAGCATAAATTGCCACGCAGACGATAATGAGAAACGCCTGAAAGCCCAGCGCCAGCAGGGATCGGAGGTAATTCTGTCCCATACCGCCCCATTCTTTACCCATCATTACTGCACATTTTCTCGAATCCATCCGAATTTTTCAATTTTCTCTCTAAATCAATATCTGAAATTTTAATGTAAAATTCCCGGCAATTTCCCGCCTCAACATTTTCAGTATTAATATCATCAACATTAATAACTGCTGCTTTTCCATCATATGTACGCTGCACTATAAATTCATAACTATTAAGTGCCGCAAATGCACCTGTGCTATAAGAATATTCCGGATCATATCCGTTAAAAAAGCCGTCTGCGTTATCAAGAAAATGTGTGTTTATCACACTCTGCTCATTAGTGATTTTATTTATCTTTATAAATGTGTCTGAAAATGCCGGAATGAGCACAATATAATTTCCAACATTTAAAACAGCCTTGAATAAACACAATGTTCTGTTTTCTGTATTCCAATATTTTTTTATAAGTGTTGTTTGAATCTTGATTACACTAAAATCAATTCCATCATTTGTTATTGCAATAACATTATTGATATTATCAAGTAGATACAGTTTATTTTCATCAGCAGTTATATACGTATATACATATTTATCTCCGTCATTTTTATGCAATTCACTCTCACCTGTATTGACATTATATTTTAATAAATAATCCGAACATCCCGTTACTATCCATAAATACTCATTAAAATATACACAGCTATAAACCATATTACCAAATGCAGCTGCTCCAAGATTCTTATACAGATTTAAGAGTGTTATCTTATCAACCATCCATTCGTCTGTCAAAGTATCATATTTCCATATATCAAATCCATCATAAGGCAAAAACATAAGAAAATTATCACATAATTTCATTTGTCCCAATGCTCTCGCATCATATTTTTCATTACATATGAATGTTTTATAATTACCATTATTACATTTTGTAATATAGTTGCTATATACTGATGATATATATATATCATCTGATTGTGTACATATATACCCATACAATCACTTCCCCTATATAATTACTATCTGTATCCTTGAAATTTGTAATATCAAATCTGAATATCCCACTAAATGAATCTGCAACAAAATACAATTCATTTTCTTTAACAGCCATATTAATAATTCTTAGATTTCTTTTTTCATTTTCAGAAAATTCATTAAATATTAAATCATTAAATATAAACACCGGCTTTCCTGCAGCACTGAACATATTAATAACCGAGCTTCCATCCGAACCTATATATCCGTC
>ENA-UESJ01001262-UESJ01001262.1-human-gut-metagenome-genome-assembly--contig:-NODE-1262-length-12186-cov-5.046990_pt1 | contig 12186 bp, 12 predicted proteins | sample MGYA00243000_ERZ508001 | MGnify/ENA primary metagenome ERZ508001 (study PRJEB26167, sample SAMN06115479) | human gut metagenome | host: Homo sapiens | place: China:Chongqing | collected 2015-03-03... | reverse complement strand
CATCGAAAGAACAGATCTCCGAAGACCTGCATCTGCTTGTAGCGGACGGCTATGGTTATATCCGTATGTATGAGCCAAATGTACATGCCGTTACCGCTCTGCAGGTAATCCGTGAGGAGAAGCTCCCGCTTCAATGTATGATTGGCATTGATTCATTGCCGGAAATCAATTCTGCAGAATGTATCACAGGTCCGCAGACATTCAGTGATGAAGAACTCGCAGCACATGCAGCAGGCAATGATGCACAGCTCGACCGATTGATTGCGCTTGCAAATGAATATACAGACGAAATCGTGGCTGTCTCTGTCGGAAACGAAAACCGCTTCCCATTTGTAGGACACCTGGTATCTGGGAAACGTCTTGTGGCACATACAAAGAAGCTCCATGCAGCGGTAAAACAGCCGGTTGCTTTCTGTGAGGTTGATATTGATTGGAAGAATCTGGATGCGATTGCGAATGAGGTGGATGTGATCGGTATTCATACCTATCCATATCATATGGATGTTGCAATCGAGGATGCATTTGCCAAAACGAAGGAAAGCTTCGAATCTGCCTGTGCAATCTATCCGGACAAGCAGATCTGTTTTACAGAGCTTGGCTGGGCAACGAATACGGCACATGATGATCACGCCGATTATGCGTCGGTTGCAAATCAGAAGCGTTACCTGTCGGAAGTTGCCGATTATCTGAAATCCGAGGAAATCGTTGGCTTCGTCTTTGAAGCATTCGATGAGCTCTGGAAGGATCCGTCCTCTCCGGCTGCCTCTGAGTGTAACTGGGGTATCTATGATATCAACCGGAAGAAAAAATGGTAAATTCGCAGGTATTCCTCTTCTACGTCTGCAAATGGTCGGACTGTATAATCTGGTTCATCATGAACCTGTGGTTTCGGTAAAGGCTGTTTCTCGTGTAACAGATATGTAAGGTCGTACCATAGCATTGCATTATCAATATCCTTCAGAATTTCCTGTTCCGCATTATCTAATGTACTTCCAAGAAAATGCGTATAAATCATATCAAGCAATTGATCTTCCAGCCGGTTATATTCCGGCAAGGTCTGCTTGAATGGACGTGGAACATCGGACATATAACATTCGCTTGCATCATGTAGCAGACATGCCAGAACCAGACGTGCCGACAGCCCGCGTGCCTGCGCTTCTTTCGCGCAGGCAATGCAATGCTGTCCGACCGAGAAAAAAGTCTGTACGTGCCCGTTTCCGCGGCACAAAAGCGACAATGCATGCGCGATATCTTCGATGCAAAGAAGGGATGCATCTGGATTGACCGGATCAAAATGTTTTCCGGTGTAAGTAGTTATGTATGACATAGTGTATCCTTTCGGTTTCCATAGTTATTTCAATAAATCTTCTTAATATCTCCGATTATACCATACATCTCCCGGAAATGCGCAAGATCCGATGCATCTTGTATCAGCATAATATCCTCAAATGCTTTAGTGGCATTATCCTGAAATCCAGCCACCTGCTCTCCTGTGCAGATGCTGCATTTGATGACAGGTGTTTTCTCGGCTGGGTTGTAGGTGGTGTGTGATTTTTTGTGGAAAAGGTTCATGGTGTGCTCCGTTGGTGATGTTAAATTAGTTTTGCTTGCAATAAGGCTTTTGCATAAGAATCCTCTCGCATATGCGGAGAATATTCCGTATCATAATAGTAGTAATTATATGTCATAGATTCAACCCCGTCCGTGCGGAGAATATTGCGTAGCTCCAACTTCACCCGTACCAACTTCGGGTTCATCCCCGCGCATGTGGGGAATATATCATTCCTGCTGAATCGTATATGTTACTTTCAGGTTCACCCCCGCGTATGCGGGGAAAAGCTCTGGCGGCTGTGGATGACCGCCACTTTGCCAGGATCACCCCCGCATATGCGGGGAAAATACTAAAAAATCTCATAGCACCGTGCATCCCGTTGCTATTGTGCCGCTGTTTCCTTCAGTTTGCAATAGACCTGTTGTATCAAACGGCAATCCGGCAGAGCGCGATGCTCCACTTTTTCTGCCAGCTGAAAATACTGTGCCAGCGTCACCAGCTTATAATTTGCGATCCTCGTAAGGTTTCGGCGGGCAAGCTGTGCAAGGTCGGTCTGGCGGTTGTTCGGTATCGGAAAACCGTATTGCTTGCAGGCCATGCGCAGAAACTCCAAATCAAAGGCAATGTTATGTCCCACCAGAGGGTCCTTGCCTATGAACGTCAAAAAACTTTGCAGCGCTTCCCGGGGGTCTGTTCCCTGCCGCAGCTCCGCAGCGCCGAGTCCTGTCAGTGCCGTGATCTCCTCCGGGACGTTTTCTGCCCCGCAGACCAGCATGGTCAGCTCCTCCACCGGCACACCGTCCCGGACCCGCAACGCTCCATACTCGATAATGGAATCGGACGCGGCTTTCAAGCCGGTGGTTTCCAGATCGATCACGGTGTAATCGCCTGTGCCCGGCTTTGTTCTGCCCGCTTTCCGCGCCATTTGCTGCTGCGCCGCTTTGCTGAACCCGGGTTTCAGGTCGATCTGGTTTTGTTCGGCCTGTGGCAGCGGTCGGCGCATCAGTTTGATCCCGTCAAAGTCCACGGTTTCCCATATGGTATTGTGGGTGCGAAAATCCATCCGCTGTTCTCCTGCCGTTGTGAATACCAGCGTTGCCTGCCCATTTTTCAGGTTTTGGCATACCCGCTCCCACAAGGCATCCCGCACACGGCTGCTCACATTGCCCACATAAACGCCCGTGTTGATTTCGCACAGCCATTTGGACAGATCTCCGCGCAGTTTTGGCGGGCAGTTCGTCATGGTGAGAACTACGATGTTGCATCACCCTCTTCTTCAAAATAATTGATGCCGTTGGCCACAGTGCCCACTTTGTTGTCCCACAGATAAATAGCTTCCGGCTTCTGTTCCTGCTCGTCCGCATTCAGGAGCAGATACCGGATATCATGCACCATGCGCTCCAGAATGTGATGCTCCACCATGGCATCCCGCACCCGGCGGCGCACCACGGCCGGCAGGTCGTCCGGAGCCTGTGCCGCTACCTCAAAGGCAATGGGAATGGTCACCTCGGCCTTGTACAAATCTGCGATATCGTACACAAAGGAGCACTCGTGCCCCACATGAACAAAGCCAAGACCCGGGGCGCAGCCTAATGCCACGATCACCGCATGCGCCAGACCGTACAGGCAGGCGTGCCCGGCAGAAAGCGCCTGATTGACTGCATCGCCCGATGCAAAATCCTCCGGACGGTACAATCGGCCACTCCACGGAACGCCGGTGTCCTTGGAAGCTTTACGGTATACCTGCCGCACACGGCTGCCCTCGCGTCCCCGCAGCTGCTGCATAGTCAGCCGAGAGATGTCCTCGTCCGGGAAACGGAGCTGATACATCTTGCGTACCACATCCAAGTGCTTGCGCGTGTTGCTGACAAGTTCTGCCTGACGCAGCAGCAGCTGCGAATGGGTGGTCAGGGGACGGCCATGGGCGTAATACCGTACACCATGCTCGCCTACCCAGACAGCGCCCACGCCCGTATCGCCCATAAGTTCCATGGCACGGTGGGTCACCCGTGTACCCGGTCCCAGCAGTAGCACCGAGATGCCTGCCGCCGGGATCTGAACGATCCCTTTTTCGTCTGTAACGGTGATCGCGCCATCCTGCCGGCCAAGGGTGCAGTGTTCCAGATACAGAAAAGTCATCCGGTCTTTTACCTGCGGCAGTGCCTGCAAGTCCGGCCGGATCATGCCCGGCATCTCCTCCATCTCAGTTTCCTCCGCGCATAACGGTCATAAGCCCAAGGCCATAGGCCTTGCCGCGCCCCATGCCCTGACACAGCAGTGCCCGGAACTGCTCTGCATCGGTCACCTGCAAAACGCCCTCATAGGTCACTGCCAGCAGGGTCACCGGCCGGGTGCCGTGCTTGGCAAAATGCTGCCACTGCACCCGGGTCACGGTAAATTCCTCGTCCTGCAAGGCAAAGCCGTGCTTTGCAGCGCGCTCCAACAGCCACTGCTTCTGGTACTGTGTCGTGCAGTGTGCGGCCACGGTCCCCCGCGCTGCGGGGTTTTGGGGGTCTTTGCAGCTTTTGGTGGGGTTTGCAGTCAGCCGGAACTGCCAGCAGCTGCCCGGCTCCACCCGCTGCAAAAGCGGGTCGTAGCTGCGGGTCTCCGCAGCCGCTCCGGTGCCAAACTGCTCCACCACGCCGGACAGCTCCGGCGCATCCTCGCTGAGCAGCAGCAGATACAGCCGCTCTCCCAGACGATCCAACCGCCACAGCCTGCGGCAGCGCTCCCCTGCAAAAGCGCTTTCCACTGCGCCATGCAGTTTTTGCGGTGCCGCCAGCGCAGCCATGGTGCTGCGGCGGGTGGGATCGAGTTCTATCCGTGATAAATACATTCTCTCGCCCCCCCTTTTACAATTCCCGGAACGGGTCGTGCTCCGTAGTCTCCGGGCTATCCGGCATCTTCTGCCATAGTTCCCGTACCGAGCGGTAACCGTACTGCCGATGATGCGGGTCAAAGCTCACCGGCACATCCCGCTGCGGAGCTGCGCCCGGCTCCAGCGGGTCGGCGTCCAATAGGATCCGACGCTGCCGTCCCGGGCACAGGGGCGGTTCCGCTTGCAGCACCTCCTGCAAGCTGCCCGGGCGTACGCCCAGACAGAGCGGCAGGGTGGGCGGGCAGCAGCGGCGGCCGAGATACAGCGGAAACGCCGGGTGCAGCAGCGCCTGTTGCAGCTGCTGCAAAAGGGCGGTGTCGGCGCTTTCGATCCCGGCCAGAAACACAGCATCCTGCAAATAATGGCGGTAGGTCACATATGAGGTCTTTTCGTCCTGCGTCTTTGCCGTGTGGTAGTCCACCAGCAGCTGCCCTTCCCGCTCCACGCGGACGCCGAACCGCAGCCCGGTCAATTGGGTCAGCGCTTCACTCTCGTCCCGCCGCAGCCCCAGAGCTGCCGCCAGCAGGCCGATCACGCCGCTCTTGGTGGGTTCCCGGTTGGTCTTTCGGGTCTCAAATTTAGAGTCCGCGCCCCACGCCTGCAAAGGCGCTGCCAGCCGAAGCAACAGCGTTGCCATTACCCCACCTCATTTCCGGCAAGCGCGTCCCGGACACTCTTTTCCAGTGCGTCCAGCATAGCCTTTGCCGTCTGCGCCGGAGCCAGCATTTCCAGCCCGCTGCCCACGGTAAAGCTTTGCGCCGGGGCCTCGGCAAAGCTGCTGTACATCTGCTGCGCATACTGCGCCAGTGCCGCCTTGGAGGGCACGGCATACCCCTGCGCACTGCGGGGCACGGCACGCTCGAATGCGCCGCACAGGTTCACCGGCTGATCCTCCCGCAGGGTCACATATACCGCATCCGGCAGAGTGCGGTTTGCAAAGGTGTTCTGCCTGCCGGTGGGCATGGAGAAGAGGAACGCCTCGCCAAAGGCGCGCACCGTTTCTGCAGCCTGCGCTGCACCCAGCTGCCCGGCCAGCTCCATCACGTTCACTGTGGCATAGCGGTACAGGGTGGAGGAGTTGTACTCCACCGTGCCCAGATGGCCTGCACCGGCGTTGTCCTCTGCCTGACAGTCATCCACGGCGGTAAAGTAATCGTACTCGTTCTGCACAGCATGGGTGGAAATGCTGTGCGCCACCTGCGCAGCGGCGTCATAGTTCAGAGAAGGGTCATCTGCCACCATGCGGCCAAACAGCGCCATGTCCATCGAGGGCGCTGCTTTCAGGGCATCCCGATACTGCTTTTTATCCGCAGAGCCCTCCACAGCCAGCTCTGCCAACGCCTTTGCCTGCGCAGTGCTCATGAAGAACAGTACCTTGGTGCCCTTGTCGTCGCTCTTGATGCCCGCATTCTCCAGCGCTTTCTTTGCCAGCTTGTCTGCTGCATCCAGTTCCGGGGCCAGTGCAAGGATCTGCGCCTTCACCAGTTCTGCGGCCTTTTTGGTGCGCTTGCCCACGTCCAGCCGGGCGTTCTCCGCAAAGGCTGCGCGCATGGCGTGCTTCCATGCCTGCGAGGAAACTCTGGCGCGGAGCGCACCGCCGTATACAGCCGTTTTGGGGCTGCCGGTATCGTCCCGGTTGATGCAGCTGGGCGGGACGGTCTGCAAAATGTGGAAATCAACATACAGGCGCTTATTCATAATCAATTCTCCTTTTCTTTCTCTTCCGGTGCAGGCTTCGGGTCGCGGTACAGGTCCTGTCCCCACCGTAGACGAACATTGGCGGGGGTCTGCGCATATCGCGGGTCGGTGCATTGCAATTCATACAAGTCTGCCGCAAGCTGCGGATAATCCAGCGGGATGCCGCCATCCTTTGCCGCGCTCAGCAGCTGGATCATGCCCCGCAGATGGTGGCTGATCTCGGTAATTTCTTCTGCGGTAGCCAGCGCATTGAACCGCCGGAGCACACTGGCCTCGGTCCAGTCCTGTCCGGCACTGTTCCGCTCTGCCAGCTGGCGCACAGCCCGACCCAGCGTGTTGCCGGGGCAGTTCATGGGCCGGTCGTTTCCCTGCTGATGCACAGCATACAGGGTCAGGTCAAGGTAGACTGCCCACTCTGCCGCCGATGGAGCACTGCGGCCCTGAAAGCTTTCCGGCATTTCCAGCAAAAAACTTCCCCACAGTTCCGGCAGCTCGCCGGGTGCGTGGCCGATGCCCCGCCGCAGCTTTGCCAGTTCCGCCCGCCGCTGGTTGTCCGGCAGAGCCTGAAGCCTGTGCAGTTGCTGCGCCGCATACAGTTTGACATCCTGTGTTTTCATACAATTCCCCCTTTATGGTTCTGCTTTGGGATAGATTTCCCAAAGCCTTGCGCGGAAATGATTATAGGCCTTTGGCGCGGTATACAGGACGGTGCGCTCGGTCTTTTTGTCCTTATCCACCACAATGCGGCGTCCCTTCAGGGCGGCGTTTCCGGCCTCCATCACCATCTGTTTTCCCAGCTTTTCCGCGATGCTGCGCGCCTGCGCCTGCCAGCGCAGTGCTGCCTCATCCGGGTCGTCCTGCTCCGGGGCCACTGCCTGCAGCCACTGCCGGAAAGGCTGATCCACCGCAAAGTAGAATTGTGCACGAACCGCGCCGCCTGCATTTTCATTCCGGTCACCGGCGGCAATTGCCAGCTCCTGTGCAAAACGCCCGATCAGCGCCGCTGTCTGTTCACAGCGCTCGATTTCTCTGACGATCCGACTCTGCCATGGACGCCCTATCTCATCCAGAATCCCTGCCTGAAATGTCAGGCTGTCGCTGAAAGAATCATTTACAAAGAAGTCCTTATCGCCATATTGGACACCAGAGATGCGGAAATGTATCTTTCTGCGTGGATCCAGAAGTTTCAATCTCTTTTCCTGCAACTTTTCGATCCAGCATACAACGCCCGGGCGATGCCCGCTGTCCTGACAAAAGACAGCCGGGAACTCCCGCCAGAATTGTTTAGCCGGGTCATGACGACAGGGCACAAACACCACCGGTTCATTTTTCTTGATTGGCATCGTGCGCCAGATGGTCATCTGTTCGGCAAAGACGTTTTCTCTGGGGAAGAAATCTCCTCCCAGCAGACAGAACCCATCCACATTCTCCCCTGTCCTGTGCAGCAACAGCCTTCTGGATTGCAGGGTGAGCAGCTGTGCCGGGTTATCCGGGCAGCAAATTTCTGTCCGTTCCGCGCTCTTTGGTGCTTCCAATTCCCAACAGGGCTTGCTTTCGCCCCAGCATTCCCGGCCGTCGCGCAGCAGCGTCAGGTTCAGCATCAGGGTCTCGTACAGATTTTCGCCCTGTGCCTGAATGAAACCGATCTTGCCCAGCCACCCGGCTCCTACGGATGGAAGTCCCTTTCCTTTTGGCTTTGCGGAGGTGTCATCATAGCCGTTCACGCATAGCAGCCACCGCGCCGCCTGCGGATAGCTCAGCTGTTCCTTGCTCTGCCCCGCATACAGCGGAAAGAGCCGGAGTTTATTGCTGCTTTCAGACATTTCACCGTTGAGTTTGGCCGCGCCGTATTCCGTGCCGATCTTTGCCTGCGGCACCTGCCAGAAGGGATGTGTCGGGTGGAACAGCCAGAAGCGGTCCTTCCACTGCTCCAGGTAGTCCCGGACAGGCTCTGCCGGGAAATGCCCAAGCTGCCACAGCGCGCTCCAGCGTTCCAGTGCATCATCGCTCTGTGCCAGCGGTTGGGGTTTTCCCTTTGCATCCACCCGGGAGAACACGGTGAACAGTACCGCCAGCAGCAGCCGCAGCACGGCGGCGTTCTGGGTGGGCATCTCGCCCGCAAGGTCCACATAATCCTGCGCCGACACCAGTGCTTCGGTCAGGGACACCTCCCGCACCGTGTTGTCCCGCAGCCGCACCCGTATCCACGGTTCGGTCAGCAGGTTGAATTCAATTTCCTTCATCCGTCTCCTCCTTTTGGTAATATAAGCCGTTTTCACGGTCATAACAAAGTTCCATGCCCGCAAGCCGGGCAGTCAGGTTTTCATCCAGCAGCAGGATCAGTTCTCCGTGCAGCAGCGGCGACAGCTGCCACGCCGCAAGGCGGCTGCGGTTATCCGCTTCCAACTCCCGGATGACCTCGTCCACCTTCCACGCCTTGCCGAACACCGCCGGGAGCCGCAGCTTCTGCCGGGCGATCTTCAGTGCCGTTTTCGGCGGGGGCGGGCTGTCGGCAGCTACGGCGCTGCCACCCTCCTGCCACGGCAGAAAGTGGATGCTGCCGTCTGCCCGGCACTGCATTACAAGCACCTCTACCGAGGGGTCGCCGTCCCGCACTGCTGCCCGCGCCGCCGGGTCAGAGCGGGCACCCTCGTTCTGCATCCAGTCATCCAGCGTATTCAGCTGCGCCAGCCGGTGCGTTTCCGGCTGCGGCATAAGGTACGCCTCGGCGCGCGCTTTCTTTTTCTCCTGCGTCTGCTCATATACGCAGCGCATTTCCTCCCCCTGCACCCCGCCGGGAGCTTCCCGCTCCCAGCCGTAGACCTGCTGCACCAGCGGAGAGATTTCCTCCGGCAGCCGGATGCTCCGGGGCAGAAACTTCCGGGTGCGCCAGAGCAACCACTGTCCATATACCGCCTCGCTGCCCGCGTCAAAGGCATCTTCCCCGGTGTCCAGCACCGCGCAGCAGGCCTGCTGCAATGGGGTGGGGCGGCTGCGGCGGTGACGGTGCAGCCGTCCGATGCGCTGCAACAGCAGATCCATGGGGCAAAGCTCTGTAACAAGAACGTCCAGATCAATGTCCAGCGACTGCTCCATCACCTGCGTGCCCACCACGATCAGGTCGTTCCGGCGCTCCGGTGCAGAGCCCTTGCCGATACGTGCCATCAGCTGGTTTTCCCGCGCCGCGCGGTCCGGCATCAGGAACTGCGCATGGAACAGCTGCACCTCTTTGTCCGGCAGGCTTTCCCGCAGCAGCTGCGCGATCTTCTGCGCTTTTTTGACCGTGTTGACGATCACTCCCGCGCAGCCGCCCTCTGCCAGCTTCCGGCGCAGCAGCGCGGGCAGCTCCGGCTCTGTGAGCGTGGTCAGCTGCACCGTTTTATCGGGTGCATCTGGTGGAATAGCCGTCTGCTTTACCTCTGCGCCGTCCGTCCATGTCAGCAGCGGATAGCCGCAGCTGGTTTTCCATGGGGCGTCCGGGGCAGCCTTTTTCTGCTGGTAAGCCTCGACCAGTTCCGCACGCCGCCGGGCAGGCAGGGTGGCTGACAGCAGGATGACCGGCACCTTGTACCAGCCCAGCCATTCCAGTGCGCGGTCCAGATAGCAGTTCATGTAGGTATCGTAGGCGTGGCACTCATCAATAATGACCACCTTGCCCGCAAGCCCCAGATGCCGCAGCATAACGTGCTTCTGGGCAAGTGCCGCCAGCAGCAGCTGATCCACTGTGCCAATCACAAAGTTTGCCAGCAGTGCCTGCTTGTTTCCCCGAAACCACTGGTGTACCTGCACCTGATGCGCTTCCTGCGCGTCCTCCTCCAACTGCACCCCGCGCCCCTGCAGCCGCAGATAGCACTCGTTCAGTTCTGCCATGCCGTGTGCCAGCTTTATAGCCTGCGGCAGCGTCTCCTCAGACTGTGTGTCTGCCCAGCCAAGCAGCCGGGGAAAGATGCCGTTTGCCGTGGCCTGTGTGGGCAGCCCGAAAAAGACACCACCCAGCCCAAACCTGCTGGCCATGACCTCCGCAGCGGCCAGCGCCGCCTCGGTTTTGCCCACGCCCATCTGTGCTTCCAAAATCAGGATGCCCGGTTCCGCTGCGGTATCCACAGCCTCCAGAACAACCCTCTGCACCGCATTGGGCGCAAAGCCGAACCGCACCGCAAACTCCTGCGGGTCTGCGATGCCCGGCTGTGCCTCCCACGGGAAGGGCAGCGCCAGCTTTTCCCAAGCCTTGTCCACCCGCGCCGGGTAATCTTCCATGCTGCCCAATTCCTCCACCGGGATCAGGGGAAAGTATTCCGTATTGCTGGCGATCCAGTCTGCCATGATCAGAAGTCCGGTCAGAAGCACTTCCTCCTGCGGGTCCAGATCATCCAGCTCCGCTGTGTCGTCAAAGCCGCAGTCCTGCAAAACAGTCATGAGCAGTTCTGTCCAGAAGCCCTGCCAGACCTTTTTTTGTCCCTTGGGGTAGTAGTTGCTCTCCCAGCACTCCAACTGGTCATCGACCGCCGCGCAGCTCTGTGGCTTGCCGTGATGCGCTCCCACAATGGAGGCTAACCCGCCGGGACAATCATCCCACAGCAGGATTGCCTCTCCCGCCCGAGCATGCGGCGATTCCCTGCGGTTCTGTTCAGGACAGTCCAGCGGCGTCAATGTTTCCAGCCGCTGCCGCGCCTCCGGCAGGGTGCGCAGGATATTTGCCTGAAAGGCTACCGTAGCCTTGCCTATATCATGGATCCCGCCCAGAAACCGGGCATGCGCGAGCAATGCTTCCTCGCGCTCAAAGCCCATGGCCCGTTTTACGCTTTCCGGGAGCCACTGCCGGACTAACCGCTCCATGATGCCCGCCGTATCCCACAGATGCATCCAGAGCGGCAGCCACAGGCTGGTATTTTCCGGGTCCGTTTTACCGGCCAAAAGCCTTGTTTTATTCAACGTCCATCGCATTTTTGCTCCTTTTCCGGTATGTGTACCTTCTATGTGCCGAGCATAGCAGATAATATGTACTATAATCAGTACTTTTAAAATTTTATCTCCGCAAACAAAAAAACGACGCACCAGGTCGTTCCCCATCAAAACGGAAGCGTCCTCGCAAGGTAAAGGCAATACCGCATAATTCTAAGTGCCGATACGGCGAGCGAGGTGCGGCAGATGCCGTACCTCGCTCGCCGGAACGATGCTTAAGCCGTTAGGCGAGAATTGTGCGGTATTGCCTACATCTTGTTGTCCATGCAAAATTCATATAGACGCTCTCAAAATCGCGTTTTTCACACCATCCCTCAGATAGGCCTCATTCAGCGTTTTCTTGGTATAATCAGATATATTCCCGCCGTTTTCTCCGTCAGAAGCGCCGTAAAGTAACACTCCCAGCTAAAATAAAATATTCCTTGCTGTCCATCGTTCATATGGGTGCGAATCATATCCACAAGGGTCGTTTTTCCCGTTGCACTATCTCCGCGAATGATGGTTAAGTTGCGTCGCAGTTCAAACTCATATTTCAGGTACTTTGTGCCAACGACCACTTTATGAATGCCTTTCATTTCTGTCAGCCCCTTTACACAAACTCACCTGCGGACAAGATCAGTTCTTCCATACTGTGAACGATTTGATTCGTATTCAGCACTTTTATTGTAAACGGCTTTTTGCCAAAATCCATCTTTCCAAGCTTCTCTATGTACGGACGGATCCGTTCCATATCTGGCTCAATGATCCAGATATTTTTATCGCTGTATTTCTTTGCTTTTTCTATGATTTCCTGCATCAATCCTGTCGGCGTTTTCTCTCCACTCTGATATGCTGCCTTCACCGATGCAATGGTCAGATGTTTTTCTTCCATAAACAACATTCCTTTCCTGTGTATTTTTTCATATCTTATAGTCTTATGATAACAATACGCCCCGGTGATTTCCTTGTGGAGATGCCACAGTTTCTCACCACCCATTTTATGTCTTTATGACAATTTCTGTGTTTCCTGCACATAATACCGCCAGCCGCCATAGCGGGATATGTCCGTAAGACCTTCCTCTGCCCCCGCCTGACCGACAAAGCTGATCACTTCCTG
>ENA-UESJ01001261-UESJ01001261.1-human-gut-metagenome-genome-assembly--contig:-NODE-1261-length-12188-cov-9.229461_pt1 | contig 12188 bp, 8 predicted proteins | sample MGYA00243000_ERZ508001 | MGnify/ENA primary metagenome ERZ508001 (study PRJEB26167, sample SAMN06115479) | human gut metagenome | host: Homo sapiens | place: China:Chongqing | collected 2015-03-03... | reverse complement strand
CAAGACTCATATCTTGCGGTGCCCTTACTCTGGCAGGAACGATTGCTGTTTCATAGTATTCAGCCATTTCTGCATAGCTCTTATTAAGAATAGTTTCATAACGGGTATTTTTTACAACACCGGTTTTGAGATTATTCGGAATCAGAAGCCTTGCAACGCCACCAAAGTATTGATACGCATGAACATGACATAATAACCAGTTGGTGATCTTCATGTCATCGCATGCCTCAACATATGCATAGCAGTTGCATGGAAGTACCGCTACAAAAAGATATGCATCGTAGGCATCCTCGGTAACACGATCATAGTAAGGAATCGTTGTTCCAGCCCAGTCTACCTGCATTGCATCCCCAGGCTTATGTGAGATACGCATAGTTGCCTTTGTAAGTCTTGCCCATTTACGATATTTATCGCAAAATTGAGTATACATGTAGGGTGTAAGCTTTGAAGAATAGCACTCAGAACAGTACTCAGTCCAAAACAAGGTAAGATTTACACCTGGTTTTGCTAATTCTTTGTGAATGTAGTTATAATCTGTTGTGCTAAACTGTAGTTGTAACACACCGACCTAATAAGATATAATCTTAGGAGGAAACGAGGTATGTTACAAATGAACCAAAACTACGAACCAGAATTCAAGAAGAAGATTGTCCGTCTTCATCTCGAAGAGGGTAAATCCCTCAAAGGTCTTGCTGCTGAATATGGTGTATCCAAAGCAAGCATTTCCATTTGGACCAAACAATTCCGCGAAGAATGCCAGACTAGTGAAGAAGCCAAAGCCGATTATGATTACATGAAGGAGAATCTTCAGCTCAAAAGGCAGCTTGCAGAGCTTCAGAAGGAAAATGAATTTCTAAAAAAGCAGCGGCATTCTTTGCGAAGGAAATCGATTAGAGGCTTATCGATTTATTGAAAATCATCATAAACAGTTTGGCTTACGCTGGCTGCTTCGCAGGCTTGCAATCTGTCCAAACGCATACTATAACAACCTGAAACACCGGAAGACGGATTACTATACCCAAAAAGGAAAAGTACAGGCACAAATACAGGAGATTTATCACGATCACAATGGAGTTGACGGATATCGGAGTATGAAAGTCTATCTGGAACGCAAAGGCTATTCCGGTAAGAATACGGACAGGCCGGAGTTTCAAAAGCTGTTGGGCGAGATCCGCAAGGGAAAGGTCAGGCGGGTCATCGTGTATAAACTGGACCGTATAAGCCGCTCTATTCTGGACTTTGCAACGATGATGGAGCTGTTTCAAGAGTACGATGTGGAGTTTGTATCCTCCACGGAAAAGTTTGATACTTCGACCCCGATGGGCCGGGCCATGCTGAATATCTGCATTGTATTCGCCCAGCTTGAACGTGAGACAATTCAGAAGCGTGTCACAGACGCCTACTATTCCCGGTGCCTGAAAGGCTTTCACATGAGCGGACAGGCACCATACGGTTATCAGTTAGAGCCTACTGTGGTAGAGGGTATCCGCACAAAGAAAATGGTTGCCGACCCCGTAGCCGCCGACCATGTTCGGCTGATGTTTGAAATGTACGCTGAACCGGAAACCTCCTTCGGAGATATTACCCGATACTTCGAGGAACATGACATAAAAATTTATGGCAAATCCATGTTCCGTACATTTCTTTCCCAGCTTTTAAGAAACCCCGTTTACGCACAGGCCGATTTGGAGCTGTACGAATTTTTCAAGAGTCAGGGCGCAGCGATTGTCAATGACGCTTCTGACTTTGCCGGAACAAACGGCTGCTATCTCTATCAGGGACGGGATGTGAAGGAGGACAAGGACAGGTGCTTAAAAGACCAGATACTTGTTATCGCTCCTCATGAAGCACTCATTTCCTCTGACACATGGCTGAAATGTCGGAAAAAACTTATGGCAAATACCACCTTCCAGCAGGGACGAAAACCGAAGAACACTTGGATGGCTGGAAAAATCAAGTGCGGGCATTGTGGGTATGCTCTGAAAGCCACCCATGTACCAAACAGCACCGGGTATTTCCGCTGTACCAAACGGACGGAAAATAAAGGCTGTCCGGGCTGCGGGAAAATCCGCAAAGAAGAATTTGAGCAATTCATTTTCTCGGCCATGCAGGAAAAGTTCAAAGATTTTCAGATACTCCACGGCAGGGAGGAAAAAGTCAATCCGAAACTGACAGCCTATCAAGTGGAACTGGCACAGGTGGAGGCAGAAATTGAAAAGCTGCTGGATACGCTGACCGGAGCCAATGCGACCTTGCTTGCCTACGCTAACAAAAAAATTGAAGAACTGGACACCCGACGCCAGACCATTTCAAAGGCAATCGCTGAATTGAGCGTTGAAACCATATCTCCCCAGCAGATAAAGAAGTTATCCTATTATCTCGACAACTGGGACAGCATAGATTTTGACGACAAAAGAAAAGCCGCCGATGGTTTGATCTCTACGATCAAGGCCACCAGCGACCGTGTTCAGATAGAGTGGAAAATCTGACATTTCCGCTCTATCGCCCCTCATTTCTATTTTATCTTGTTTGTACCCCTTGTACACCGATGTTTGAGAAAATATATCACAACGGAGGTATGGACATGAATGAACTTATCCATAAGGATCATTTTCTGCAAATGATGGCCGCGACGGAGGTCGCGCCGGCGGCGCTTAAGACCGAGCTGAGTGCACAGGCATATGGTAAGCTGCCTCTGTCGCAGTTGGCTGCCTTGGGGGTTGGATTAGAGCCGGTCGTGTCGGCAATCCAGCAGATCACAAATCATGGACAGGCGGTGAGCGGTTACTATAAGGTGACAATTCCAGAGGGAACTCATCTCGCAAACTTTCGAGATGGGAGCGGCTTCCTTGGGACAGCTCTGGAGGATGCGACGAATCGCATTGGCGCACAAGCGCGCCTGAATCCGCTGCTCTGCAATCCAACGCTGCTGTTTGCTGCAGCAGCGCTTATGAGTATGGAGCGAAAGCTGGATGCAATACAGGAGACACAGCGGGAAATGATGGATTTCCTGCTGCAGAAAGAAACCTCCAAGCAAAAAGGAGACCTGGATTTTCTGTCAGATGTGCTTGCAAATTACAGATTCAATTGGAATAATGATAAGTTTAAGGCGGCAAATCACAGTCAGGTGCTGGAAATTCGGCGTGAGGCCGGGCAGCAAGTGGACCTTTTCCGGGAGCAGGTCAAAAAGAAGTTTTTGAAAGGCGGCTTTCTATTGACAGCACAGGATGTGCAAAAACAGCTGAATGGTCTGACGGGGGCGTTCCAGAGCTACCAGTTGGCGCTATATCTGTATGGGTATGCTTATTTTCTGGAGATTTTGCTGCAGGAAAGCTTTGATTCCGAGTATTTGAACGCTGCTGCCGCCAAGTTGGAACAGATGTCTCTTGCGTACCGCGAATTATACACAGAAGCTTATGAGCACATAGAGAAACGCGCGAAATCGTCTCCTGAAGCATATATGCTTCGCGGTGTATCGTCTGCAAGTAAGGTGCTTGGTGAAACCATTGCCAAGCTGCCGGTCATCAGCCGGTCGCAAATGGACGAATCACTTATCGAGGTCGGTCAGAAGATCGGGGACTACGAGAAAAAGTGCACTGCCAAGACAATGCAGCAGTTAGTGGAGCATCAAAGCAGCTGCGTTCATCCGTTCATTGACCAGATCCAATCCATGGATCGGCTTTATCATGGTGAGCTCACCATGATCTTCAATGACGAGACGCTCTATTTAGGGACGGCCTGAAAAGAGAAGCGGATGATTCCGTAAACCGGAATCATCCGCTTTTTTGCGGTCTTATTTGCTTTCCGCGCGGGCGGCCTTGGCCGGCAGCGGGATCTGCGCGAGGACGACGGCGAGGAACATCAGCGCGCAGCCGAGGTATTCGCGCGGGGTCATGTGCTGGTGTAGAATGATCGCGCCCGCGATGACGGCGAACACGCTCTCAAGGCTCAGCAGGATGGTGACGACCGTGGGGTTGGAGTCCTTCTGCGCGAGGATCTGCAGCGTGTAGCCCACACCGCACGAGAACACGCCCACATACAGCAGCGGCAGCGCGCACGAGAGCAGGGCGGCGGCGTCCACGTGCTCGAAAAACGGGATGCACACGGCCGACCACAGCCCCGCGAACAGAAACTGCACGCAGCTGAGCTTCACCCCATCACACGTTGCACCGAAGTGGTCGATGACCAGAATGTGCACGGCAAAGCACACCGCGCACACGAGCACGAGCAGGTCGCCCGCGGCGAGGCGGAAGCTGCCCTTGATGCACAGCAGGTACAGGGATACGACCGACAGCACGACCGCGATCCATACCGGCAGGCTGACCTTGCGCCTGAAAAACAGGCCGAACACTGGCACGAGCACCACGTACAGCGCCGTGAGAAAGCCCGCCTTTCCGGCGTCCGTCCCGGCGGTGATGCCGGCCTGCTGGAAGTTCGAGGCGATGGCCAGCGCCGTGCCGCAGCAAAAGCCGCCGAGCCAGAGCTGTCTGCGTCCGGCGCGTTTTTCCGCCTCCGTGGGCTGCGGGCGGTCCTTATGCACGGCATGCAGCACCGCGATGAGCACCAGCAGCGCGAGCACGGCGATGAAATAGCGCACGGCGTTGAACGTGAATGTGCCGATCGTATCGGCGCAGACGTCCTGCGCGACGAAGGCGGTGCCCCAGATGAGCGCGGCCAGGATCGGGAAAACGACTTGACGGATCTGATTGTGTTTCATAGGCGGGACCCCTTGGCAATGTCGGCGGCAAATACAAAAGCAGTCAGACTTTCCTCGCCTGACTGCCGGTAGGTGCACACCTGTGTCCATAGCATAGTACAGGCGTGAACGCTTGTCAATCGGTTTTTTGCTGTAAATCGTGAAATTTCACGCCTTGTGCGCGCGGCCGCCGCTGTGCATGGCGGCGTGCTCCCTGGCGATCTCGGCGTAGAGCGCGGTGGCCGTCCAGGCGGCGTTCGTGTCCGTCAGCATGGCCTTGAGCGCGACGGGCGGGATGTGCGCGGCGCGCCATCCCTGCAGCATCCCCTCGAGCAGGCCGGGGCGAAAGTGCGCCATGACGAGCATCTCCCCCGGGAGCGGGGCGGCGGGGGCGTCCGGCTCGCGCGGCAGCACGCCGGCCAGCGCGCCGATCGTCTGGCCGAAGTCGGCCGGGTCGATCGCCTGCACCCGGATGCCGAGCCGCAGGCACACGATCTGCATTTTCCCGAGTTTTTTCGGGTCGATTTGATAGGCGAGTAGGGTGGGGGTCATATCAGAGCACCTGCTTCCAGATCAGAATAAGATACACCACGGCCGCGCACTGCAGGCACAGCAGCGCGGGAAAGCCGAAGCGAAATTCCTTATGTTTCGTCTTGTGGTGGAACACGCGCATGCCCAGCGTGCCGCCGAGCGCCCCGCCGAGCGCGGCGAGGGCGAAGAGCGTGCCCTCCGCGATGCGCCATTTGCCGGCGCGGGCCTTCGCCTTGTCGATGCCCATGGCGGCGAAGGCGATGATGTTGATGGCGGCGAGGTAGAGAAAGAGATAGCTCATCGGCGGCCGCCTTTCCCGCGCGGGGGCTGCGTGCCCCTGCCGCCGGAGCGGGGCGCGCCCGGCTTGGCGGACGTTCCGGACCGGCCGGGTTTGCCGGATTTGGCGGACTTTCCGGCCCTGCCGCTCTGTGCGGCGCGGGCGGACGCGGGCTTTTTGCCGCCGCCGTAGACCTTGCCGTATTTGCGCTGGGGCGGCTGGGGTTCGGCGGGTCTGGCGGGTTTGCGCCGGTCGGTCATCGGGCGGACGAGACAGTCCTTGCCGAAGCCGATCAGATCCTCGCGCCCGGCCTCGTGCAGCGCCTGAATGACGAGCCGGCGCTTGTCCGGCCGGCGCCACTGCAGCAGCGCGCGCTGCATGTCCTTTTCATGCGGCGTCTTGGCGACGTAGACCGGCTGCATCGTGCGCGGATCGATGCCGGTGTGGTACATGCACGTGCTGATCGTGCCGGGGGTGGGGTAAAAATCCTGCACCTGCTCGGGCTGGCGGCCGCGGTGGTTGAGATACTCCGCGAGGGCTACGGCGTCGGCGAGCGTGCTGCCGGGGTGCGAGCTCATGAGGTACGGCACGACGTACTGTTCCTTATCATACTTGTGGTTGAGCTGGCGGTATTCGTCCATGAAGCGCTCGTATGTGCCGATGTGGGGCTTGCCCATATAGTCGAGCACGGAGTCGATGCAGTGCTCGGGCGCGACCTTGAGCTGGCCGGAGATGTGGTAGCGCACGAGCTCACGGAAGAACGCGTCGTTATCGTCGCAGAGCATGTAGTCATAGCGGATGCCGCTGCGCACGAACACCTTCTTCACGCCGGGGATCTGGCGCAGCTTGCGCAGAAGGGCGAGATAGTCCGAGTGGTCGGCGTCGATATTCGGGCACGGTGTCGGCGCGAGGCACAGCCGGTTCGGGCACATGCCGCGCTCCAGCTGCTGGCGGCACGATGGGTGGCGGAAGTTTGCCGACGGGCCGCCGACATCGGACACGTACCCCTTCCAGAGCGGGTGGTGCGTCATGGCCTCGACCTCGCGGATGACGCTCGCGTGGCTGCGGCTCGTAATCATGCGGCCCTGGTGGAACGCCAGTGCGCAGAAACTGCACCCGCCGAAGCAGCCGCGGTTGTGGATCACGCTAAAGCGCACCTCCTCGATCGCGGGCACGCCGCCAAGCGGCTCATACATGGGGTGCCACTCGCGGGTATAGGGCAGCTCGGCCACGCGGTCGAGCTCCTTCGTGTCGAGCGGCATGGCGGGCGGGTTGATGATCAGATAGCGCCCCTCGCACGGCTGGATCATGGCGCGGCCGCGGATGGGGTCGTGCTCGGCGTATTCGGTGCGCGTGGCCTCGGCATAGAGGCGCTTATCATCGCGCACGTCCTCGAACGACGGGAGCGTGATGTGCTCGAATTTGCACACGGAGGGGTCACGTGTGATGTAGCCCGTGCCGGGGATGTCCGTCATCGTGCGCACAGACTGTTTTTTCTTCAGGCGGTGGGCGATCTCGATCGTCGCTGCCTCGCCCATGCCGTAGACCAGCAGGTCGGCCGGGGCGTCGAAGAGGATGGCGCGGCGGACGGAATCGTCCCAGTAATCGTAGTGTGCGAAGCGGCGCAGGCTCGCCTCGAGCGAGCCGAGGATGATCGGCATGTCGGGGCCGAAGGCCTCGCGCGCGCGGTTGCAGTAGACGATGGCCGCGCGGTCGGGCCGGCAGCCGGAGCGCTTGCCGGGGGAGTAAAAATCCTCGCTGCGGCGGCGCTTGGCCGCCGTGTAGTGCGCGACCATGGAGTCGAGATTGCCCGCGCCGATGAACACGCCCAGCCGCGGCCGGCCCATGGCGCGGAAGGCCTCCGCGTCGTGCCAGTCCGGCTGCGCGAGCACGGCCACACGCAGGCCCTCGGCCTCGAGCACGCGGCTGATGACCGCCGTGCCGAAGCTCGGATGATCGACATATGCGTCGCCGCCGACGACGAGCGCATCGTACCACCACCAGCCGCGCTCGTGCATCTCCTCGGCGGAGACGGGCAGGAAATCACACCGTTCCATGCGTCACCGTCCTGTGGATGAGCCGGCCCATGAGCAGCAGGTGCGCACGCACGCCGGGGTCGCGCCCGATCTGCACGAAGCCGCTGCGTTGGTAGAACGTGATGGCCCGGGCATTGTTTTCCGACACGTGCAGGCGCACGGCCGTGCGGTCGTGATTTTCATAAAACCAGAACGCGTAGCCCAGCAGCTGGATGGCCCAGCCGCGGCCGCGGTACTCCGGCAGCATGTACAGCAGGCTGATCCAGCCGCAGCCGGATTGCTCGTCGCGCCCGGGGTCGAGCTCGACGAGGCCGACGACGCGGTCCCCGCTCAGGACGCGCACGACGGAGCCGGGATGCTCCTGCGCGTGCCGGGCGGCGCTGCGGGCATAGAGCTCGGGCACGAAACCCTCGTCCGTCTCGTGCACGTTGCGCCAGGCGTCCCGGTAGCACTGGAGGTAAAACGCCTCGTCGCGCGGGAAGCGCAGCGGCTCATAGCGCAGATCCTCCACGCCGCTGCCGCTGCCGCGCCACCAGGTCTGGCGGCCGAATGTGCTCAGTGCGGGCGGAAGGTGGCGGTTGTCGTTATAATACTCCACGGTCGTGCGCTCGCCGTCGACGAGCAGCAGGCTCACGGACGTGTTGTCGCCGTAGGGCAGGGTGGCCATCTCGCTGTTCGGGATGCCCAGCACCGTGCACAGATAGGCGCGGATGGCCATGCCGTGGCTCACGAGGACGATCGTCTGCCCGTCGTGCCGCGCGGCGAGATCCTCTATGGCGCGCTTCATGCGCTTTTGCACGTCGCGGATCGGCTCGCAGCCGGGCACGGACCAGCGGTCGGGGTCGGTGTTAAACCAGCGCATCTGCTCCGGGAATTCGTGCTCCACGTCGCCCCAGGCGCGGCCCTCCCACACGCCCATGCAGATCTCCGTCAGGCGCGGCGTGACCACGGCCGGAATGTCATGATAGCGCGTGATCGCTTCGGCCGTTGCGCGTGCGCGTGACAAATCGCTGCAGTAGAGCGCGTCGATGTGTTCGCGGCGGAACCGCTGCGCGAGCGCGTCGATCTGCTGCAGGCCGAGCGGGGTGATGCTCCCGTCCCAGTGCCCCTGGATGCGGCGGTAGAGGTTGCCCTCCGCTTCCGCGTGCCGGATCAGATAAATTTTCGTCATTGCGGGCCTCCAAAACTTGACCATAGTGGAATCATACAGTATAATAATCTGAATCCGCGCTTTGATTTCGCGCGGGAATGTATCAGCACCTGTACGAGCGCATTATACCGTGTTTTCGCGGCGCGCACAAGTGCTTTGGAGGGCAAAGTGAAAGTAATCCACCTCATCAGCGGGGGCGACACCGGCGGTGCCCGGACGCATGTTTACTCCCTGCTGAAATATCTCGGTCAGATCATCGACGTGCAGCTCGTGTGCTTCCGCGGCGGTGATTTTGCCGACGGCGCGGCCGCGCTCGGCATCCCGACGATGGTGCTTGGCAAGGGCTTTTTGGCAAACCTCGGCGCACTCAAAAGGATCATCCGCGACGGGGAGTATGACATTGTGCACTGCCACGGCTCCATGGCCAACGTCATGGGTGCCATGCTGCGGCCCAGCGTACACGTGCCGGTCATCAGCACCGTGCACAGCGACTACCGGCTCGACTATCTCGGCCGGCCGTTCGCCCGCGCCGTCTACGGTACGCTCAATACCTGGGCCCTGCACCAACTCGATTACCGCGTGTGCGTGTCCGACCCCATCCGCCAGCGGCTCATCGACCGCGGCTTTGAGCCGAACCGGCTCTTTTCCATCTACAACGGGCTCGACTTTTCCCACGTCGTGCCCAAGACCGACCGCGCGGCGTATTTCGCGCAGTTCGGCTATACCGTGCATGAGGGCGACGTCATCGCGGGCATTGCCGCCCGGCTCGACCCCGTGAAGGATATCCCGACGCTCCTGCGCGCAGTGGCGCTGGCCAAAAAGGCCTGCCCGCAGCTGCGCCTCGCCATCGCGGGCGACGGTAAGGAGCGCAAAAAGCTCGAGGCGCTCACAAAGGAGCTGAACCTTGAGGACAGCGTGTTCTTCCTCGGCTGGGTCAACGACCTCGACAGCTTCTACGGCGCGCTCGATATCAACACGCTCTCGTCCGTGTCGGAGGCGTTTCCCTATGCGCTGCCAGAGGGCGCGCGCGCGCATCTGGCCACCGTCGCCTCGAACGTCGGCGGCGTGCCGGCCATCATCGAGCACGGCGTGACCGGTCTGCTCATCGAACCCGGCGACGTGCGCATGCTCGCGGCCTATCTTGCGCGCTACGCGCTCGACGAAAACTACCGCCGCGAGATGGGCGAGGCGCTCTACCGGCGCGGCAAGGCCGACTTTTCCGAGGAGGCCACCGGCCTGCGCCAGTTGGAGATCTACCACGCGGTCTTCCGCATGGAGCGCAACCGGCGCGACGGTGTGCGCGACGGCGTGCTCATCTGCGGCGCCTACGGCTTCGGCAACACCGGCGACGACGCCATTTTGCAGGCTATCATCGGCGAGATGCGCCGCATCGACCCGCATATGCCCGTGACCGTGCTCTCCCGCCGGCCGAAGGACACGCGCAGCGCCTGCGGCGTCAACGCCTGCCACCGGTTTCATCTTTTTGCCATCCGGCGCATCCTGCGCCGCAGCCAGCTGTTTATCAGCGGCGGCGGCAGCCTCATGCAGGACGTCACGAGCCGGCTGAGCTTATGGTATTATCTCGGCACGATCCGCATGGCGCACCGCTGCGGCTGCAAGGTGCAGATGTACGGCTGCGGCATCGGCCCGATCGTTTATGAGCGCGACCGGCGGCTCGCCGCGCGCATCATCAACGACTGTGTCGACAAGATCACCCTCCGCGAGCCGGACAGCCGCGAGACGCTCAGCGATTTCGGCGTCACGGACCCGGAGGTCATCCTCGCGTCCGACCCCGCGCTCACGCTGCCGGCCGCAGAGCGCAGCCGCATCGACCGCATCCTGCGTGAGCATGATATGGATCCGGAGGGCAAGTATATCGGCTTCGTGCTGCGCAAGTGGCCCGGTATTGAGGAAAAGGCCACCGTGTTCGCCGCCGGCGCTGTGTACGCCTACCTGAAATACGGCCTGACGCCGGTGTTCCTCAGCATCAATTTCCGCACCGACGGCGAGGCCAGCCGGCTCGTCACGGAGCATTTGAGCATCCCGTATTATATGATCGACGAGCAGATGTCCACCGGCGAGGTCATCGGCGTGCTCTCGCGCATGACGACGGTCGTGTCCATGCGGCTGCACGGACTGATTTTTGCCGCCGGACAGGGCGTGCCGCTCATCGGCGTTGCCTATGACCCGAAGGTCACGGCGTTTCTCGACTATGTCGAGCAGAATAACTATATGCAGTTCGAGGCGCTCAACGAGAAGGACCTGTCCGAACTGATCGATTCGGCCGTCGCGCTCGCCGGCAGAGGCGAGGAGCTGCGCCGCCGCACCGAGCTGCTCAACCGTCAGGAGGACAATAACCGCGCCACGGCCGCACGGCTGCTTGGGAAGGAGTAAACGAGCAAAATGATCCGCAGTGCTGTTCTGGTTTCCGGCAAGGGAACAAAATTGCAAAGTCTGCTGGACTCCGTGTTCTTCGGCGAGATCCCGGAGCTGCAGCTCGTCGCCGTCATCTCGTCCGACGCCAATGCCTACGCGCTCAAGCGCGCGCGCAACGCCGGCATCGAGACCGTCGTCGTCGAGCCGGCCATGTTCCCGAACGACACGTCGTACGACATGGCCATCCGCAACAAGCTCAAGGACATGGACATCGAGCTCGTCATCAACGCGGGGTTTTATCCCGGCGTCGGCCGCGAGACGGCCAGGAGCTTCCACAACAAGGTCATCGCGGTGCAGCCGTCGCTCATCCCGGCGTTTGAGACGCTGCGCGGCGACGCGGTGCATGAGGCGGTGCTCGCCCGCGGCCTGAAGGTCACGGGGGCGACGGCGTACCTCGTGGACGAGAACGGCGGCGTCGGCCCGGTGCTGCTGCAAAAGGCAGTGCCCGTGCTTGAGGACGACGATCTCACGACGCTCAAGCGCCGCGTGCTCACTGACGCGGAGTGGAAGCTGCTGCCTGAGGCGGTCAAGCGCTTCTGCGCCGGGAAGATCCGCCTGCACGGCGGCCGCGCGCAGCTGCTCGAGTGAAAAGATAAATCGATATGAAGCGAAAACAGCCCCGGACCGTAATTGGCCCGGGGCTGTAAAACTGTTGGAACCTGCGCGCAAGTGCAAAGCGGACAGAGCAGCGGGGGAGCTCGAGGGGGCAAGGCCCGCCTCGAATCCGATTTTGCTGTCCGTCTGTTAAAAAGTTCGGCACGGACTTTTTAACGGACGGACATCCCCGGATCGTGTCGATCCGGGGATGCTTTTTCGTTTGCTTTTTTTTCAGCCGGCCATGAGGTGCACGCGGATGATGCCCTCGGCCGCTTTGAGCGCCGCCATGAACGCCTCCATCGTCGTCTGCATGTTCTCGGTCGCGGCCGTGATCGTCACCGGGGCGACGCCGCTCGTCGGAATGCTCTGGTTGATGGTGAGTATATTTGCGCCGTTTTCGGCAAAAATAGCAAGGACGGACGACAGCACGCCCTGCCGGTCGAGCAGCTCGAGGTTGAACGTCAC
>ENA-UESJ01001249-UESJ01001249.1-human-gut-metagenome-genome-assembly--contig:-NODE-1249-length-12270-cov-9.119413_pt1 | contig 12270 bp, 6 predicted proteins | sample MGYA00243000_ERZ508001 | MGnify/ENA primary metagenome ERZ508001 (study PRJEB26167, sample SAMN06115479) | human gut metagenome | host: Homo sapiens | place: China:Chongqing | collected 2015-03-03... | reverse complement strand
TAAAATTGTAAAATTTTACCACTAAAGTGTAAAATAAAAGAAAGGATAGTAAAAATATGAGTTTTATTGAAGTAAAAAATCTAAACAAAACATATTCATCAGGAAATATAGAAGTACAAGCAGTAAAAAATGTATCATTTGAAATAGAAAAAGGTGAAGTAGTAGTAATTGTAGGTGCAAGTGGAGCAGGTAAAACTACTTTATTAAATGTCTTAGGAGGAATGGACACACCAACAACAGGAAATGTAATAATAGATGGACAAGATATATCAAATTATAAAGAAAAACAACTTACACAATATAGAAGGGAAGATATTGGATTTGTATTTCAATTTTATAATTTAGTTCAAAATTTAACTGCAAAGGAAAATGTTGAATTGGCCACTGAAATTTGTAATGATTCTTTAAATGTAGATGAAGTTATAGAAAAGGTTGGCCTAAAAGACAGAAAAAATAATTTTCCATCACAACTTTCAGGTGGAGAACAGCAAAGAGTTGCTATTGCAAGAGCTATAGCTAAAAATCCTAAATTGCTTTTATGTGATGAACCAACAGGTGCTTTAGATTATAAAACTGGTAAACAGATATTAAAATTATTGCAAGATACTGCAAGAAAAGAAAATATGACAGTTTTAATAATAACGCATAATGGCGCATTAGCTCCTATGGCAGATAGAATTATAAGATTTAAAAATGGTAGTGTTGAAAGTATGGAAATAAATCCAAATCGTAAGCCAATTGAAGAAATTGAATGGTAAAGGAGTGTGTTTATGATAAGAGCTTTAGTTAAAGATAGTGTAAAACAAATAAAAAATACATTAAAAAGATTTATTTCTATATTAATGATGGCATTTTTAGGAGTGGGATTCTTTGCTGGTATAAAAGCAACTTCACGTCAGTGAGAACCCAGATTCTTCCGGACGAAGGTACGGATTCTTTCGTCCTCTTGCAAAGATTCTGCCATAAATGTTTCACACGTTGGATTTATTTTAATTTGTCGGGCAAAGTTCTTGCAAAACCCTGTTTTGCAGAACTATCTTCACACCTCAAATCAATAAAAAAACAGATTTAATGGAAAAAGAAAAAGACTCAAAACTGAAACAAGCCATGAAAGGGCTTGATTCGTTCCTCACCACTCATTATTCCTTTCGTTACAACCAAATAACAGAACAATGCGAATTTCATGACAAGCACAAGTTCGATAAATACCGTGTGGTGGATGAGCGAGAATTCAACACATTGGTTATTAATGCAATAGAGGAAGGCGTGAACTGTATGGACCGTGATATGCGCCGTTATCTGGGTTCGTCACGCATTCCTTCTTTTCACCCCGTGACAGCCTATTTGGAACATCTGCCACACTGGGACGGGCACGACAGAGTAAGCGAGCTGGCACACTCGGTAAGCGATGAAACGCAATGGGTGGAGGTGTTTCATATCTGGATGCTGGGCATGGTGATGCAATGGAGCGGTAAAAACCGGATGCATGGCAACTGCCTGATTCCCATTTTGGTTAATCCCCTTCAGGGCCTGAAGAAGTCTACCTTTTGCCGGTCGCTCCTTCCACCAGCGTTACGTGGATATTATACCGATGACTTCGATGTGACCCGCGAGGGGGATGCCCTGCGCAAAATGCGCTCTTTGGCTCTTATCAATATAGACGAATTCAATCGGATGGAAGAAGGTAAACTGGCACGGCTGAAGAATCTAGTCCAAATGAGCGGTCTTAGTATGCGCCGTCCGTTTCAAAGCAGCTATAGCCAGCAACCGCGCCTTAGTTCATTTATTGGCACTTCCAATTTTTGCGATCTGCTGACCGATTCTTCCGGTAACCGCCGTTTTTATCCGGTGATGACCAAAGGGAGTATCCGTTTGCCTCGCATCAATTATAAACAACTTTATGCTCAGTTAAGAGATGAACTAAAACATAACCGCCGCTATTGGCTCTCACCCAAAGAAGAACAGGCTGTCAGCTTGCGTAATGACGCATTTTTGCGCCGTCCCATAGAGGAAAGCCTCTTTTATAGCTGCTTCAGTCTGCCCCGGGATGGGGAGAAGTTTCAAAGATGGACTATCGGCCAAATTTATGAAGTGATGAAAAAGGCCAGTCCTGAAACCATGCGTGATGTCAAGATGAGAGCCTTCGGAAAACATTTGGCTCTGATGGGAGTGAAGAAATTACATACCCGCTATGGCGACCAGTATCTGCTGAACCGGCTCTAACTGATAAACCATTTCGAGGAAATACTGAAAGTTCTGTCACCATATAATATTGAAGTCCAGCGATATGTGGTGACAGAATAAAAAGTATTACAATACAATATTTATTAACCCTATCCTAATTTAAATTTGACTATGGTAACGGGATGGTAGCTAGTAGAAAACTGGTAGAAATCGCAAATTTTATTTCCTGTTTGCAAATTCAAGGACAAAGATCATCTTAAAATTACCAAAGTACATATGCTTTGATTATCAGATACATAGCTGTAAGAGTAGTTCTGAAGGAACTAAGGAAACGGAATTACTTGATTTTCAATAAACTTTAAAAAAAATCACAGCTATGTTAAAACGACTAAAATCAGTCAGTATGTTGCTGTTCCTAATGGGTGCCTCTACAGGAGCAGCATACGCGGTCGCCAATCCCGGCGTTACCGATGTGAAAATCACACAACAGACAGGGACGTGCACGGGTATCGTCAAGGATGCTACGGGAGAAGGCGTTATCGGCGCATCTGTAGTAGTGAAAGGAACTACGAATGGTACTATCACAGGGCTTGACGGTGACTTCTCTTTAAGTAATGTAAAGGAAGGGGATATCATTGTTATTTCTTTCGTAGGTTATGCTACTCAAGAAATAAAATGGACCGGGAAACCTCTAGATGTTCTTTTGAAAGATGATACTCAATTACTGGGTGAAGTAGTAGTTACCGCTTTAGGAATGAAGCGTGAAGAAAAAGCTTTGGGTTATGCAGTAACCGAATTAAAAAGTGAGGAGTTGTATACCAATACGGTCAATCCGGTTGCATCATTGCAAGGAAAAGTAGCCGGTGTAGAAATATCGAATTCAGACGGTGGTATCTTTGGCTCTGCTAAAATCCAAATTCGTGGTGCGTCAACCTTAGGAAGCAATAACCAGCCTATATACGTTGTCGATGGTGTCATTCTTGATAATTCCACTCAAGGACGTGATATGGATGGTGAAGAAATTGATGCGATTGACTATGGTAATGAATTGAAAAACTTGAACCCGGATGACTTTGAAACTGTATCTGTACTGAAAGGTGCCGCAGCCACAGCGCTCTATGGCTCTAGAGGTTTGAACGGCGCCGTGGTCATTACCACCAAAGGTGGAGGAAAGTTCAAAGGATTCGGTGTAGATGTCACTCAAACATTAGGTATCGACCACGCCTACAAACAACCCGGAATTCAAACTGTATATGGACCGGGAGCCCGTCCAGGTAGAATCGGATATGGAGAAAATGGCAATACTTGGATTCCTACTTATTATACCAACGCAAAGGGAGAACCTTCATTAATCGGAGCATCTACTTTAGGATGGGGGCTCCCCTACGACAGTTCGGTAATGATTGAAGACTATGATGGACGCAAAGTACCTTATTCTCCAATCAAAAATAACATGTTAGATATGTATCAATTAGGTTTTAACACTAATACTAATGTATCAGTACGTGGCGGTAATGAAAAAACATCATTCTATAGTTCTGTTTCTTACAAGAAAGTGAATGCCACCACTCCTAATAATACATTTGAACGTTACGCTTTCTTGGTAAAAGGTAGCCATAAAATCAGTGATAGAGTAGATGTTGCCGCCTCCGTCAGTTTCGCCAACTCCAAGCCACGCAATGCTGCTCGTGCCGTAGGTGAATATTTCTACCAGGGATTAACCCCATTATATGACGCTAAGTACTATCGTGATAAATATTTAAGTGAACAAGGCGGTATTGCACGTTCTGGAGATACTTATGCCAATGTACCCGAATCCAGCAAAAGTTATTGGTTTAATATTGACAATATGGACTACAACCGTAAAGAAACCGTAGTACGTCCTATTTTAGAAGTCAATGTAAAAATAGCCGATTGGGTCCGTTTCAAAGGAGAAGGCAATATGAACTATGTATACATTCGTGAAGAAAATAAAGAACTTGGAACCGGAGTTGCTTACGAAGGAGGTAACTATAAATTAGCACAACAAACTAAAGAACAAACCACCTTTGCAGGAACTTTTACTTTTGATAAAGCAATAAAAGATTTCAATCTGGGTGGCTTTATTCGTGGTGAATATTACAACAACTATCAGACTGCTTATTCTGTAGAAACTGATGGTTTGATTGTACCTGGGCAATTTTTCATAGGCAACAGTAAACGACAGGTCAAAGCAAGTGGAAAAATAGAAGGAACTAAACGGATGTTATCTGCGGTATTTGCTTTCAATGCTTCTTGGAAAAATCAATTATATTTAGATGTAACCGGGCGTAATGACTGGTCTTCAGCATTAGTTTATGCTAATAAGAACGGTAATTACTCATACTTCTATCCTTCAGTTTCCGGTTCTTGGCTGATCAGTGAAACATTCAAAGACAAAATGCCCTCATGGATTTCGTTTGCAAAAATTCGTGGTTCATGGGCACAAGTAGGTAATGATACAGGCGCTTACACTATTAATTCCGGTTACAATGTAGGTAATTTGCAGTTAATAGATGGTAGCTATGTATATACAAATTCATTCTCAAGCACAGCCATTTCACCCAACTTAAAACCAGAACGGAAAAATGCTTGGGAAGTTGGTCTGGATTTACGTTTCCTAGACAATCGTATCAACCTAGACGCAACTTACTATAAAGAAAATACAAGAGATCAGATTATGAACATCTCTACACCATCCATTTCTGGTGTTAGCAATCAATTAATTAACGCCGGTAATATTCAAAACAGTGGTGTGGAAATAGCTTTAAATACGATTCCTTTCCGTAATAAAGATTGGGAGTGGAACTTAGATTTCACCTTTACAAAGAATAATAACAAGATTATCGAATTACACCCTGACGCTGCCGAATATATTGGCTTACGTGGTTCTACAGGATGGGGTAACATGCGTATCCAATCGGCAGCCAGAGTTGGCGGACCTTATGGCGTATTGATTTCCGATATAACTCCTAAAAGAGATGACAACGGCAATATCATTCTGAAATGGAGCGATTCTGACCGCTCTGCCTATGCTGATAGAAGCTTGAAAAATGAAGTGATCGGTGATATGAATCCAGACTTCTTAGGTTCTGTCTCGACCGGATTGACTTGGAAAAACTTAAGTTTCAGAATGGCCTTGGATATGCGTTTTGGTGGTAAAGTAGCTGTTTATGGTAATCGCTATGGCACAGCTTACGGATGGACAGAATCTTCTTTAAAATTCCGGGATGAGGCTCATGGCGGTATGACATGGACCAGCCAATATTTAAATGCGGATGGAAGTCAATCAGGAAGTTACGGTGTTACTTATCATGATGGTATGATCCCTCAAGGAATATTTGCTTCGGGCACTCAAGTTACAGGTATAGATGGTAAAACTCATGATGTAAGTGGTATGTCCTATCAACAAGCTTATGAAAATGGGATCCTTGAACCAATGCATGCTGCATCGTATTATAATTATGCCAACCAATGGTCAACAGGTGTAACCAATGACGGATGGATACATGATTTGAAATATATTGCTTTGCGTGAAATTACCGTTGGGTATACATTCCCATCAAATATTGCAGGCAAAATTGGAGCAAAAAGATTGGGAGTAAGTTTCTCTGCACGTAATCTAGGATATCTATATAATTCACTGCCTAACGATGTAAATCCTGAAGGTGTGCGTGGTAATTTGAGTGGTGAATTCCGTATCCGTAGTTTCGACCCATATACAGCTAATTACACAATGACTATAAATGTAGGATTCTAAACTTATAAAAAATTGAAGATTATGAAATTAAAATATATAATGGCAAGCTTTTTAATTGGCAGCTGTGCTTTTATAAGCAGCTGCAAAGATGATTTTGCCGATATCAATACCAATCCGACTATCGTTTCAAAACCAGATCCCCGCTATTTGTTTACTCAAGCATTAGCAAATTTTGATGGTCATGACTATTTTGCCTGGTATTACGATTACAATAATATGCTGAGATGGTCTCAAACTGTAGCTTCAACAGGAGGTAATGAAAACCTGATGACTACCATGTCCAATTCAGGCAAAATGGGATCGCAAGTTTACAATGTAATGAACCAAGTAAATGAACTGACTTATATTGTAAATACAACCTTAGAGGGAGAAGAACAAGCAAAATATACTTATCTAAAAGCACTTTGTCAACCTTTAATGATTTACTTGGCTATGTGGGATACTGATATGTATGGCTCCATGGCATACACAGAAGCCTATCAAGCACGTTACGGAGGAACGCTCACTCCAAAATATGACACACAAGCCGAATTATTTGATTTGTGGGAAAAACAATTGAAAGAAACTGTTGAAACATTAGCCAATGATGTTACTATTGATGGAAATAAAGTAACACAGCAGTCTTTAGGCTCACAGGATATCATTTACCAAGGCGATTATACCAAATGGTTGAAATTTGCCAACTCTCTTCGTCTAAAGCTAGCAGTTCGTTTAATCAACGAAGATAAGGATCGGGCACTGAATATTGTAAGAGATGCTGCCAAGTATCCTATTATGGATGGTTTGGAAGATGACTTCTTCTATAATAAAAGTGCTACAGACCGTCATATGCCTGGTGGAAATTCTATGGATAACCGTGGTGCAGGATCAATGCAATTAATCAACTTCATGCTTGAACATTTTGATCCGCGTATCCGTGTCTTTTTTGAAAAGAATGATTATAATTCAATTGTCGTACAAGCATTCTATGACAAAGGACAAAGGCTACCTTCATTTGTAGAAGAAAATGTCATATCAGAAGAAGTTAACGGCAAAAAGGTTTTCAAAGGTTGGAAAGCTCCTGGTGAACCTTGGGTACGTTATTACGGTTTACCGACAGAAGTAGAAGCCGGCTTAGCCGACCAGCACCCGGAATATGCTGATTATTTTGACAAGGCTGGCAAGCTGTGGAAAGTTTCAGATAAAGATGGCAATGGAGAAACAACTTATTATCCATATTCTCCATTAAATCAATATATGTTTGACAAAAAAGTCATTATAGACTATCCGGTTGCTCCAGGTGCGCCAAAAGTTCAGATTACAGATTTATACGCATGGTATGGATTGTATCTATCCACAGCAGAAGTAAACTTGTATCTGGCAGAACTTAAGTTATTAAGCCAAGGACAAGATATAGGTTTCTCAGGAAACGCAGAATCCTATCTGAAAAAGGGAGTAGAATATTCAATGCGTGCTTATGACAAGTTGGCAGGTTTAAATCATATTCCCTATTATGACAATACATTTGGACAAGACAAATTTGATGTAACCATTAAGTTGCAGGAAAATGAAGTCACTAGATTACTAAATGATCCTATTTTGACTTTAGATGGATCTACGACAGAAAATCTGGAAAAAGTATACTTGCAACAGTATATTCACTTCATTTTCTTCCCGGCTGATCAATATATCATGATGCGTCGTTCCGGATGTCCAATGAAAGAAAGTGATTTATATCCCATGCTGAACTTAAATCCTAAAGTCAGCAACTATCCATTACCTCGTAGATTTCAAGTGACACAACCAACTGTAGATGATAAAATGGGAGATATCAAGAGAAAAGCATATCAAGACCAAGGATATTCCTATGGTCCGGAGCCTACAATATTAAATACAGAACGGGTTTGGTACGATAAAAAAGCTCCTCAATTTGGAGAAGGACCTAATTTGAATTAGTAAAAAAACAGTCTGAAATATGACGCTAGTCCAAGTTTATTAATTAAAAAGGAAGAGGTTATGTGATATATTCTCTTCCTTTTTTATTATATCCCAAAATCATTTGATATGCTGATACCGGCAAAGCATATTATTTATTGCTGCAACTTAAAAAAAAACTCATTTTGTTTATTGTAATGAACAATTTATTGCTATTTTTGTAATGTATGATAAACAAAAAGAAGAAATGGAACGATTATTTGAATCCTTTATCAAGAAACTGGCTATAACGAATACTTCTTTTGTACGTAGCCTGATGAATGAGATAGAATGGGAAGCTCGTCTTATCGGTATAAAGGGGGCCCGGGGAGTTGGAAAAACAACTTTATTGTTGCAGTATATCAAACTGAACCTTTCAATGGATAAAACCGTACTTTATGCCAGTGTGGATAATATCTGGTTCAGTGAAAATAAACTTTATGATTTAGCTTCCGATTTTGTAAAGCGGGGAGGAAAATATCTGTTTCTGGATGAAGTACACAAATACCCCAACTGGTCTCAAGAACTGAAAAATATTTATGATGACTTACCTGAACTTCATGTAGTCTTTACAGGTTCGTCCTTGCTTGAAATCTTAAATGCCAAATCGGATTTAAGCCGGCGGGCTATTGTTTATGAAATGCAAGGTTTTTCTTTTCGCGAGTATTTAAACTGGAATGAAAAACTATCATTGCCGATATTGACTTTAAATAATATATTGGACAATCATCTGGCATTATCTGTCGGGATAGTAGACAAAGTTAAAGTTCTGAAACATTTTTCTGATTATTTGAAACATGGGTATTATCCTTATTACAATGAATTACCCGCTCTTTATTATTCAAGAATAAATGAAGTGGTCAATCTGATTGTGGAATTGGAGATTCCACAGTTAAGAGGGGTTGATATTTCATATACAACTAAAATTAAGCAGTTACTATATATCATTGCAGAGTCGGCGCCTTTTATTCCTAATGTCAGCAAACTAAGTGAACGGATAGGAATCTCGCGTAATTCATTGCTGGCCTATCTGGATGCCCTCCATGACAGCTGTCTGACTATGAATCTCCAAAAAGAAGGCTCCGGCATAAGCCGCTTGCAAAAACCTGATAAACTGTTTTTGGAGAATCCTAATTTAATGTATGCATTGTCTGCCAGTCAGATTGATATTGGAAATGTCAGGGAAACTTTTTTTGCCAACCAATTGCGTTATTGCCACAAAATAAACGTTTCTAAAGAGAGTGATTTCTTCATTGATGGACGCTATACTTTTGAAGTCGGTGGTAGACACAAAGGTAAACAACAAATAAATGGACTTTCTGATGCATATATTGTCGCTGATGATATAGAGTATGGAATAAATAATAAAATACCATTATGGTTATTCGGCTTTCTATATTAGTGCTCTTTTCGGTAGAAAATAGATAGAAAATTGTATTTAAAAGTCCTTCTATAGACTTTTAAATACAATTTTTCTTTTTGAGGCACAAAAATAAAACGCACTGATATTCAGATATATAGCTGTAAGAGTAGTTCTGAAGGAACTAAGGAAACGGAATTACTTGATTTTCAATAAACTTTAAAAAAAATCACAGCTATGTTAAAACGACTAAAATCAGTCAGTATGTTGCTGTTCCTAATGGGTGCCTCTACCGGAGCAGCATACGCGGTCGCCAATCCCGGCGTTGCCGATGTGAAAATCACACAACAAAATGGAGCTTGTACAGGAGTTGTAGTAGACGCTACAGGTGAAACCGTTATCGGTGCGTCTGTAGTAGTGAAAGGTACGACTAATGGTACGATAACCGGACTTGATGGCGACTTCTCTTTATCCAATGTGAAAAAAGGGGATATCATTCAAATTTCATTTGTAGGTTATCAAACAGTAGAGATTCCTTGGGATGGACAACCCATGAATGTAACTTTACAGGATGACACACAAACATTGGGCGAAGTTGTAGTGACTGCTCTTGGTATCAAACGTGAGAAAAAAGCACTGGGTTATGCCATGCAGGAGGTAAAAGGTGACGCGTTACTTGAAGCTCGTGAAACGAACCTCGCAAATGCTTTGACAGGTAAAGTTTCAGGTGTCCAGATTATCCGTTCAAGTAATGGTCCTGGCGGTTCTTCCAAAATCCAGCTTCGTGGTGCGAATTCTGTAACAGGTTTGAACCAGCCGTTAATTGTTGTCGATGGTGTGCCAATGGATAACTTTACAGGAGCAAGTAATAATGATATTGATAACCCGACATTGGATATGGGTAATGGACTTTCAGATATTAATGCTGAAGATATTGAGTCCATGTCTGTGTTGAAAGGTGCGTCAGCTGCTGCACTTTATGGTTCTCGTGCCGGTAATGGTGTTATTTTGATTACAACTAAAAAAGGAACAAAGCGTGAAGGTTTGGGTATCACCATCTCTGGTTCAGTTTCCGCTGAGACAACATTTATGCTCCCTAAACGCCAAAAAGCCTTTGGACAAGGTGAGAATGGCGTGTTCGACTCAACTAACAGCTATAGCTGGGGACCTGAAGTAACTGGACAAAGCTATACAAAATGGGATGGTACAACTGCAAATATGCAAATCTTTGATAACGTAAAAAATTTCTTTGATACAGGTGTGAACTTATCAGAAAGCATATCATTCCAGCAGCAGTATGATAAAACATCCATTTACACTTCATTGAATCGTATGGATGACTCCAGCATGATACCGGGTGCTAACTTAAGCCGTACAAACTTAACTTTGCGTGCATCTTCTACTTTTGGTAAAGATGATCGTTGGAGTATTGATGCAAAAGTACAATACATCAATACCCTCGCAGAAAACCGCCCTATCAGTGGTGCACGTGGGAATAATGCATTTTATACTATTTTCAATATGCCTACGACTATTGACATCCGTGACTTTTCCAGCCCTGTCAAAGACGAATTCGGCGAAATGATCTGGTGGAGTAAAGGGGGTATCAACCCTTATTGGTCTAAAGATTATAATCCCAATAAAGATAGCCGCAATCGTTTCCTGATGAACGGATCATTGAAGTACAAATTTACAGATTGGCTGGATGCTGAAATCAAAGCCGGTAGTGATATGTATTTCACTGAGGGTGAAGAGAAATTGTATGCAGGAAGTCCTACTAATAATAAGAACAGCCGTTACAGCACTAGTGAGAAAAAGTTCTTCGAAAATAATTTCAGCTTTTTGATCAGTGGCCATAAAGATGAATTGTTTGGAAAATTTGGTGGTAATTTCTCTTTTGGTGGTAACTTAATGGAAAGAAAATCTACAGGTTTGGATAATTCTATGGGAAAATTGACTGCGCCCGATTTATTCTCTTTAGCCAATGGTGACAAAAAAGATTTGTCAATAACCGAAACCTATATTCATAAAAAAATCAATTCTTTGTATGGAACTCTTGGGATCAACTATAATGGTTGGGCATTCTTGGATGCAACTTTCCGTAATGACTGGTCATCAGCTTTGAATAAAGAAAACCGTTCATTCTTCTATCCGTCTGTTTCATTGTCATGGGTGATCAGTGATATGGTGGGTAAAGTAGGCAAAGGCATGCCCGAATGGTTTACTTATGCTAAAGCACGTGCATCTTTTGCACAAGTAGGTAACGATATGGATGCATATCAGTTATATAATACATATAGTATTGGTTCAGACCCTAATGGCAATACAACTGCCGGACAAGGAAAAACCAAATACGATGCAGATGTACGCAGCGAGTTGATTACTTCTTGGGAAGCCGGTGCTGAATTGAAATTCTTCAATAACCGTTTAGGAGTTGACTTTGCATGGTACAAGACAAACGCAAAACGCCAGTTAATGAATATTCCTTTAAATAACCTTTCCGGTTATGATAACATGAAAGTAAATGCAGGTAACATTCAAAATACCGGTATTGAAATCATGTTGAATGCACGCCCTATCGAAACAGCTCAATTTAGTTGGGATACTCAGTTGAACTTCTCTCAGAACAAGAGTAAGATTATTGAATTATTACCGGGAAAACCAGGTATGCAGTATGCTTTAGGAGGTTCTGACGCATTACAGGTTTATGCAGTTGCGGGAGGTGCTTATGGTGAAATCTGGGGTACCAAATATCAACGAGTAGAAGAAGGAGAATTTAAAGGACAATTATTACTCAATGAATCAGGACTGCCACAGGCCACTAGTGACAAGCATAAGATTGGTGAACAACAGCCTGACTTCCTATTAGGATGGACAAATACATTTAATTATAAAAACTTCACACTTAGTTTCCTGATTGACGGACGTTTTGGTGGCGATATTTTCTCATTCACCAATATGAACTTGCAACGTAGTGGTATTGCCGAATGTACTG
>ENA-UESJ01001247-UESJ01001247.1-human-gut-metagenome-genome-assembly--contig:-NODE-1247-length-12278-cov-4.412097_pt1 | contig 12278 bp, 8 predicted proteins | sample MGYA00243000_ERZ508001 | MGnify/ENA primary metagenome ERZ508001 (study PRJEB26167, sample SAMN06115479) | human gut metagenome | host: Homo sapiens | place: China:Chongqing | collected 2015-03-03... | reverse complement strand
TAATCGGATATCAATAATTCAGATGATCAGGAGGAAGAGAGATGGCAGTCAGCAAAAGAATCAGAACAGACCTTGCACTGGAAACAACAGAACGTTTTAAAGAAGAAAACACAGAGGCGAAAAAGAGGGCGTTCTGAAAGTATCAGTGAATGTCCCAGAGGGCGCAGGTGAGAGAGCCTGCGTGTCAAAATATGTGAAAAATAAGTCAGAGTGCGGACAGCTTGTTACGGCTGCTTGTGAGGACGGCTATAAAAGACTTATTTATCCGTCCATAGAGCGTGAGATAAGGGCGGAGCTTTCGGCAAACGCTCAGGAGGGGGCAATAAAGGTGTTCTCTTCAAACCTCAGACAGCTTCTTATGCAGCCGCCTGTTAAAGACACTGTTACCCTTGGTCTTGACCCCGGATATGCTCACGGTTGTAAGACCGCTGTAGTGGACGCTACGGGCAAGGTACTTGACACTGCGATAATCTACATTACTCCGCCAAAGAAGGATACAGAGCGTGCTAAGCGTATCCTGACGGGCTTTATAAAGAAATATGGTGTTACGACCATCTCCATAGGCAATGGCACTGCTTCAAGAGAAACAGAGCAGTTCACAGCCGAGCTTATCAAAGAAATTCCGCAGAAAGTTTCTTACATGGTGGTGTCTGAGGCAGGCGCTTCCGTTTACTCCGCTTCCAAGCTTGCGGCTGAGGAGTTTCCTGAGTATGACGTTTCACTGCGTTCAGCAGTATCAATAGCACGCCGTTTGCAGGACCCTCTTGCAGAGCTTGTAAAGATAGACCCAAAGGCAATAGGTGTTGGGCAATACTAACATTGCGTAATCCAGTTTAGCCATAAGAAACAAAAAAGTTTCTTATGGCTATGATAAAAAATATAAATTCTATCAAAGGAGAAAAGGTATGGTAAGTTATCCTTTTCCATACATTTTTGCCATATTCTTTTTTTAATTTTTTCCCATTTTCGCTCTTAAGCCATTTGCTCAGAGAAAGAAGATTTCCCTGTTTTATCTGCCGGATATATGTTCCATCTTTTTCAGCGTCACCATCCCCAGTCCACATCAAATCTCATGTTCAATACTATGGAGACAGTTAATCCTTTGATTGCCAATACTCAATTCGGATGAAACCGGATAGTTCTGCAGAAAAGTTCCCTCTTCATCAAAGCAAAGTAACCCCTCTTGCATAGAAGAAACATAGACAAGAGAATCCGTACCCTGGCAAATATCCCAGGCAAAAAAAGTCCGTATACTATTTTGAGTCAAAACATCTTTTGCCGGATCATAAATAAAGATGCCTTGCCCCAAGGTAGCGATCCAGATCAAGCCATTTTTAGTTTTTACAATTTTCTTGACTTCGCAACTAATAAACACTCCATATTTGGTTGTCTTATCGAAATACAAGAAATGATCGTCAGAGCGATCATAAATGTATAGTCCGGAACTTGTTCCTATCCAAAGGTCTTCACCCTCTTCCATCAGAGAACTGACAAAGTTGTTCCCTAAAGAATATTTGTCATTTAAAACATTCCGATAAATTTTATTTCCGCTACCATAATAGCAGTTCAGCCCGTTACTTTTCCCTATCCATAAAAAGCCATAACTATCTTGAATTGCACACCAAGTTGTGTTATGAGACAATCCGTTTTCTACTTGATATTTCTTAATAGAAAACTCTGCAGATGCCATTAATGGCTCAATACAAAAAATAAGAAGACTGATAAATGCTATTATTGACTTTTTCATATTATATACCCATGTCGATTCAGTGAGCCAAATATAGCTATTTTAGTAACCTAAGCCAAATCTCAAATTTATTTTCACTTGGAGAATAGATAAAAGCAACACAGATAACGTCTGTTTATATCATCGACGTTATCTGTGTGCCAAACAATACATTTTACCTCATTGTCTTCAGACGATTAATCATGCAATCCCTTTTTTCTCAAATAATCCAGCATGAATCCCGGGCGATCAGTCTGGAGAATCCGTGCCCCTAGCTCTTCAATCAGATATCCATAGTTTCCATCCGGATCTTTTAAAGCCTGATCGTCTTCATGCCCTCCTGCAAGAGAAGCCCACAACGTATTGTACCAGATCCGACTCTTTCCCAGAATCATCGATTTCACTTTTCGAGGCAAAGGATTGGAAGAATCCGAATAAACCAATTCGAAGGCAGCAGGATGCAGCTGTGTCATATAGTCCCTGACCTTCTTTTCACCATCCTTTCCGTCAAGTCCTATCACCGGTATGTAAATCACTTTATCCAGATAATCTCCAAACTCACTTTTGACAGTTTCCACCGGCTGGCTTCCTTTCATTATCACCAAACTGGCAGTTCCGGTTTTCTCGAGTACAGCGTATACCTCGTCAAACACAGAATACGCCTTATCCAAGTTAAACATAATCTGACCTTTGCCTGCCAACAATGCCTCTTCCAATGTTGGAACAGTATGTCCTGTCAGATTTCCATCCTTATCTTTCAGTTTCAACTTCTTGATTTCTGCCAATGTATAATCTTTAATCAATCCTTTACCATTGGTTGTCCGGTCTACACGGTCATCGTGCATCAATATTAATTGTCCGTCTTTAGTCTTGTGAATATCAATCTCCACAATATCCACTCCCATTTGTATGGCACTATCAATTGCCGCTACGGAATTTTCCGGTGCACTCCGCCAGTTCCCCCGGTGTGCCACGACTAACACCTGATCGGACTTCGGATCTAAAAATGCCTTACGGATCGTTTCTCCCCGTTGTGCAAACAATATAAGAGGTTGCAAACAACAGAATATCCCTAACCATATCAGTTTGTAGTTTTTCATTGTCATTCGTTTAAATAAATTGTATCATTATTCTTGATAAGCTCCCGGCCACATCGCATTTTTATCACGCGGATTCCCCAACTGGTCAGTGGAAAAAGCATCCATCTCTTCCAACCATTTTCCAAACTCCTCACCTAAATTCTGGAAAGGACAACTATCCGGTTTAAAGCCGGTTGTGATCGCATTCTTAACAGCGTCGGAAGCAGTCCGGGTAAACTCATTCACATTCCCGTCCCAAGTATAGACAGAACGATTGGCATCCCATACGACATTTAAAGAGCTAATCGTACTGTTATACTTATCAAACTCTGATGTTGTAAACTTGTTGGTTGATGCAGGCATGATCGTACCGCCCATCAGATTATACCCTTTGGATGTCAAATGGCGAGTATCATCACCGGACATTTCAACAACCGGATTAGCTGCATTTTTATTCAGGATGATATTATTCATCAAGAATGATTGCCGGGCCGGCCAGGATTCACAACGAATAACAGCCCCGCTATTTTGAGCACCATCCTCGATAATGGTAGAGTTTACAATACACATACTTCCCGCACCATTAATGGTTCCATCTCTACCACGATTATTGGTAACAGTTGTATTATTCATACATAAATGGCCGTTTGACATTTGAATAGCATAACCGAACTGTCCGCCTTCATTGCCTGTAATAGAGCAATTATTCATAAAAAGAATACACTCACTGCCATTGACACGAATCGCACCTCCACGCGAAGATGCCTTGTTGTTTCTCAACTGCACATGATTTAGTTTGGCTGTCCCTGTATGCATAAATATACCAGAGCCACCGGCATCGCCAGAACCATTTACTCCCGCATTATAACACTTTTCAATGATACAATGATTCAACTGCAATGTTGCCTTCCCAGTACTACCATTCGCAATCAGGAATCCACCGCTATAGCCATTTATTTTCTCATTGGGATGATAACCGCAAGAGAACGTACAACCTTCAAATGTAATATCTATCTGGTTTCCTAATGTAAACAAGGAATAATCACCCGCATCCGCAATGCCGTTATTATTTGCATCTCCTGTGAAAGTAGTCAGATACCGGACAGGATCACGCTTGCTTAAATCCTTCCGGGTACTTTGAGGATCATATCCACCCACAACCTTTATTTCGACTTGTTTGCTATATCCGCTATACTCTATTTTCAGACCGGCTTCCTGATCTGCTATCAAATAGGTACCGCCTGCCACATAGATATTCTTACCATCCAATTTCTTAGCATTCGCAGTCGTGATCGCACTGTTAGTGTTAGTTCTCAATAGATTGCGTAACCCGTCTACTCCCATTGCATTATCCCAATCCATACCGGTAGCATTCCCTGTAGCATGCTCTTTCACATAATAAGCGTCCAATTGCAATTCCGTTGCATCTCCCCCATTGATTGTACCAGTCTCCCATGGAGTGACAATCGGCTCACTCAATCTAATGACCGAACCTTCTACTTTCAAAGTAAATTCATAACAAAATCCGGCCTTTATTGCAGGAATGCCCGGCAATACCAGATCTTCCCCTTTGTAATTTAAAGAAACGAAAGTACTATTAGGATTTGCAGCTCCCGGAGCTACGATCGCCGTATATTTACATCCGCTTTGTCCGGCTTTCCCTCCTTCAGGAATGGTGACATACGGTGAAACAAGTGCAGTTCCCGATGAAACATTTCCGTCCGTATATCCCTGATAGGAACCGATTTTAACTCCTAGAGCTTTACTTTGTGAGTCTATATCGTCCAATGTCATGATAACTTTCGCCATTCTCCGGTTCATATTCAGATGAAGGACACCTGATCCCTCATTTATAGCATCTTCTACTGTGCAAGTCATGTAGTCTGCGCTCGCCAGATTTTCCAAACTCTGCTGATTAATAGGAAGAGAGAAGTTGGCTACGCTTGTTCCTTCAGTCACCGGATAAAAGGCAGAATAAGTAACAGGTTCATTTCCCCACCTAAGATAATAGTTATCCGTAGGAGCCCATTGCCCTTCGGACAACATATAAGTCACACTACCATCTTCGCAACTCAACAGAATCTGGTCTCCATTATTAAATTGCATTTGCTGTTCATTTGTTCCTGTAGGATTACTACGGGTATATGCAGCATCAATAACAGCATTGATCTTGATTGCACCGGAGTCTTCATTGAACACGGCTATCTCTTTATCCGTATCACAAGCTGCCATACCCGTTAATATACATGCAGCCAATATATGTTTAGTAATTTTCATAACTCATCTCCTCCTTTTTATTTCTGATCGATAATCTGACCGGTTGCCCGATATTTCATTTGCATGGTAGCCAACCGTGCCGTTTCATTTACATTCAGTGTCAGCGTATGCTCTACTCCCTTTTGCAACTCAATGGGCTCTTCAGCAGTCCATATATACAATTTTCCGTCATAACTGAAATTGACAGAAAAGCCTTCTATTATTGTTTGCGGGAGAAGAATGCATTCATACCCATCCGTACCCTTATAGGGGGCGATAGTTGTAGCTACAGCATCTTCCCGTGGAATGACTACCGGTTCCGGCACTGACAAATCACAAATACCACCCACTATTGTACCATTTACAGCCATATCGCCCAGTTTACTGATCGCCGCATCTTCCATACCATTATTTACCGTCACTTTTATAATCAGCTTGCTCATGGCATGATCCAAAGTAACTTTCAATCTACCATCTGCGGTGAGATCCTGTTTCGGATCAACCATTGATTTAGTCAACAGGAAATCAGAAGCAATCACATTTTCCTCGGTAGTTTGGTTGCTTTGTATGTTGATAGCTAACGGAGTATCTAAACCAGCTTCCGAAATGTAAGGAGCATACGCTATTACTGTTACCGGAGTTCTTGCATTATCCCAAAGCATTTGTTGCCCGTCCACCGTATTCCAGTCATTATTAGATTTTACCATTTGCGAATTATAATCATAAGCAATGTTTTCACTGTTATGAATGATCAGTCCGAAACTCTCCAGATTACTTGCATCATATCCGGCACGCGACACAGGAGCCTTCACTTCTGTTACAACACGGATTATATGATCTTCGGGAAAGTTAACGGTCGGCAGTGTTCCGTCTTCAATGCTTGAACATCCTGTCAGACTGATGATCAAAGCGGTCATTATATAAAATTTGTTTTTCATATCACAATTACTTTTTAAAGATTCAGTTGGACAATACAGCATCATAAGCTCCCATTTGCATCTTATCAGGATTGCGTGTCACGCCACGCTGATCCAATCCGAAAGCATCTTCACCCATCCATTCCACGAATACCTCACCTAAATTAACCATAGGAGAAGCAGCAGGATTGAAACTTTTCACAGCATTGATTACAGCTTGTTTGGTAGCATAACCACCCACCTGTCCGATCTGGTCAATATTCCACTTATAAACACCCTCTTCCGTCAGGTTACCATTCACAAGGGTAGGATAAGCTGTATCAAGAATATTCATCGTAAAATTATTAACTCGCTGATATAAGTTATACCCCATTGAATAAGCTTCTTTATTTGCTCCATTCAAAATGAAGCTCGGAGCAGTAGAATTCTCGGAAATCAACAGGTTATTAATAAACTTAGTATCACCATCAATAGAGGTTTCACATCGAAAGGCGCCATACTCCTGATCAATATCATGCCCTACAATCGTACTATTAGCGAGCATGAAACTACCTCCCCCGTTTAAAGCAGCACCTTTTCCCGGATTTCCGACAATGGTTGTGTTATTCATACAAATATGTCCCGATGATATCTGAATACCGACCCCAAAAAGTTCTCTTACTGAATTGCCAGTTATCAGGCAATTATTCATAAACACAACAGCCTTATTGCTGTTACACCGTATTGCTCCGCCACGGCTATCCGCCGCATTATCCAGAAACTTCACATTGTTCAGTTTCGAGCTCCCGGAAGCAATAAGAATAGCTGTACCTCCCGCTACTCCTCCTTGCCCGTTGACAGCTTCCGTTTTACAATCCCTGATAATACAATCCGTTAATTCGACAGAGGTGCTATTGACGTTACCATTGATATAAATTCCGCTACCACACTCGTTAGACTTGGCATCATTATTAGAAAGGTACCCATATTGAAAAGTAACTCCTTCAATCCCAATAATCCCTCCTTTCACCAACAATAGTCCGCAATCACCGGAATCAGCCTGATTATTACCGTTTACATCTCCGCTGATCACTGTCTTATACGTATCAATACGACGATTAGTCAGATCTGTCCCTTCGCTCAACAAACTATATCCTCCTTTGATCGCTTTAATGTCTTTGCGGATAATCACCCCGAGTCCTCCGGTCTCGGACATCACATATTTTCCCTGGCTCATGTAAATAGTACTCTTGGACAGATCGATAGATCCACTCAATAATTTGCGAAAACCAGCTACATCCATTGCCTGATCCCATGAAGTACCATCCATGTCCCCTTCACCGAATTGAGTTACAAAATAACTTTCCAGTCCTTTTTGCAAGACAACTTCTTCATCCAGATCATCATCATAATCAGTAATCATCGGAGGATCAACCATCTCATAATCTTCCTGACACGCCTGGCTCACTAAAATAGTGAAGGCCAGAAGCCCAATCTTTGATATTGTGAGCAACTTATTTTTCATTTTTTTTATTTTAAACTTGTACACTAGATTCAAATTATTACAGTCCACTGCTTAACGGGCAATATCCGGATAACCAGGATTCTGTTTCAGATATTCATTCTGCTCCAATTGGGTCTGTGAAAACGGGAACAATTCATAATGAGTATCTGCATCCCGTTTCTTGTCCCACCATGCATCCTGAAATCTTCCGAAGCGGATCAAATCCGTACGACGACGGCTCTCCGCAAGAAATTCCCGCCCCCATTCATCAAGCATTTCTTTTAGATCAAGTACCACGTTACCTTCCGGCTGATAAGCGATATCTGCAGTAAAGTTTTCATAGTTGCGTTTACGCACGCTGTTCAACAGCTTGCCGGCCTCGCCTGCCTGTCCGAGACGAAGAAGGCATTCCGCCTGCGAATAAATAATCTCCGCCAAACGGATTTCCGTATAATCCGACTCTATAAAATATCCTCCATCAAACGGATAGAAAGGATACTTCACACAGTAAAGCCCCGAGTTGAAATCTCCGTTTCCCAGTTTAGACTCCTGATAATTCGGGTTGGCAATATAACCGGATTCTGCGTTACCTTCAAAACGTCCCACTTGATCAAGTAGGTAAAGGACATATTGATTATCCGGATTCTTGGCATATCCCCCACTAATACTGGAATTAGCTATTTTCCCTTCCATGAAGAACATACCTTCCCGTGTATTATTACTCGTATTTACATATTGTTTATAACGTTTATCGCCCGCATACTTGGCGAATTTCTGCGTAACCATGCCCAATTCATAGTCGAATATCTGCCGGGGACGTTGGTTATCAAAGCTTGGTGAAATTGCATATTTCGGATTACGGCTCCCATCGCCTTCTATTTTTAGGAAATACTGACAACCATACGGAAGTCCTCGTCCATAAACAGTTCTGTTGTCACCGTGTTCCCCACTTTTCAGATGCCAGCTGGTTGTTCCATAAGAACCGGAGAAACCAAAGATTACTTCATTACACATTTCATTGTTCCAGTCGAAGGGCTCGTACCAGTTATCCGCAATTGCATAATAACCAAATTCTCCTCCGATGATACGTTTACACATATCAATACATTCTTGCCATTTAGGCTGCCCAATCCATTTTTCTGCGTTCAAATAAAGGCGTACCAGCAATGAAGCGGCAGCAGCTTTGGTAAACTGTCCTTGCTGATTGCCGTTACCGGATTGTCCGGTCTTGGATGGCAAACTCGGTAAACAGAAATCTTTTAATTCACCCTCGATGAAATCAAACATAACTTGTGGAGATACCTGTTTCCGATTCTCCGGTCGTTCATTTACAGCTTGATCGGAGCTTGTTGTTAGAACACAGTTACGGTAGCTATTGAACAGACGAAGATAACAGTAGGCCCGCATACAACGTAGTTGTGCCTTAAAACTATCAAATTCACTCTCACTTAGATTGAACTTGGAAGGATTCAGTTGGGCCAGTTCATCCAACACCAGATTACATTGACCAATACCAGCATACATGGACTCCCATCCGGATGTCCAATCTCCGGAATTAATGTCATCGTACTGATGATAATGATATTTTTCCCATTTACCGCCATCATACCACCAAGTTCCCCGAGTAGGCGTTATCAACTGATCCCCTGTCAGTTCTTCGTGTTCATGACGTCTGACAATGGATTCATAGATATGCTCAAACGGACGAAAAACGGCGTTGATAACATCCTGTTTGGTATTATAATAGTTTTGAGACATGACCTGATCATACACCGTTTCCGACAGATCTGTACAGGATGGCAAACTAATGACTGTACCTGCCATTATCCCTAATCCAATGATATATTTTGTTATTTTCATAATCGTCTTTTATTAGAAACTTACTTGTAATCCTAAAATAAACTGAAAAGCAGACGGATAATAGTTATATCCTCCTCCGAAAGTACCCGGTGTCAGTCCGTTCACTTCGTAGGTAGAAGGATCTACACCGGTAAACTTCGTAAACGTATAAAGATTGTTGGCCGTACCGAACAAACGTATCTTTTCAATATATTTCTTATTCAGGTTCATGGTATATCCTAAAGTGACGTTGTCTATCTTCAGATAATCACCCGGTTCAATGAAGTAGTCGGTAATCACATTCTTACCTGTCGTGATATGTGCATTCTTCGAATAAGCGGTCGTCAACTGGTTGGTAGTCATGCTCTGCAATCCGAAATAGAAATCATGCACGTTGAATATGTCAAACCCGGCAGCACCACGGAGGGCAACAGACAAATCAAAGTTCTTATAAGTGAAGTTATGCGTCATAGAGCCGGTGAATTTCGGCAAACCGTTTCCGGTCACAGACTTATCCTCTTCCGTACCTTGGGCTACAGGAATCACATTCCCCTTTTTATCATAAATCAGCCAGTCACCTTTTTTATCCACTCCTGCATAACGATATGTAAAGTAGTTACCAATACGTTCCCCCTCTTCAATCCGCTGCAAATATCCCGGATTATTCGGATTCGCCATGCTACAGGTAGAGTAATATTTTTGTCCTTTATATATATCGTTGGAAAAACTGACAAACTTATTGTTATTAGTAGCCCCCACTAATGTGAAACTATAAGTGAAATCCTTTGTCCGGACAGCATTTACTGTAACATCAAGTTCGAAACCGGTATTACGCAATGTACCTACATTGGTATAGATGGTGGAGAACAAATTGGGTGGTACCGGTACAGAATAATCTCCGAGCAAATCACTTTGTTTACGATGGAAATAGTTAAATGAACCGGTCACTTTGTGTGAGAAGAGTGAGAAGTCCAAACCCACATTCTGATTATGTCCTTTCTCCCAGCGCAATTCCGAGTTCGTATTTTTGCTCGGTCCCCATACATGAAAACGGTTACCATTGTATTGATACCAACCGAAAGCCCGGTAAGTAGCCAGAGAATTATAATTTCCTATTTCCTGATTACCTGTCACCCCATAGTCATAACGTACTTTCAAGTCATCAATCCATGAAAGTCCTTTCATAAACTTCTCATCCGAGATACGCCAACCGACAGATACAGCCGGGAAATTACCCCATTTATGATTCTCGCCAAAGCGGGAAGACCCTTCGTGGCGTAAAGAGAAAGTAAACAGGTAGCGCTCTTTCCAATCATAATTAACACGTCCGAAGAAGCTGATTAACTTATGGTCATTCTTATAGGAGCCCATCATTGTTTTTCCATCTTTTGCCGCTTCCAGCCCGGAACCCAGATTATTATACGTCAATCCATCCGAAGAGAAATTCCAGTTTTCAGCAGACATTCCGGAATTTACACCATAATTATAGCTATACCCCACCATTGCACGGATCTGATGATTCTTGATACGTGTAGAGAAATTTGTTACCCATTCCAGATTGTTAGTCGTACTTTTGTCGAAGTCACGGCTAGCTTTTCCGGTGACGCCATCATTTACGTTAGAACCATAAGTAGACGGTGTAAACCATCCGTTAAATTTATCAACTTGATATTGAGAAATAGTGACCTGCGACTTCAATACCATGTCCGGATTCTTCGGATTAAACAGAGGCAGCAGATTAACGGCAGCCGTAGCATTCCATTCCAGCAACTTAATTTCCGTACCATTCTCTTCTTCATTCAATTGCTCTACGATATTAGAACCTTCCGTTCCACTGGGAAAACGATAGTACCCATTAGCCGATTCCGAATCATAAATAGGCATTGTCGGATTGTTTTTAATAGCATTGCTATATACATTGGCTGATTTGTTCCGGTCGATAACACGAGGAGTTATATTAGCAGAAAACGTGAATAGCCCGTCTTTGGTTGTATGGTTAATATTGGCACGTGCTCCATATTCACGACGGTCGGAACGCAAATCAATACCACGGGCATTACGATAGTCGGCGGTCACCCGATAGTTGGTTCTCGCATTACCGCCGGAAAATGTCAATGTATGCATGTGAGTCACCCCCAATTGAGTAACGGCATCAAACCAGTCTGAATCAGCTCCCATATCGGAAAGCGGATTAGACACTGTGCGATAAGCACGGTATTCTTCCGCATTCATTATGTCGAGTTCTTTTTTAGCTTTATTAAAAGTAACGGAAGTACTATAGGTTGTATGAACCTGTCCATCTTTGGTCCCTTTCTTTAGATTAATCAGGATAACCCCGTTACTACCCCGCGTACCATAGATCGCAGAAGCAGCACCGTCTTTCAATACATCAATCGATTCAATATCGGCAGGGTTAATATTCGTCATATCACCTCCCGGCACTCCGTCTACCACAATTAACGGTCCTAAACCTGCATTACGGGAAGAGACACCACGAATCTGAATACTTCCTTGATTGTTCGGATCGGCCAGAGCTGTGTTAGAAACCGAAACGCTGGAAACTTTCCCCTGCAAAAGCATGGAGGCATCGAGGCTGGATATCTGATTCAGATCTTTCGCACCTATATGCGAAATAGCCGAAGTCATTTCTTTCCGTTTCATCGTACCGTAACCCACCACTACCACTTCATTCAAAGCGGTCGATTCTTCTTTCAATACGATCTTCAATAACTGGCGGTTTTTAACAGCCACTTCTTGTGTTTCATAACCGATATAAGACACTTTCAGGTGTCCATTCTTAGGTACGTTCACCAGAAATTTACCGTCTATATCTGTAATAGTACCCTGCTTCGATTCTACGACTACTACGGAAGCGCCAATAACTGGTTCGCCCTTTTCGTCCGTCACCGTACCTGACACCTTACTTTCCTGCTGAACTTCCAAAGAAGCTCCCTTTACCTGTATACCGGAAAACAGTA
>ENA-UESJ01001232-UESJ01001232.1-human-gut-metagenome-genome-assembly--contig:-NODE-1232-length-12317-cov-6.721977_pt1 | contig 12317 bp, 6 predicted proteins | sample MGYA00243000_ERZ508001 | MGnify/ENA primary metagenome ERZ508001 (study PRJEB26167, sample SAMN06115479) | human gut metagenome | host: Homo sapiens | place: China:Chongqing | collected 2015-03-03... | reverse complement strand
TTCACTTGTCCGATACGGTCTCTCCAGGAGATGTTCAGGTCCCATCCTTTGTTTTCCAGTTCGGCATTGTTGGTGTTTCTGAATACTATGATACAAAGATTAAACTCTATGAAAATCGTTATAGTTCATGGACAATATTGACCCAAATTGGTCTGCCCTTGCCAGACACGGATGAAAGGCAGGTCGTTATGGCTTGCTTTGATGAGCAAAATGGCGAGAATTATCGTGGGTTGCTGATTCGCGGTGAAGGCAATGCGCTCCAAGTGATATTGGGGAACAATCGTACATTCATGCTGCCACTTTTGCATGGTGATTCCGCTACGCTTGCTATCACCAAGGACAATGAACGATATTCTATTTATCTAAATGGTGAAAAACTCTATGAGAATGAGCAGCTTCCCTGCGACGCCTATTCCGGCACGCTGCTCCTCGGCTGCGAAGAGCTTTCCCCCGGCGGAGAGAAATTCCGCTTCTCGCCCACGCGCGTGCTGAACCTCGAAGTCTATGACAGCGTGCTGACGGAAAGCGAAATTCTCGCGTGGCAGCCGGAAGACTTGCCCGAAGCGCCCAAGCCGCTCGGCATCGGCGTGAAGGACGCGACGGAAGTCTACACGCTTCCGGAACAGTTCGTCGGCGGCGACGAAACGTATCGTCAGGCGTCGTATCTCGATACGCAGACACAGCTGTTTGCCTCCACTGCGACGCGCTTTACCCTGCTGACCAGCGTCACGCCGAGTGAAAATCCCGGCAATGGCGTGTTCCTGTCCTGCTTCGACGAGAATGCCAAGAACTATCGCGGTCTGCTGATCCGCCAGCTGGACAACGCGCAGATCAACATCGTTTTCGGTCAGAATGTCGGCGTGACTGTGCCGGGCGAATTTGACCGCGAAATGCATATCGCCATCGTCAAGGACGGCGCAAGCTACCGCATCTATGCGGACGGTCTGCTCGTCGCCGAAGCCGAATCGCCTGCGGATAGCTATGACGGCACGCTGATCATCGGCGCCCAGCGCGACGCGGACGGCAATATCTTCCGCATTAGCCAGACGCAGGTGAATCACCTGTCTGTCTACGCGGGCGTGATGGCAGAAGCGGACATTGCGGCATATGACTTCGCCGCCGCGCCGCTGCCGCCGGAACTGGTTGCGGAATCCGCCGCGTACACCATGCCCGGCGCATTCGTCGGCAACGGCAGTGACCGTGCACTCGACACGGGCGTGAAGCTCTACGACGTCGCGACGAAGGACTGGACGCTCGACACCGTCATCGACGTGCGTAAGGGCGTCAACAACGGCGTCTACATGTCCTGCTTCAGCGAGGAAACCGGGCATTACCGCGGCTTCATGCTCCGGCAAGACAATGCCGATACGCTCACAGCTTATGTCGGCAATAGCGTCGGCGTTGCGGTGGATTTGCCGCAGGGCACGTCGCTGATGCACCTCGTGGTCGTCAAATCCGGCAGTCAGTACACGATTTGGCAGGACGGCGAGCTTGTCCAGCGTGTCGAAAGCGCCTGCGATAACTACGACGCGACGCTCCTCCTTGGCGCGCAGCGCGATGCGGACGGAAACCTGTTCCGCTTCTCGAACGCGGGCATCCGGACGCTGAACATTACGGACGGCGCGCTGTCTGACACAGACGCGGCGACGCTTTCCGCCCCTGTGAAGGACAACAGCCGATTCTAACCCATATCGAAAGAGAGGAATCTTGCGCATGGAACAGACACGACGGGCGAGGCTGACCGGATTGATGGCGGCTCTGCTGACCGTAGCGGCGATTCTGTGGACGCTGTTTGCGTCGCCGTCCATCGGGGTGGTGGCGGACGGCAGCTATGCTTCGGCGGCGGAAGGGCTTGCGCTGCGCTATGCGGAAGAGAGCATCCCGACCGGGCAGCGCGTGGAGGACTTCGCCTATGAGAACACGGCGTATTCCACGCTGCTGTTTGCCTCCCGTACCTCCGTCGGCGCGGCGGTTGCGCTCGTCCGGCTGGCGACACACCCGTTCGGTCTGGGTTTCAGCACGCGTTATCTGGCGGTCGTGTATGCGCTGCTGATGGGCTGGGGCGCGTACCTACTGGCGAACGGGCTGGCGCGGCGGTCGCGCACGGCGGCGATTCTTGCGACGCTCGGACTGCCGATTGCGCTGGCGAATCCCGCCGTCATCGGCTATTTGAACAGCCTGTATGCGGTCGGCGCTTCCATGGCATATTTGCTTCTTTTCCTCGGCGCGACGGTTTATTGCCTGTGCCGGGAAAAGGGATGCGGCGTTCAATGGGCGCTGCTGGTGCTTTTTGCGGCGCAGCTGATGCTGCGTACCATGGCGCAGATGATGGCGCTGCTGCCCGCGGCGGTGCTGGCGGTTGTGCTGTGCGCCGTGCATAGCTGCCCCGGACGGGCAGAACGTCCGCTTCATGCGGCGTGTGTGCTGATTGCGAGCCTGATGTGCATGAGCGGCTTGGTCACAGGCTGGCAGGCGGACGATACGGTGCATTCCGCCGCCGCGAACTACCTTGCGGTGTTTCAGGGCTATCTGCCCGCATCGGAGAAGCCGGAGGAGACGCTGGAAGCACTCGGCTTGCCCGAAAGTTACCTCGCGGACATCGGCAAAAGCTACTATGAACCTTCCGAAAATTTTGTGAACGACCCGCGGGACGCGGAGAATGCCGCCCTGCTGAACGAAAATATTTCGCTGGGGAAACGGGTGAAATTTGCGATTCAGCATCCGGCAGTCGTTCGCACCATGATGGACAAAAACGAAAGCGCTTTGCGGAACGCGGACAGCTGGTATTTGGCGGACGATGCCGGGAATGCCGTTTCGTCACGTTCACCGCTGCATACCGTGCTGGAAACCATTTTCGGGCGTGACCATCACGCCATTTCCCGCTGGTGCTTGATTTGCGCGGCGCTCCTCGTGCTTCTGCTGCCCATTGTACGGCGGCAGAGCGCATCCGTGATGCTCTGCGCGTTTCTGCTGATGGTATTGCTTGGCACGATTGGCTATCTGCCGCTGACCCTTGTGCTGACGGGCGGCATTGACTTGTTGACCGTGAAGCCGCTGGCGTTCCTGCTGGGCGGTTTGATGGTGCTGGTGAGTTTCGCCTCCGGCGCGGTGGTCCTTCGCCGCCTGATGGCGTGGCTGAGCGTGAAGGAAGCGAAATTAGCGCTGCCGCCCTGCTCGGCGGGCGCGTCCGGCGGACTGCTGGCGTATCTCCGTAAAATCCGCGTGACGCAAAAGGGGACGGTCGCCATTGTTGCATTGGTTTGCGTGGCACTCTGCTGCTGGCAGCTGCTTCCGACGGAACACATCGGCGGCGTGAACAATGGTGACTTTGGGCGTATGATGGAACAAATCGACCTGTACTGGGCACAGCCGCAGCTCGATGATGAATCGACGCAGTTTGAGTGGGGTGTCGTCGAGGATTACTCCTACCGTGAGCCGTTCCATCCGGCGCGCCTGACCTCCATAGACCCCACCTACTCGCTGATTTTCCCGTCGATGCTCGTGCGCTTCATCACCCTGCTGACGGGTGGCAATTACTCCACGCAGGTGCAGGCGTTCATCCTCCTGTCGCTGGTGATAGCGGCGCTGCTGCTGCTGCTCGTGCACGACCTGTATCCGCTGCTGGGCAAGCTGACGCTTCCGGCGGGGCTGATTGTTGCGTGTATGCTGCTGGGCGAAAATTACCTTGCATGGTACAACTCGCTCTTCGGCGAAACGATGATTCCCGTCGGCTTGATGCTGACGATTGCCTGCACCGTGCATCTGGCGCTGATGCCGCGCGGAAGCCGGAAAAGCAGGCTGTGGATGATTCTGCTTGCCATCAGCGTGCGATTTCTCTGCACTGCCAAGGCACAGATGGCGCTGGCGCTCCCGGCGGCGATTGTTCTGCTGATTGTCTTTACCGTCTATCATCATCCGCAGGCGAAAAAGCCGCTGATTGCGTTTTCGCTGATGGGCGCGCTGCTGTGCGGGCTGGTCAGCTACGACACGCTTGGCGTGTACCGCAAAAATCAGGGGGTGTCCGAAAAGCAGACCATCTGGCAGAGCGTGTTTTACGGCGCGCTGATGATTGCCGACGACCCGGACGCAGCCATGGAAGAACTGGGCATTCCGGCGGAAATGAAGGCGGACATCGGCAAACACGCGTACTATCCGAACAGCGAGTACGTTTATCCCATTGAGTCGGACGAACTGCAGGAGAAATTCTACGACCATGTGACGACGATGACGCTCGTGCGCTACTATCTGCGCCATCCGAAGGACATGCTGACGATGATGAACCGCGCGGCACAGGAATCCGTCACATTGAGCACGTCGTTCATGACCTACACGGACGCGCTGTACAGCGACAATCGTCCGCTGCACCGCATGAACCTCTGGTGTAATCTGCGCAGCATCTTCGCGGCGCGCGCGTTCTGGGTATATGTGCTGCTCTACGGCACGGCGGGCGTGCTCTGCCTGACGCTGATTTGCCGCAAAAAGACGCAGAAGCAGACAAAGCTGCTGGCGATGCTGTTCCTGTGCGTAATGTTCGTCGGCGTAATGCAATATCCGCTGTCGGTCATCGGCAACGGCTTTGCGGACAACAACAAACAAATGTATACCTTTATGCTCTGCCACGACCTACTTGTTGTGGCGGCAGGCGTGGTGCTTGTGCGGCGGCTGATTCCGGCGCGGCGCACGGCGGAAAATGCAATCAGGGAGGAAGCAGACCATGAGCCGCAAGAAGAATCTGCTTGATTATCTCGCACTGACGCTGTTTATCATGTGTATGGGCTTGGCGCTGAGTGCCAGCCTCGAATATGTGACGCGCGCGACGGAGCGGGAATATCTCGGACAGGGAATCTGGGTGCTGAGTATGGCGGGGCTGTCGCTCCTTGCACTGCTGCTGGGGCGGATTTCGCGCAAGTGCGGGCAGAAGATGCAGCCGCTTCCCAAAAACATCGTAATGATTGCGCTCGGCGCGGTGCTGGTGGGCGTTGGCGTGTATCTGCGCCTGTGGGTGATTTGGAACATCCCCGTTGAGCCGGATTCGGACTTTGAGACGTACTACCGCATGGCGAATCACCTGCTGAATGATACGCTGATGTCCGCCGAAGGAGCGGTCGACCGCCGCTATATCGCGCTCTACCCGCACACCATCGGCTTCCCGATGCTCATCCTGTGGCCGACGTTTGCTATTTTCGGCGCGTCGGTGCGCAACGCGCTGTACGCAAACCTTGTGTGCAGTGTGATTTCCATCCTCTTGGCGGGGCATATCGCTCGGCGAATCGCGGGGCGCACGGGCGCGCTGGTGGCGGTGGCGCTGATGAGCCTGTGGCCGTCGCACATCCTGTTCAGCAACATGGTTGCCACCGAACCGTCCTTCACGATGCTGATTCTGCTCGCGGCGGACATGATGACGAGTATTCTTGACCGCCGCAAGGGCAGCCTCTACGACGTCGCTCCTTCTCGGATGCTGGGCGTGATGGCGCTGCTGGGCATCGTGCTGGCGATTGCGGGCGCAATTCGCCCGATGGCGGTCATCCTGCTGGCGGCGTACTGCGTGGTGCAGCTGTGCGTCACGGGCGACCCGATGAACGAAATCCGTGTGGAGGGCGCGCGCTACGCCACGAGCCAGCCAATCGTCTGCATTGTGCTGGTGCTGGTGTGCTACCTCGTCACGGGCAGCGTCATCAACCGCGCAATTTCTGACATCATCGGCGAGCAGCCCGCGTCGGGGCTGTACGCGTCCGGCTACAACCTCATGGTCGGCTTGAACACGCAGTCGAATGGCTTGTGGAACGAGACGGACAGCGAATTCTTCGCGCAGACGTATGACGCAACGAAGTCCGCGACGGGGGCGCATCAGGCGTGTATGGAAGTGGCGGCGCAGCGCATCCAGTCGGAGCCGGAAAACGTGCTGAACCTGATGGTCTACAAGTTTCGCGACCTGTGGCGAACGGATGATTTCGGCATTGACTGGAATCTGCTCTGGACGGAGCAGCAGGGGACGCTGACACCTGAACTGCGCAGCCTGCTGGAGAGTATCCGTCCCATTGGGCGCGTGATGTACATGGCGGTGCTCTTATTTGCAGCGCTGGGCGCAATGGAGGCGTGGCGGCGGCGGCTTGCCCCGAACGCCATGATTCTCATTTGTATGCTCTTCTTCCTTGGCACGGCGCTGAGCCATATGCTGCTGGAAACGCAGGTGCGCTATCATTACAATATGATTCCGTTCCTGATTCTGCTGGCGGCGTGGACAGTTCGCTCGTGGAGCAAGACTGCCGCGGAGAAAGAAGACATCCGCGTGATTTATGTGGATCGCCCCGAAAACGCCGAAGAGAAGAAAGACAACATTCATTTCGACATGGCGAAAGCGATTGCGGAAGGGCACATCCACGTTTCCGTGACAGAGAACGTCGCACGCACGGAAGAAGCATCAAAAATGGAAGATTCGGCGAAAAGTAGTGTGGAAAACACCTAATACTATTTCCAGATTCAACTGCGCCATCTGCTTGCGCCTTTTTCGTTCTGGCGTCCGCTCACTCCATTTAGCGTAGCGCTGCTACGCTGCATTTCGTTCCCGTTAGCCAGAACGAAAAATTCGCCGCGCATCTTGGCGCATTTTCATTTGGAAATAGTATAAAATATTCGCCGTTCTCGTTTCTGGCTATTGCGAAAATTTACGAAAGATGATAGAATAAATTGAACAATGTGTGAAGAAAATTCACCGGCAAGGGTGCGGCGCCGCCTTTTATGACAATACAGAGAAGAGGTCTTGCAGGTATGACGAATCGCGAACAAAAGCTCCTGCCGTCGGCACGGCAGCTGACCTCCGTGCGTCGGACGTCGAACCTGAATTCCTTGACGGGACTGCCAGAGAGGCTGGACTTCTTGCGGCAGGTGCAGCAGCTGTTGACGGAGAAGAAACTGAACGGCTGGTGCGTACTGTCCATCGACATAGAACATTTCAAACTGTTCAATAACTGGTATGGTCAGGTGCAGGGGGACGAGCTGCTGCACACAATCGGGCATCAGCTGGCGCTGCTTGCGAAGGAAAACAACTATATCGCCGGGTATTTTGGCGGCGATGACTTTTTCCTGTGTATGCCGGATGATGACAAGCGGGCGCAGGCGGTATATGACCTGATTTTCCACTGCATCGAGGATTATCAACAGCTTGACGGCTTTCTGCCGCTGCTGGGCATCTGCCCGGTGGATGAGCATTCCGACGATGTCAGCGTGCTGTGCAACAATGCGCAGATTGCGTCCGGGGCGGTCAGGGGCAAGCTGAATCACCGCATCTGCCGCTTTTCCGAGCAGATTATGCAGCAGCTGGAAAAGCATCAGCGCCTGCTCAGCGACGTGCGCATCGGCATCCAGCGCGGCGAATTTACGTTCTATCTGCAGCCAAAATGCAACAGCTTGACGGGCAACATCGTCAGCATGGAGGCGCTTGTCCGCTGGAATCACCCGGAAATGGGGCTTGTGTCGCCAAGCAGCTTCATCCCATTGCTGGAAGAAACCGGGCTGGTGACGGATTTAGACCGCTACATTTGGGAGAGTGTCTGCCGCACAATGAGCGGCTGGATTCACGACGGCAAGCATGTTGTGCCGATTTCGGTCAACGTGTCCATCACGGATATGAAGGCAATGGACGTTCCTGCGCACTTTCGCGAGATGGTCAGACGCTATGACCTCAAATCGGAGCTGATTCGCGTGGAAATCACCGAGACGGCGTTCGCGGAGAACAGCAATCTCGTGCGCGAAGCCATCGACCGCCTCCACCAGTATGGATTTACTGTGCTGATGGACGACTTCGGCAGCGGCTATTCATCGCTCAATATGCTCAAAGATACGAACGTAGATGTGCTGAAGCTGGACATGAAGTTCATCGAGATGAACGCGGAGAACCGGCAGAAGGGCATCCAAATTGTGGATTCCGTTGTCAATATGGCGCACAAGCTGAATATGACGATTATCGCCGAGGGCGTGGAGACGAAGGAACAGGTCGATATGCTCAAAACGATGAACTGCATCTACGGGCAGGGCTACTATTTCTATCGCCCGCTCCCGGTGAAAGATGCCGAGCGCCTGCTGAGCATCATTGTGCCGGAGGATTACCGAGATATTCAGCGTTTCTCCGGCGTATCGCCGATACCTGCTGCGCCCAGCCAACAGTGGAACACAACGCCGGAGATTGAGCGCGATGTGATTGCGACGCTGGACAGTGCGTATCTGCTGCTTGCCCGGCTGAATCTCAACACGGGCGAATGCCAGCCGCTCAAGCGTACGCCGCCGCTGCCGGATGCGCAGATGCCGTTTTCGCGCTTCAGCAACGATTTGGTGCGTCAGCGGCTGATTCACCCGGAGGATTTGGACGACTACCAGCGGTTTATGGCGCTGGCACACCTGCAGACGGAGATATTCAGCGGGCGGCGGCACATGGACTTCCGCTTCCGTTTGTCTGACGGCAAGCGCTTCAACTGGGTGGAGCTGTCTGTGCTGACCAGCCGCGGCTACACACAGCAGGAGCCGTGGGCACTGCTGTGCATCCGCCGGACGGACGACATGGTGAACATGGAAGCCGACCGCCGCTATCAGCGTGAACTGGAATATTACTGCAACTGCGACGCACTGACGGGGATGTTCAACCGCACGAAGTTTGAGAAGGATGTTTCGCGGCTGAACGAGGAGCACCCGGACACCATCGAATGCGTTTACATTGACGTCGTTGGGCTGCACGAAATCAACAACCACTTGGGTCATCAGACAGGCGACAGTATGCTGTGCATGGTGGCAGGCACAGCGCGGAGCTTCTTCCCGAACGGCCAGATTTACCGCATCGGCGGGGACGAGTTTGTTATTATCTGCTGCAACCACAAGCATGACGAGGTGCTGCTGGCAGTGGAAAAACTGCGTATGACGCTGCGAGGCGCGGAGTACGAGATTTCCGTTGGTGTGCAGCAAGGCACGGGGCGAGAGAATGTGCAGAACATCGTCAACCGTGCCGAGGATGCTATGCGCCGCGACAAAGAAGCGTATTATCAGCAGAACGGTCAGGAACGCCGGATGCGCTCACTGAACGAAAAGCTGGAACGCCTGATGCAGGAGAAGCAGGATGCAGACCAGTTCATCCGCGTCATTGCGCCGGAGTACATTGCGGTGTACCTCATCAACTTTGCGCAGGATTCCTTCCGCAAAATCCTGATTCCGGACTTCTTCCGCGACATGCTGGACAAGTGCAACGGCTCGTTCCGCCGCGCGATGCTGGAATATATCCGGCTCTATATAGCCCCGGAGGATCAGGAAGAGTTTGAGTCGCTGACATGCGCGAAGATTGTGCGGGAGCGCCTTGCGAAGGAAGGCACAATTGACGAACATTACAAGCGCAGCGACGGTATGCCGATTCACCTGCGGATTATGGCGTGCGATGGACTAAATAAGGAAGAAAGCATCTGGATATTCGCGAAGGATACGGAGGAAACCTGATTGTAGAAAAAATGCGCATCAGCATGATGAAAACACGGCTGGTGCGCGTTTTTTTACAATTCAGTGATTGCAGTTTGCGCGAAAATGCTGTATAATGTTTGGTGGTAAATAATAATGAGGATAGTATTTGGAGGAACGAACTGTGCCACTCAAGCCTGTTTTTGATAAAGCGCCGCTGACGATGCTGACCAGTCAGCCCCTGCGCGCCGGTCAGGTGCGCGTGAACCTGTCTGCCTTGACGCGTCTGTATGCGCAAGTGGAGAGTCGCCGTGAGCCACTGCTGCTGGAAGGCGCGTTCCGTCTGGCGTGCCTTGTGAAGGCGGATGCGATGCAGTCGCCCGCAGTCAAGGCGATTCGGGAAGCTGCCGCCGCTCAGCGGGAGGATGGCTCCTTTGCGCTGACGATTGAGGATTCGGTGTATGTCCTGCGCGCGGTGTGGGCGCTGTATGAAGCGGAGGCGAAGAAGGAAGATTTGACGGTGCTGCTGCGCTGGTTCCAGTGGGCGGCGAAGCAGTGGGATGACATTGCGGCGGATGAGTACGTCCGCGCGTTCCCGGCGGATCTGCTCGAACTGCTGGAAAAGGTCTACCGCATCACGGGCATTCCTGCCATGCTCAAACTTGCCCGCACTCTGTCCGCCAGCACGATGAACTGGAGCGGCGTCCTGACCGCGACGCCGATTCAGACGCCCGTGAGCAAAGCTGTTTCGGCTGAAGAACTGGATGCAGGTCTGAAGAAGGAAAACGGTGATTTGGAGGGCTACTACACCCGTCTGGCACTGACGACGAATGCGGCGGCACTGGCGGATGGCGCTCGTGCGGCGCTGGCGCGCGGCTGGCTCAACGGCTCGGCGACGGAGATGAACGCCGCAAAGACGGGCTGGGAGAAAATCAGCCGCTATCACGGCGCAATTTGCGGTGGACTGACCGCAAATCCGATGCTTGCGGGCGGCAATCCCAGCACGGGCATTTTCAATGATACCTTGGGCGCATGGGCGGAAGCGTTCGTGTGCGCAGGTATGGGCGCTCATGCGGTTTGGGCGTGGGATGAGCTGGAACGGCTGGTGTTCAATGCGCTTCCGGCGTGCGTGGAGGAAACACGCGTGCAGCTGGTGCAGCGTGTCAACTCGCTGGCGGCGCAGGAGACCCAGCAGGGAAGTTTCGCGCTGACACTCGGACGCCTTGCGCGCGGCTATGCGCTGGCGATTCAGTCCGCCGTGACCGCGTGGGTGGACGGCTTCGCGGTCAATATGCTCATTCCCGGCAAATACGCCGTCTGCGACAATAAGATGGTGCTGACTATTGACGCGCAAGGCGAGCGCTACGCCATCAAGATGCACATGAAGAACGATCAGAAAGCGTTTTTCCACATGCGGCTTCCGGCGTGGGCATCGTCGTCCGAAATCCTCGTCAACGGTGCGCCGACGGCGGAATACCGCTTGGTGGACGGCTGCATCGGCATCGAGCGCGTTTGGCACGACGGGGACGAAATCGTCGCCGTGCTGGAACAGCCCGTCATGCGGCACAGCAGCGCCTATCATCAGGCAACGTACCTCACGCGTGGCCCGCTGGTGTTGGCACTTTCGGCGGACGGCGATTGGGCATATGCGCTGTGCGGCAATGGCAAAGTGACCGAAAGCGGCGTGACCGCCCCATTTGCGCCGATTGCGTGGAAAAAAGGAAACAATGCCCCAGTGGATGTGCCGGTGCTGCCTGCGTTGATGGGCGACATTCGTGCGCTGCCGCTGACGCCGTATGCGGATACGCCGGTGCGCGTTGCGCTTTTCCCGCGGGGGAATAAGGCATGACGAGCATCCGCCTTGCCCCGATGGCAGGCATTACAGACTGGCCGTTCCGCGTCCTGTGCTTTGAGCAGGGCTGCGATGTAGCGACGACGGAGATGGTCAGCGCGATGGGCTACCTCTACGCGCCGCGCAATCATCCTGCGACCGTTTCCCTGATTGAACGCCGGGACAGCGAGGGCAAACTGCTTGTGCAGATTTTCGGCAAAGAAGCGGATTTGATGGCGCGTGCGGCGGAAGAACTGTCCGCCATGGGGCGCTTCGACGGCGTGGACGTGAACATGGGCTGTCCGGCGCATAAGGTCGCTGCATCCGGCGAGGGAAGCGGGCTGATGCGCACGCCGGAAAACGCAGAAAAAATCCTCCGTGCGGTCTGCAAGGCGAGCCATCTGCCTGTGTCGGTCAAGATGCGCCTTGGCTGGGACGACGAGCATATCAACGTCGTGGACATGGCAAAATGGCGGAGGACTGCGGTGCGTGCGAGATTGCCGTGCACGGTCGGACGCGGATGCAGCAGTACAGCGGTCACGCGGACTGGACGTATGTGCGCAAGGTAAAGGAAGCCGTGCATGTGCCGGTGATTGGCAACGGCGACATCTTCACGGCGGACGACGCTGCCCGCCACTTGGAGGAAAGCGGCGTGGACGGGCTGCTGATTGGGCGCGGCGCGCTGGGCAACCCGTGGCTGTTCCGTCAGGTGAAGCAGCGGCTGTCCGGTGAAGAAGTGACTGCGCCGACCGTTCAGGAGCGCGTGGAAACCGCCCTGCGCCACTATGACATGCTGCTGCAATGGAAGCCGGAGCGCGTGGCGGTGAATGAAATGCGCAAGCATGTCGGTTGGTATGTCAGTGGAATGCGCGGCGCGGCACAGCTGCGGGCATCCATCAATCTGGTTGAAGACCCGAACGAAGCAAAAGATATGCTCCGCGCCTTCGCGGAAAGCGCGGAATAATCACCCGCCCTTGCGTGTGTTTCTAAATTCGCCCGGCAGCATTTTCGGCATCTTTTCTTGCACTTCCGCGTCTTCAAACCTCGATTTACC
>ENA-UESJ01001231-UESJ01001231.1-human-gut-metagenome-genome-assembly--contig:-NODE-1231-length-12319-cov-6.481539_pt1 | contig 12319 bp, 9 predicted proteins | sample MGYA00243000_ERZ508001 | MGnify/ENA primary metagenome ERZ508001 (study PRJEB26167, sample SAMN06115479) | human gut metagenome | host: Homo sapiens | place: China:Chongqing | collected 2015-03-03... | reverse complement strand
AATTTTCACAAACTAACCTCTAAAAAAATAATGTTATTAAAGTAATAATTGAAATAAATATCTTGAAATATCCGACACAGAACTGTGTCATTAAATGGTTAAAAGAAAAAATGATCTTTGAATTAATTTTTTGAATTATTATTTTGCGTTACGATTCTGAGTTACTGTTCTAAGTTATTGTTCTGAATTACTATTCTGCGTTATTGTGTAAAAAAATGGGGAAGTACAAGTACTTCCCCAGAATAAGAGCTATATACTATCTATCAAAGATTACTCGATGATGGTAGCTACACGACCGGAACCAACGGTTCTACCACCCTCACGGATAGCGAAGGTAAGACCCTGCTCCATAGCGATAGGATGGATCAGTTCGATGGTCATTTCTACGTTATCACCAGGCATGCACATCTCAACACCAGCGGGCAGTTCGCAAACGCCGGTAACGTCGGTGGTTCTGAAGTAGAACTGAGGACGATAGTTGTTGAAGAAAGGAGTATGACGTCCACCTTCATCCTTGGTCAGAACGTATACCTGAGCGGTAAACTTTCTGTGGCAGGTAACAGTACCGGGCTTAGCCAGAACCTGTCCTCTTTCGATTTCAGTTCTCTGGATACCACGAAGCAGAGCACCGATGTTATCACCAGCCTGTGCCTCATCCAGCATCTTACGGAACATTTCGATACCGGTTACAACAGTCTTCTTGGTCTCTTCCTTGATACCAACGATTTCAACTTCATCATTCAGATGCAGAACACCACGCTCTACACGACCGGTAGCAACGGTACCACGACCGGTAATGGTGAATACGTCCTCGACGGGCATCAGGAAAGGCTTATCAGTATCACGCTGAGGATCAGGGATATAAGAATCTACAGTATCCATCAGTTCCATGATCTTGTCGCCCCACTCGCTGCTGGGATCTTCCAGAGCCTTCAGAGCGGAACCCTTGATGATAGGGCAGTCATTGAAGTCGTACTCTTCCAGCTGCTCGGTTACTTCCATCTCAACCAGCTCGATCAGCTCAGGATCGTCAACCATATCACACTTGTTCAGGAATACGATGATGTAAGGAACGCCTACCTGACGGGACAGAAGGATGTGCTCCTTGGTCTGAGCCATAACACCATCAGTAGCAGCTACAACGAGGATAGCACCATCCATCTGTGCAGCACCGGTGATCATGTTCTTAACGTAGTCAGCATGGCCCGGGCAGTCAACGTGTGCATAGTGTCTCTTCTCGGTCTGGTACTCGATGTGAGCGGTAGAAATGGTGATACCACGCTCTCTCTCTTCGGGAGCCTTATCGATGTTATCGAAGTCAACCTTCTCGTTACCGGGTACTCTCTCGGAAAGAACCTTGGAGATTGCAGCGGTCAGAGTGGTTTTACCATGGTCAACGTGACCGATGGTACCAATGTTACAATGGGGCTTTGTTCTGTCAAATTTAGCTTTAGCCATTATTTAAGTCCTCCTTAAAATAATTAAACTGTTTATATTTTTCTACTCGCCGAAGTGGCGAACGCGCACTCGGCGCTTTTTAACTCGGCTACCTCTGATTATATTAAATAATCAGAGGTTTTTCAAGTTATTTTTATTGATTTAGCGCTTATTTCGCCTTTGCAGCAAGAACCTTTTCCTGAACGTTCTTAGGAACGGGCTCATACTTTTCGAAGAACATGGAGTAGTTACCACGACCCTGGGTCTTGGAACGCAGGTCTGTGGAGTAACCGAACATCTCAGCAAGGGGAACGAAAGCCTTAACCATCTTACCACCGCCGATGTCTTCCATACCTTCTACACGACCACGACGGGAGTTCAGATCACCGATTACATCGCCCATGTATTCCTCGGGCATGGTAACCTCAACCTTCATGATCGGCTCAAGCAGTACAGGAGCTGCCTTCTGCATTGCTTCCTTGAATGCCATGGAACCTGCAATGTGGAATGCCATCTCGGAGGAATCGACCTCATGATAGGATCCATCATATACGTTCGCATGAACACCCAGTACAGGGAATCCACCCAAGATACCAGCCTGAGCTGCTTCCTGGATACCTTCACCTACTGCGGGGATGTATTCCTTAGGAATGGAACCACCGACTACAGTAGATTCGAATAACAGGGTAGGAGGATCGTTGATCAGAATGTTTGCCTTCGGATCAAAGTCAAACTTCTCACAGTTAGCCTCCAGGGGCTCAAACTTAACTTTACAATGTCCGTACTGTCCACGACCACCGGACTGCTTAGCGTACTTGGAATCCACTTCCACAGCCTTGGTGAACGCTTCCTTATATGCAACCTGAGGCGCACCTACGTTAGCTTCTACATGGAACTCACGAAGCAGACGGTCAACGATGATCTCCAGATGCAATTCACCCATACCGGCGATGATGGTCTGACCAGTCTCCTGATTGGTATGAGCACGGAAAGTAGGATCTTCTTCTGCCAGTTTTGCAAGAGCTTCACCCATCTTGCCCTGACCGGCTTTGGTCTTAGGCTCGATAGCCAGCTCGATAACGGGCTCAGGGAACTCCATGGACTCAAGGATTACAGGATGCTGCTCATCACAGATGGTATCACCGGTAGTGGTGAACTTGAATCCAACTGCTGCTGCGATATCACCGGAGTAAACCTTTTCCAGCTCTGCACGCTTGTTCGCATGCATCTGCAGGATACGTCCTACACGTTCCTTCTTGTCCTTAGTAGCATTGAGTACATAAGAACCGGAATTCAGCGTACCGGAATATACACGGAAGTAAGCGAGCTTACCTACGAACGGGTCAGTCATGATCTTGAATGCAAGTGCAGCGAAAGGCTCTTCATCGGAAGACTTTCTCTCTACTTCATTACCGTCAAGGTCAACACCCTTAATAGCCGGTACATCCAGAGGAGAAGGCATATACTCGATAATAGCATCCAGAAGCTTCTGAACACCCTTATTTCTGTAAGCAGTACCGCAGCATACGGGAACGGCTCTGCACTCACAGGTAGCTTTTCTCAAAGCAGCCTTCATCTCTTCAACAGAAGGAATTTCACCTTCCAGATACATCATTGTCAGATCATCATCCAGCTCACAAACCTTTTCAATGAGCTCATCATGATATAAAGCAGCCTCATCAGCCATATCTCCAAGATCATCGGTAACAGTGATGTCATCACCCTTATCATCGTTGTAGATGTAAGCCTTCATCTCGAACAGATCAATGATTCCCTTGAAGTCATCTTCCTTACCGATAGGCAACTGAAGGCAGATAGCGTTCTTACCAAGTCTGGTACGGATCTGATCTACTGCTGCGTAGAAATTAGCACCCAGGATATCCATCTTGTTGATGAATGCCATACGAGGTACATTGTAGGTGTCAGCCTGACGCCATACGTTCTCGGACTGAGGCTCTACACCACCCTTTGCACAGAAGACGCCGACAGCGCCATCCAGTACACGAAGGGAACGCTCAACCTCAACGGTGAAGTCTACGTGACCCGGGGTATCAATAATATTGATACGATGCTCCAAAGCACCGGGCATGGGTTTGGTCTCTTTTTCAAGAGTCCAGTGACAGGTAGTAGCTGCAGATGTAATGGTAATACCTCTCTCCTGCTCCTGAGCCATCCAGTCCATGGTAGCAGTACCTTCGTGAGTATCACCAATCTTGTAGTTTACACCTGTGTAATACAGGATACGCTCGGTAGTAGTGGTCTTACCGGCATCGATATGAGCCATAATTCCGATATTTCTGGTTCTCTCTAACGGATATTCTCTTCCAGCCAAGTTTTTTCCCTCCTACTAGAATCTGTAATGAGCAAAAGCCTTGTTTGCCTCTGCCATCTTGTGCATGTCTTCTTTTCTCTTAACTGCAGATCCGGTATTGTTGGCTGCGTCAAGAATTTCGTTAGCAAGTCTGTCTTCCATGGTCTTCTCACTTCTCTTACGAGAGAACATGGTCAACCAACGAAGGCCCAGAGCCTGACGTCTCTCAGGTCTAACCTCGATAGGTACCTGATAGGTAGCACCACCGATACGTCTTGCTTTTACTTCCAGAACAGGCATGATGTTGTTCATAGCCTCTTCGAATACTTCCAGAGCAGGCTTGCCGCTCTTCTCTTCAACCTTAGCAAATGCTCCGTATACGATCTTCTGGGCTACACCCTTCTTGCCATCCAGCATGATGTTGTTGACAAGCTTGGTAACCACTTTGTTGTTGTATAAAGGATCTGCTAATACATCTCTTTTCTGAATATGTCCTTTACGTGGCACGGTTCTTCCCTCCTTAACAAATTGTTTACGTTAGATCATAGGTACTCACATGTGTTTCCCCAAGTGTTCGCGCTGTTATATCTGTATCACAGAATTCCAACACTTTTCTTAGTTTCGTTTTTGTGGTACAAAGACGATGTTCGCATCGTCTCCAAAAATCCTTGCGGATTTTCATCGAACTCTCGGTCCGACGTTCAAAACGCCCCGGATACTACTTATTTCTTAGCATCCTTAGGTCTCTTAGCGCCGTACTTGGAACGAGCCTGTTTTCTGTTAGCGACACCGGCGGTATCAAGGGTACCACGGATGATGTGGTATCTGGTACCGGGCAGGTCCTTAACACGACCACCACGGATCAAAACAACGCTGTGCTCCTGCAGATTGTGACCTTCACCGGGAATGTAGCTGGTAACTTCGATTCCGTTGGAAAGACGTACTCTGGCGATCTTTCTAAGAGCAGAGTTAGGCTTTTTAGGAGTTGCTGTCTTAACAGCGGTACATACACCACGCTTCTGGGGAGCAGAAACGTCTGTTGCTTTCTTGTGAAGAGAATTGTAACCCTTCTGGAGAGCAGGTGCAGTAGACTTCTTAACAGAAGTCTGACGTCCTTTTCTTACTAACTGGTTAAATGTTGGCATTCTGTTTCACCTCTTTCTTAATAGTATAATAGACGCACCTTTTCTGGCACGCTTTAACAGTATACTTGTTCCGACTTCCGTTGTCAACAGGTTTTTCGTGAAATTTACAGGGTTTTTCATGACTTTTTCATATATTATAAGTCGAGTAGGCTGGCTCCTACTCGATTTGTATACTTTGTACACCATCTCGCTTAAAAGCTCGATGATGTACATTCGCCAAAATGGGAGCCGTACCGTTTCCGATACCGCTCCCTGAAGTATTTCCCGTTATTTTCCTGCTTACACAAAGTCTGTTTACAGGATTTCTTTCAGATATCTCTCTAACGCATCCTGCCAGGAAGGAAGCCTTACGAATCCGTTCTCTGTCAGCTTGGCTTTGCTCATGCGGCTGTTCTCCGGTCGCTTGGCTTTCGTCGGATACTCGGAAGCCGGTACAGGAGCCACATCCACTTTCATGCCAGCCTGGCGGAATATCTCGCAGGCAAATTCATACCAGTTACAGATACCTTCGTTGGTAGCATGATAGATACCGTATTTATCCGTCAGGACCATATCCACCAGAAGTCTTGCCAGATCATAAGTATAGGTAGGAGATCCGAACTGGTCATTCACCACTGTGAGATGATCATGGGTCTTGCCCAGATTCAGCATGGTCTTGATGAAGTTCTTGCCGTTGACTCCGAATACCCAGGAGATTCTTACGATAAAATATTTCTCCAGTGTATTCTGTACTGCCAGTTCTCCTTCGTATTTGGTCTGTCCGTATACATTCAGCGGATGACGCTCGTCCTCTGGCTCCCAGGGTCTGGTGCCCTCGCCGTCAAACACATAATCGGTACTGATATAGACCATCTTGCAGTCCAGCTTCTTGCAGACATTCGCAATGTTCTGTGTGCCGTCCGCATTGACCTTACGGCAGATTTCCACGTTATCCTCCGCTGCATCCACTGCGGTATAGGCTGCACAGTGTACCACAGCGTCCGGTGCCGCCTCTCCGATCACCTTTTCCACGCTGGCCGCATCTGTGATATCCATCTCCTGAATATCCACGCCGACAGCCTCAATTCCGCGCTTTGTCAACTCATTTACCACATCATATCCCAACTGGCCTTTTACGCCTGTTACCAAGACTTTCATAGATTGCCTTCCTTTTCTTTCCTATGCTTGTGGCGCAGGTCTCTGAACCGGCCACATACATGATTATAACATTCCCGGCAGACATCAGCAACGAAATACTTCACTTTTATAAATCTGGTGTAAAAAATCCGGGGATGATCCCCGGATCTTTCTGATTAAATTTAAACAGTCATATAGCTTTGCGCTGCCCGCCGGATATCCTCGACAATTCCTTCTGCCTTTTTATCCTCCAGTTCGGTTACCTGCTTTCTAAGTTTCCACCAGTTCCAGCCGGGATGTGCATTTTCCTGCAATTCTATGATTCTTTTCTGGTATTTTCTGCATAATATAAAATAAATCACCAAGAGTAATAAAACACCAATGCCCAGCATTCCGGCTACTGTGTCACCGTAATATCCACTCTTTGCTGCCTGTGCAAGCGGTGTCGCTTCATCTTCAATTTGTACGATTCGATAACCTGTCAAAATCACAGGTATGGAATATAACATGCCGCTCATCTCGACCGCCTCCGTTATTTCTTAGTCTCTATCTATAAAGACTACTTATCCATGAAAAACGGCTCACATTTTTCGATATTTTTTTCAGGAATTCCTACCGGTCTGCTTCCGGAAATTTTCATCGCATAAATTTACTTTTTATGGGAAATCCGATATAATGGTGATATAGATTTTCACACGGCTATTTGTGCTGCAGGCGTCACAAAGCAGCCCTTATCGCAGAATCAAATTTGAAATTTGATTCGCGATTTCTCCGACGGAAGGAATCGTCTGCAGAATGGAGATTATTATGAAAAAAAGTTTCATACGACATATTTTTGCTGTAAGTATATTGTCCTGTTGTCTGTTATTCGGAGGATGCAGTCAGAATTCTGCCGGAGAGGAAACATCATCCGCCACGACTGCTTCCCCCTCCCCGTCTGAGACTGTTGCCGCCCTGCCTGCCGATGTTTCCCCGGATTCCGATACGTCTGCCATAGAATCCACTTCGGAGGATACCAGGGCACTCACCCTGTCGGTAGTCAATATGTGTGGCATCGAAGTCGGTATGGTAGCGGTCATTGATCCCGTGACCGGGGAACAGGTAAATCTGGATTCCCTGTCGGATCAGGAATCGATCTCTATGGAAGCAGACTGGCCCTCCTCTGTCAATGAGTTCCAATGGGCTCTCTACAATACTGACGGTGAATTATGCGTTGAGGGGACAACCGATATCAGCAGTGCCCAGGCCACAGTGACTCTTCTGCTGACCGGAGACGGTGATCTGGAAAAAGTTGAAGAGCTCTTCGAGTAATCCGCTTTCCAAGGTCTAAAAAACGACATCCACCGGGAAAATCCCGATGGATGTCGTTTTTTGTTATCTTTTATTCTTCGATATCTCCTGCATTTTCTGCCTGAGCCTTCAGCTTCTTCTCATTGTGCTTCTTGTACATTTCATATCCGGTTGCACCGAGGATCAGAATGATCAGCCACCACCACCAGGACATCTTTGCATGTTCGCTTTCCACAGCTACATCTGCCAGGGGAACAGCCTCTTCTTCGATATTTACGGCTTCCTTGGTCTCTTCCTTATCGGAACCTGCCTGAACGGTTTCCTGTGTATTTGCAGGAGCTGCTTCTGCAAGAGGTGCTGCTTCGTCAGCGATCTGTACAACGGGTGCTGCTGCCTGGTTCTGTGCAACTACGGTTGCCTGTGCTGCGGGTGCTGCTGCCAGTGCAACAGGTGTAACAACTGTTGCTGCCTCTCCGGCGCCGCCTTCCTCTGTATCACCGGCATCTCCGGTCTCACCTTCTCCACCTGCAGGTGTTCCGGGTGTAGGTGCAGGAGTCAGACGCTCGATCACCTTATCCAGCTCTCCGCCTGCCTCATCCAGGCTGCCCAGAATCTCCTTCAGAGTATCTTCTGCATCCTTTTTGTTCTGTTCAGCCACGGCCAGCTTTCCTTCCAGTTCCTTCAGAGCTCCAAGGTTACTGGTTCTGTTACTCTTCAGAGCTTCGATCTCTGCCTTCAGTTCCTCTACCTTGCCCTGTGCTGCTACCACATCTTTCTGTGCGTCCTGTGCATTCTGTAACAGCTTCTGATACTTTTCGGTCAGAGCCTTGGCATCATCTACAAATTTACGATATGCTTCATCCTTCTGGGTCAGTTTGATGTTGCCCTGAATGTAATTCAGGTTCTGGATAATCTGGCCGGTCAGCACTTCTGCATTTTCATAAGTCTCAGTTCTGACAGCAGTATTGGTTGTGGTCTCTCCGGTTTTCTCCAAATAATCAATCTCATAGGAATAGCTGGTATGAGCAATGGTATCGGTATCTGTAGTCTTCACATTGTACACACCGGTTGCGCCACTTGCTTTTGCCTGTGCCAGTGCTGCATCCTGTACCGCATTCTGTGCCTCCTCAGCAGAGGTCTTCTCATCGGTCTTAACGCTGACACCTGCCACATAGCGGATGGTTGCCTTGCCGAACTTCCAGTCATCCCAGTTGGCACTTACAAAAATACCACCGTCTGCCTCGACTGCCTTTCTGGCTGCATCTTCCAGCTTCTTGTTCGTAGTTTCTCCATTACCAAACAGAGCCTTGATGTCATTCCAGAGGGAACCGAAGGTACTCTGGTCTACTGTCTTCTTAGTTACCTTTGCGTAGGTTGCGGATACGGTACCGGATACGAGGAAGTCGGAATCATCATACCAGTGATCTTCTGTATAGCCGGTTACCTTAAGATCACTGCTTACACCGATCAGGTATAAGTCGTCATCATCGTTAATCTTATTGCTTAACGCCTTCTCCTGCTCTTTCGTAACCTTTGCTACTGCTTCTTCCTCTGTTCTTACACCATAATCCGTCTTTTTATCTGTATGCTTCCATTCAACCTCTTCATCCTTCACATTCACAGTCTTCGTAAAGGTAGGAATGTAGGTTCCGTTACCGGTATAAGTATAATCCGTTTTTTCTGTTCCTGTAACGGTTACATCCTTGCCGGCAGCGTCCTTCAAATCCTTTTCCTTTGCAGCAGCTGCAGCATCTCTCTCTGCCTCTGTCTGATACTGTTCGGTAGAAGTGAATTTTGCATCGGTATAGGTGATGGTGGTCACATCAGCGGTCACGGTCTTGATCAGGTTGCCGTTCTCATCCAGTTTCCAGGATTCCTTCTCGGTAGCCTCATTTACATCAGTATCAACCTCGCCGTTTTCGGTCTTCTGGTTATTGTCAGAAATAATGATACTCTCGGTTCCGTCGTTCTTGATCACTTTCTTTCCATCTACTGCAATAATGGTTCCGTCTTTCAGACCTTTTTCCACTTCGGAAACAGTGATAGTATCCCCATTTTCCTTCACATACTGATCCGGATTGGTCTCCTGCGCCGTCTTCCAGTTTACTTCCTCAATTCGCTTCTCAAAGATCACGATATTGTCCTTGGAAGTCTGTTTGTCATCCATCACATAGTTGTAATACTTTGTCTGCTTATTACCATTCTCATCGGTATAGGTTACTTCAAAATAATTCTTGGTATTATTGTCTTCACCCTGTCTGCGGACAACCTTAATATCATCGGCAGTGATCTTCTGTACCTCGGGCAGATAGTAGTTCTGCATAATGGAAATGAAAAGCTGATCCTCATTTTTCCAGTTAAGTCCCTGATCTCCCTGTGTCAGAGTTTCCTTATCTGCAATATCCAGAGCACCTGCTGCAGACTTATCCACTGCACCCTTTGCAGCCTCCAGAGCCTTTGCCAGTGCTTCTGCATTTGTCTTCGCTGCTTCCAATTCAGCTGCTGCCGCCTCAGCGTTAGCATCTGCACTGTTTACAGCCTCCTCATAAGCCTTTTCATAAGCTGCCACCTTCTGTGCTGCCTCTTCATATGCTGTCTTGGCGGTATTGTACTCCCCAAGCTTTGCATCGAAATCAGCCTGTGCCTGGTCTGCGGTCTTCTTTGCTTCCTCATATGCCGCATTGGCATCGGTGATAGAAGCAGCATCCTTGATATTCTCGATCTGTCCATTTACCTTATCCTGGGCAGCCTGCATGGCATCCTTTGCTTCTGCCGCAGTCTGTCCTGCATTTGCCGCTGCATCAGCTGCCTTATTCAGTTCTGCATCGGAAAGCTTATCATTTGCTTCTGCAACGTCAAGTTTGGTATCTGCACTCTCCACAGCAGACTCTGCGTCCTTCAGAGAAGAACCGCCCTTCACGGTCTTATCCTCTACTTTGGCATTGGCATCCAGAACAGCCTGAGACAGATCCTTGCCCTGCGTATCCTTAGCTTCCCCTGCCACTACCTGGTCAGCCACTTCCGACTTCACATCAGTAGCACTCTTTTCTGCCGTTTCTACTGCCTTGTCAGCCTCTTTTGCAGCTGCCTGTGCCTGGTCAGCAATACCGGCTTCCGGTGTTACGACAATATTATGATCATCATTGCCTTCGGGTGTGGTGCCCTCTCCCTCTGCTGCCAGTGCAGTCAGCGGGGAAGATGCCATCAGCATTGCGGAAATGCCGATCGCCATAGCACGAATCACTTTTTCGTTCTTACTGTTTTTTCTCATATGATTTTTCCTCTCCATTCTATTTTTCAACAATATGTTCAAATAAATACTGCAGCACCTCCGGAGTGAGGGGGCGCTCCTCCCGGAGAAAGATCACCCCGTAATAGGGCGGTACAGACGGGGAAAGCAGCTGTGTCAGCGGGACGCCGCTCCGGACGGAGGCGTTGCAGAAATGCATCTCCGGTGAAAAAAGCGGATAGTACAGCGCCCCGACGAACCAGTCCTGTTCGCCGCTTCTGAGCTTCCTTGCCTGCTCCAGAAAGTGCGGATGATCCGGATTATCCGGCTCCACAAACTCACCGTCCAGAATGGTCTGGTGAAGGGCAGGGAGGTTATGGAAATCAAAGTGGAAAAAGGGCACCTCTCCCGCCTCGTCCTCAGAAAGAGAAAACTCCGCCGCATGGAAAGGTTCCAGGTCCTTACAGCAGCGGTAATAGCCCCACCAGTAGTTCCAGTCATAAATATGCAGATATTTTTTTGCTTTACAACCCATAGATGTACTCCATTCTAACAATGTCGGCACAAGAGAAAATCACAGGAAACTCTCCACCCGGCACCGGCAAAAGCCCGTTCCAAGCCCGTCCTTTTTGCAAGAGGGGCGCTCACAGGCGGCGCGGTGCTCTTCTTATCTGCTCACCGGAATGGAAATCTCAAACACGGCGCCACTATCCCCATTGTAGGCACGGATCGTTCCCTTATGCAGGTGGATGATCTCCTTGGCCAGGGCAAGGCCGATGCCGGATTTTCCGCTCCGCCCCATATAGAAGCGGTCGAAGATGTGCGGCAGGTCCGCTTCGGCGATGCCGTCCCCATCGTCCTGTATGCGTATCGTCACCTGCCGCCTGTCTGCGCGGCAGGTCAGGCGCAGCTCGCTGCGGGCATAGCGTACGCCGTTAGATAGGATATTGGTAACTGCTCTGCGCAGCTGGGTATCGTCGCAGCTGACCATAACGGGCGTTTCGGGGAAGTCCGGCGTGATGGTGATACCGCTGGCGGCGGCTGTCGGCTCCACGGCGCGTATGCTGTCGTAGAGCAGCTCCCGAACATCCATCTCGGAAAGGGTAAGCGGCTGCCGCCCCATATCGATTTTTGAGATGTCCAGGAGCTCGTCTACCAGCTCCGTCATGCGGTCGCTTTCCTTCAAGATCACCTCCGCCGCGCTGGCCGTGTCCATGACGCCTGCCTGTATGCCCTCCGCATAGCCCTGTATCGCCATCAGCGGCGTTTTCAGCTCATGTGAGGCATTCTGAAAGAAGGTCTGCTGCCGCTCCGCCTCCTTCTCAATATTCCGACCAAATCGAAAGCCCAGCAGGCACATGACGGAGGAGATCGCCAGCAGCACCGCAAAGAACGCCCAGTTCAGCGTTACGATATAGCGGGTGATTGGGCCGATGTCTATGTACATGATGTAGGCGTATGGCTTTTCCCAATCGTCCTGCTCTTCCTGCACGGACATGAATATCAGGTGATGTTTGTCCGCTTTGAAGGTATAGCATTGATTGAGTGCAATATCCCGCCCGGCGCAGTATTCCAGCAGCTTTTTCTCCAGCCGGTAGGTATCCCGATTCCATGTGTTGTGCCGGTAGCCATCCTCCAGCTCCAAAAATACGATGCTGGGCGTAAAGAAGTATCCCTCCTCCCAGTTCTCGTCATAGTCCGGTTCGTCATAGGTGTAGGGTATGGCTCGATTCTGATACTCCGCTTCGTTGAGCAGCGCCTTTTTTGCCTCGTTTACAAAGTGAGACGGGA
>ENA-UESJ01001230-UESJ01001230.1-human-gut-metagenome-genome-assembly--contig:-NODE-1230-length-12321-cov-15.421268_pt1 | contig 12321 bp, 20 predicted proteins | sample MGYA00243000_ERZ508001 | MGnify/ENA primary metagenome ERZ508001 (study PRJEB26167, sample SAMN06115479) | human gut metagenome | host: Homo sapiens | place: China:Chongqing | collected 2015-03-03... | reverse complement strand
CGGTTTGAGGTACCCCCATGTTTTCCCAGTCTGTCTGACGTGCTACAAGCTTAGACAGCTCTCCTTGCGCCGCAACGAGGTCTTTCTGTAAAGCTTTATACTCAGACGTTGCCGCCCCCTTTTGTGACATACGGGCCTGCAGTTTTGAATACTCGGATTCTGCCTTTTCTAACTCTCTTTGTAATTCTGCAAATTTTTCTGTCGGGATTTTCTTTTGCGAAAATTCTTCCATTTTGCGATTGAGAGAATCTAAAGCCGCGCTGTCTTTTTTTATGGCATTAGACACGCGCATCATCTGGCTGTTTAAATCTTTTGTTTCAATTTTTGTGTTTATCCGTATCGAACCGTCATATTTCGGCATATCAGCCTCCTACCTTGATCCATTTCATAAAAGCGTCAACGTCTTCCTGTTCCTCTTCTGTCAGTTCCTCTTCCCGCTCTATTGCAAATATTTGTTTCTGCTCCTGCAATGCCTGTTTTGCACGCGTGTCCATCTTAGGGTCTATTTTCTGCTGCCGGATGGCTATGACGTTCGTGTATGCGCATTCACCGAGCGTGGACAGCAGTCCCATGAACGCCCAGTAGTGCATGTCAGACCGGTTCAGGTCGATTCCGTACTTCTCCAGAAATGCTGAATAGATGCGCCACTGGTCTATGTCAAAATCTGTTACCGGAACTTTGTCCTCATCCTTCGGGCGGTTGTCGGTATACCACCCGCTCAGAAACCACCTAAGGCCATCCACGGCAGTTTTTAAATCGGGTAAAGAAGAAGGGCTGCCGTCCCCATCCTCTGACGGATACAGCAGCCCCAGCGCTACAGCCAACCTTTCATCGTCTGACAGGTCCGGATCTTGCAAAGCCTGTGAAATCTGGATCCCTGTCTGGAAAGCTCCATCTATGCGGAATCCCCCGTATTCTGTTGGGAATTTATCAAGAAGCACATTCCACATTTAATTGCTTCGCGCCCCTTTCCTGTTCGGGCTGTATTTGCTTTTGATTTTCTGATTTCGTTCGCTGGCAAATCCCTGAAGAATCGGGATAATCTGGTCTAAAAAGTCCGCGATAAGCTCCATTCCCGGGGATTCCACGTCGGGGAACACCTTTTTGCAACACCCGCTCCCAAACAGAGAATCCAACTCAGTGCAGGCTTCCTTGCATAAAGCGTCATACGCTCCGAATCGTTCCGTGAAATCACTGGAAGAATCATTGGCAATCCTATCGGCTTCCTCGTTTTTTGCATTCAGCCATGCTACAAAATCGTCGAAGCGCTTAAAAAAACTGTTGTCAGAGATATTGACCGCGATATAATCGCCGTTATCGTTTACCTCAATGCGCTTGACGCCACTGTCTACTCGTAAGCTTGCTGCTCCCATCTTTTCCTCCTTATTCCGTTAAAGCCCTGCCCGACGCGGGTGTCGCTGTGAATGTTCTTGTGGATACGTTAAACGTTCCAGCTTCTCCGTCACCTCTGCCGCCCAGCGTCAGTGTGTCCGTTACGTTTGACCCTGCATCGCCGCCCGTGCCACCTACACTCACAACGCAACGGCGGCGGACTGCCGGATATGAGGGTCCAGCGCCGGAAACTCTCACGCGGACATAGGATGTGATGGCGTCAGCTCCGACGGGCAGCGTGTCGATCATCTTGTTAAACCAGTCCGTGAGCTCCGTGTCCTCTTCGTCTACGTTCTGTCTTTCAACTTCGATGGACGGCGTATAAGATTTAAGGTCAGTAGATCCGTTTTCCTGATTGATGTACTGCACTGTTTCAGTCTCCGGGTTCATCTCCTCTGTCAAAGATGTAATGCCCGTTCCCAGAAGCCGGTAGTCTGCCGCTGACCCCTCAGCGGACGTGTCCATTTTTACATCAACGAAATGTCTCAACAAATGTCTTTTCATCGTTTTCTTCCTTTCTTAAAATTCAGGTTCGATAACATTTTTATAAAAAACCGTAACCGGTAGAACCCAGTCCTGCACGCCATTCTCCTGCGGCTGTGTCCCATATGCGTTCCCGCGTGTTACCCGCTCAACCCTCCGCCCTGCGGTCAGATCTGGGTATACCGCTTTTTCGTACTCTTTCCCTTCAATCCCGGAGGGCTCGTGGCAAAGCCAGCGCCCCAGCGTGTCCAGGAATTCCAGAATAGTGATTTTCTGCCGTTCTCTTGCTCCCGTGGTCGAACGGTATACTACAAAGCAGGGATACCGGCATTCCTGATATATCCGCCCGAGTATATCTTCTTTTTCTGTATACACCAGCGCCCCGGAATCATTGGAAAACGCAATGCCATCCTCAGACCCGAGCTCTTCGAATTTAATTACTTCATCCGGATACAGCCCCGGAAACTGGTTAAGCAGCGACTTCATTGCCGCCGTCAAAACATCATAGCCGGTAGCATCATTCCCGATAGGTTCAGCCACTTTCACCACCTACTTCCCTAAGATTTCAAAATGTGGGATTACCGTATACGGTCCGCCCACTGACGATATCAGGTAAACAAAATCTTTTTCGGCATTCATAAACGCATAAAACCCTTCATATCGCCTGTCTGTATAATCTGCATCGTTTACGAGTACGGCACCGTCCCATGCTCCTACCATGAAAAAGTCTGTAGACGGATTAAATGTAATGATGTCTGGCAACAGATCATTTACCTGTCTGTTCCATTCCTTCGGCGGAAGCCACGGCAATTCTTTTCCGACGGTATCAACAATAATTTTTCTCCCGTTCTTAACCCCGAACGGGATATGTAACTGTGCGTTATCTGTGCTGTCTGTCCCGTACAGTTTCATGATCTGCCCCCGATCAGTCTCAAGATGCACGCCGGAAAGCACATGGGGATACCAGATGGCGGCAGTGCTGGATTCGTAAAAATTGAATATTGTCACTATCGCATCATTCATCGGTATCCCTCATTTCACAAAGAGCTTCGTTAAATTTATCCGTAAACGCCCGGATTCTCACGATATTTCCCATGCATTCCTCTGGCACAGAACTGTAAAAGATGATCGTCTCCGGCTGCAACCGCCGCACCATTTCTTCATACCCTGCCAAAAACAGCGCCTTTTTTTCCTTGCTGTTCATGCAGCCAACAGAAGATACCGCCACGGTTCCGCCCTCCGGCTCCCCGTCAAAGCACCAGTCAAATGAGTCCGGCGTGCTCCATGAGATTGTCGGGATAACTTGTATTCCTGCCTCCTGCATATACGCCGCACACCAGTGTTTCCGGTAGTGGTTGTATATCTGCATCACCTTAGGAAAATCTGTATAGGTAGAGAAATCTGGAGACATTACATAGCGGAATCTTTGAAGCATCGGGATATACCGGTCTATGTTTGACCACAGGCGGCAAAACTGGTAATCATCCAAAAAGAAATGAACGCCTTTTCCCTCGCAATCCTTGGTACTCTTTGCATAATTGAATCCGATCCAGTCACAACCGCCCTCATAGGCTACTGGCTCTATCTGCGGTATGCCATATTCACCCACGCCGTCAAATAGCCGGCGCTCCAGATTTTCATAATTACGGCAGTTTCTGTAATTCATTATGAATACCAATACTTTCCACGTTTTGATTTCCTATAATACCGTTTTCCGTCAACTGTAATTTCCAATTTTCCAGAATTGGCGGCTGATGTTAGAGCCGATGCAAGCTCCCGCTCTTTTCTCGCCTTTACATTCTTATCGGATTTGTTTCGCAATTCTTTCATATAGGAATCTATAGAGCCTCTTACATCTGCAGCTTTGCCCGCTAAACTTCCGCTTCTTTGTTCATGTGTAAGCCTCGCAGGGCCGCTTACATATGGATTTACAGCAGCCGCGGCAGCTTTTAATGCTGCGGTTGAAAGCTTTGCCATTTCGTCAATAGCGTCTTTTTTTCTTGACTAGACAGTTCAAAATTGTTTATTTCCTTAGAATTGCTTAAAAACATTCTTTTTATAATGTCTCCCATGTCCGTAATAGAAGCATCATTTGCCCGTCTAATATCGTCTTGATTTAAGAATTTGAATATGCTCATACTTCTTCCGCCATATTCAAGTTTTGTTCCCGAAACCAGACCGCCTGCTGCACCACGCACGCCCATAAAATCACGCTTTCTTTGCCTGCTTGTATACCTGGTTTACTCCTGTGGCCGCCAACCCGGACACCATGCCCACCGCCGCAGCATTGATATAGTCCGTCGCCGGGAAGTCCGACATGATGTTCATTCCCAGCGCACCCAGAAGGCCGCCGCATACCGCCATAATGACCGGAATCCACTCATCCGGGATTTTCTGCGCCGCCTTACAGCCCAGACCGATAACATAGCAGATAGCCACGATGGCCACACAAGTTCCTAATGTCGTAATGTCCATGAGTTAATCCTCCTGTTTAACCACAATCTTTTTGCATAAAGCTAAAAATTTATTGTTACCCATTTCTACCTTATTCCCGCGTACAACAACGGTACGCCATCATCATTTTTCACTCCTGCCAGATAAAGCATTGCCGCATCTGCCAGAAGCTTGTTCGTCTCCTGTGCATCCCCGGCCGCCTGGTAGACCGCGCTCCATGCCTTTGCGCCGTTTGCCATTTCAGACGGGGAGGCGTAGGAAACTGATTCAGAACCGGCAGACTTGGAAGTAATTACTCCCGAAGTAACACCGCCAGCCCCGCCGGAAGATGTTCCCCCAGCGGAATACAGCGCTTTCTTCTCTGCCAGCTCCAGTTGATATAATTTGTCACAGACCGCGCAAACGGCTTTCTGAACCTTTGTTTTCGCTCGTTCATTGTCTGGGAGCCCGTCCACCAGGCGGTCAAAGGTTATGACGTCCAGAAAGTCACTGGCGCGGTCTGCGATACGATCAAAGTCCTCCGCCGGGACGACATTCCCGTGGTAGATCTGTTCATAAAATGTAAATGTCGTGTATGCCATCCCGTCGGCCTCCTTATCTCCTACTCTTCCGTCTTGTTTCCCCGGAAAGCGGTTCGCCGTCAGTATTCAGGGGTGTACTGGCGGCCATCAACCCCCCGCATTTACGGTGATTTTCGCGATACCATCCAGGTATTCCGCAAACAGCACAAGGCCGGTGATCGCAAACGCTTCAGACACGGCGGTGTTGTAGTTGCCCTGTGTGTGGAAACCGATCAGATTCGTTTCTCCGCTGGTCGTGTACACAAGTCCTGCCTTCGCGAAGTCGCTGTCGTTGGGGTCGATGTAATACATCACGATGTTTTCCACCGGTGTAGCGATTACCGTATCAGCCGGGATCTCGCTGTCAGAAAGGAGGAAAATTGTATTGAACCCCATAAAATCCTTCAGGTACTGGAAGCCGAACTGATTCTGGATGGTGATGTTCGCTGCTCCGAGATACTTGTACACGTCAAGGATGTTCACAAAACCGACAACCCCGGTGATGTTCCGGTGCATCTGCTTAAACTTGTTCTCAACCTTGCCCTTTGCCATCGCAAGTGCCATCTGGAAGGTTGTTTCCTCGGACGTGAGCGTTCCGGTTTTCAGATAGTCGTAAAACTTCTTTGTCACGCCCGCCTGAAGCTGATAGAGGAACTCGTCGTCAGTCATCTGGACAGCGTTGTCATAACCGTGGTCTTTGATTGCTTCAATCGAAATGGCCTTCGCGTACTTCTCGATGGTCATTTCCTGATACTTCTTTTCCTTTACGGTAAATTTGCTATACGGGATATCCTCGCCTTCGCCTACTGCACCATCCTCGAGCGTACCTTCCGCGTATTTACTTTTCAGCACTGCGCCGGGCTGCTTCTTGATGGGGCGCATAATCCCCAAGATTTCCCGCAGATGCTGCCAGTTGCGTTCAAAACGCGTAACAAAGTCCAGCTCTCTGGCTGTTACCTGTATATCTGTTGTTCCGATTATATTGGCCTTTGCCGCCATAATTGCCCTCCTGCTTTAATTAAATAAACTCATGTTCGCAGCAATTGCAGCCTGACGCTCAGAAGCATCCTTGATGCTCATAATCTGGTCTTTCGTCAGCGCGCCGCCCTGCCCCTGCTTGTTTGTCGGCTGTGTAAAGCGTGCCTGATTCTGCTGTGCTTTCTGCTGCTCATCGTCAACAAATGCCGAAGCGTCCTTTTCCTTCATCTGGGCTATGAGGTCATTCAGTCCGAGGATTTTCCCGTCTTTCAGTTTTAATCCGGCCTCCTTGACTTCTGCCATAATTGCGCGCTTTGCCGCTTCGCTCGAGAATTTAATTCCTTCAAACTCCGTTTTCAGAGCGTCCGTGAAATCTCTCTCATACAGCTGCGCCTGTGCGTTTTTCTCGGCATCCTCTGCCTTTTTCTTCCAGTCAGACAGTTCCTTCTGCATAGTGTCGAGGTCAACGCCCTCAAAGCCTTTCAGGGTGGTTTCCGCAGTCTCAGCTTTTTCTTTCCATGTATCCCGGTCAGTCTCAACCTTTCCCAGCTTTTTTTCATGCTCGGCTTTCGTGACGTAATTTTCCATCACCTTTTTTGTAAGGTTTTCCTTTTTGTCTGCCGGAACCTCAATCCCCAGTTCTGTCAAAATTGCTTCAATATTCTGCATCTTTATCCTCCTAAACGTTATTGATTAACCGCCCGTCAGCGGTATGGATTAAGCCCGATAAACCACGGGCGGGGTAGTTGGGAAAAGGGGGATTGAACCCCTGACACGCGGCTTATAAGGCCGCCGCTCTACCTACTGAGCTATTTCCCAAAAGCGCCCGGGGTAGCGAACCGGGCGAAAAGCGTAATGATCGGCGCTGTCTTAACAATGCACCTATACCGTGCGCCGGGGCTTGAACCCGGCTGCTTCCATGCACGGTGGCAAAAACAAAGAAAGATGGGATGGATTTTCCTGCAATTACGATTTACAGGATTGCACACAGACGGAGTCGAACCGCATTTTCAACCTTCCCGCAAGGCTGTGTGCTGTAAAGGAGGAAATACAAATACAAAAAAGAGCCAGCAATCTGTAAGAAATCCTTACAAATCACTGGCTCTGCGTCTGGCGTCTGGCACTTAACGGACGATAGGCTCTGCCTTTCCGTTTTCAATATTCACGAGGCTGGTCGTTTTACATTTCGGGCAAAACACCGGAAGATTATGCGCTGTCGTATCCTTGCGGAATGCTGACCGCGTTTTATTATTACAGACAGGACAGTATACCCTTTTGATCTCCATAATGATCATTCCTTTCCATAGCCTTTAATACATTTTACCAAACAAAAAAAACTATGGCGTACCCATGTTTAAAGCAAAAGCGGCAAGTTTCCTCGCCGCCTTTACTCACATCATCTTTCGTAATTTTTCGATATACCGCGAAATGGTCTCCCTCTCTTCTCGGCAGTCTGCATCTTTTGACAGATCTCCCAGCTCTTCCGTCAGTGCATCCATATGCTCTTCCAGAGCGGCCAGCATACGCCGCTTGCAATCCTCAGACTTGCCGTTGCGATAAGACTGCTTGTTTTCCATGTAATCATCATAAGGGTCATTGTTTCCGTTTCCACGGCTATAGTGCCCCTTTACATAGTGCTCCCCACGTCGCGCATAGGATGATCCATCGTCATAGGCCGTCATGCTCATTCCATCATCCCTGCTGTATCTCCCACGGCTGTCGCGTTTCCGCCTCTCGCTGTACTCTCCATTCTGGCTATAACCGCCTTCCATTTCGTCGAGAACGGCGTTATAATAGCCCTCTTTGCACTTCCAGTATTCCACATTTTCCATGTCTTTCAGCATGTCGATAAGCTTGTATGCAGTTTCAAGGTTTCCGGTATTCAGACCTTTTTCTGCGATTTTATCCAGTTCTTCACGGATATTTTGCATCAATTTATAGCTCATGGTCTGCCCTCCTTAACCGCAAACCCGAACAGCTGTTATGTTCGGGTTGTCTACTAACACAGGAATTGTCCCTGCGTTTTTGATGGAAATGTTTTCACAGCATCCACAGAACACATCGACGTATGTCTGGGACGATGTGTTAAAATACTGCTCTACTGCCGCAGGGGTGGCACGCATCACCGTGCCGCCGAGGATTTCCCCATCTCTGGCAATTCCCAGCGCCACTTCTCCTACCGTTTCCCCAGTCGGTACTGCGACGTTTCCGGAAAATGTAATCAGATATCTACCGGGCTTTACAAGCGTTATCTGCGCGCTTCCAGCCCTGTGTCTTTCTGCGCATCCGCCCTTTGTTGCCACTGCCGAAAACGGGATAGACTGCCCTACGGGGACCGTGACCGGCGTTGTGTTTACTAACTCAATCATTTTATTCTCCCTTCATTTCAAAAGGGGCAGACGTTCTCAGCCTGCCCCTTTTTGTGAATAACGGCATCAGCCGAACATCATGGCAAAATGCCACGAAGATACTCCGTCTGAAGTTTTAACATCCGCATCCCGTGTTGCCTCCGTAGCCACATCCGGTGCCAAAGCTAAAGCCTGTCGGGTTTACGATGGACGTGTACGGGGACATTACCGGATAAGACGGAACGGGTGTAGGTCTCAAAGCATTTAAGATGCTGTTTGTCTGTGCGTTGTTAGACAGCTGGAGCTGTGCGGACTGTAACTCGGTCTGCAGAGACTGTATCTTGTCCTGCGTAAACAGGTCGATGATGCGCTGTGTTCCGGCGTTCTGCGCGTCAATTACATCGCGGAATCCGTTGTTTACGGTATTCTGGAGGATGTTTGTCTGGGCTGCCATGTTGTAGTTTACGCCAGCAATGGCCTCGCGGACATTGCAGCAGCACTGCTGCGTCTGATAGCCCAGGTTCGACAGGTTGGCGTTTACGCCAGCAAAGCCGTTGCAAAGCTGGCCGGAAAGGTTCTGGATACCGTTTTCGATGCCCTGCGTGGACAGCGCTGCGTCGATATCGGAACGGGTTGCGTACCCCTGAAATGCAGGAGAATTTGCTCCTCCACCATTTCCGCCCCAGCCGCCGAAGCCGCCCCAGCCAAACATACCGAAAATCAGGAAAAGGATAATCCATGCACCCCAATCTCCGCCGAAGCCGTCATTTTTTCCTGTGCCGCCGGTTAATACGGCAACATCAGAAGCGGTTAAACCGTCTGTCATAGTAATTATCTCCTTCGATAATGTATTTACAAAACCGTGTGCACCCGGTTGTGTACTATTTAAAAAAGCCTTTAAACATACCCTGCATCTGCTGCGCCATCTGCTGGGCTTGATTTAACTGTTGCTGGTTTATTTTGCCAGACTGCAACAGCCTGTTAATCTCTTCATTCGGATTCCTGCCCTCCATCTCTTTCCGGAATTGTTGGAACTGTTCCAGCATTCCGGCCATTCTATTACCATTCAGGGCCTCAAACAAGGGATTCGCCATGTTTGCCTCCTTCCGGCTTTGTTGCCGTTTCGAGATAACTATATAATTCTTCATATTTACTTCTCAAATCGTCGTATTCCTTCCGCGTAACATATTTATCATCTAAGTTCACTTCCGCCTGTTTCTGTGGCTCTTTCGCGCCCACTGTGACCTCTTTGTAAGCAAAGGTGCGGAGCGTCGGCATCCCGGCGGCATCGGTAGTTTTTATATAAAAATTAGAGTTTTCGGAATCCATCAGAAGGACGCTTGTATTTGGAGCGACAAGATAAGATTTAGCTCCAGCCTCGCCCTGCACCCACAGGATCCCCTGATTTACCTGCTGTGGCTGTGGCTGCTGATACTGAGCCTGCATCTGCGCCAGCCTGTCCATCTGCGGCTGTAGCGGATTTACTTGTCCATATTGATACGGATTATAGCCGTATCCTTGATATGGTAATGCCATGCCTGCGCCTCCTATGACTAATTCAATGACTTTCTATAGCTAAATTATGGCATAAAAAATAAGCCTCTGACAGTCCATCAAAGGCTTACAAAAGTATCAAATCAACATACCCGTATTATCTTTTTGTTTATTCGCTGGCTCATTCTTTTCACGGTGGACACACTCACGTTCATCATCTCCGCACATCTTTCCAGCGGGATATTCTGCGTCCGTAATTCAAAAAGCTGCCGTTCATCAGGTGTAAAATTGCAGTATTCGCGGAAAAAATCCAACTCAAATACTGTAAAATCACATACCTTCAAAATTACTCCCCTTATTGTGTTATTGTGTCTGTGCCAGATTAAGATGTATAGCCTGTATCGTTTCCATAGCGCCTATCTATCGCTCCCAGTAGTATATCGGGATCTCCTGTCCGCTGTCCCATGTGTCCCAGTAATGCCCATCCTTGACGCACACAACATGCCCGTCTATCCCGAGCACATACGTCCCCGTTGGATGATCTTGGCAAAAATCATCTACCGTGTAAACATGCTGTCCGTGGTCGTCTACGATATACCGGCGGAAGCCATTCTCACGCAGATACGCACCCCAGACTCTATTAGCACTTGGCATGTCAGACAACGAAAACCCATACACGGATAACCCAACATAAACTGTATCCCAATCTTGCCCTAAAGCCTTGCACAATGCGCGCACAGTGCAATCCCCTACTCTTTGCCATTTCGAGGGGTTTGGATTGTAATATTCAAATCGGTTCGTTCTCCGCATATCTTTTTGCCCCTTTATTTGCTGCCTTTTGCTGCGGGTATCCAAATCCCGCTAATGCATTCCGATCATACTGCGGCTGTAATCCATGTTCTTCGCAATACTGGTTATAAGCCCTGTTCTGTCCCTGCAATCGGTAAGCCAGCTTATCATATTCCTGCTGGAGCTTTTCCCGTTCCGCGCCGGACGCCCATGCAAGCTCTTCCTGTTTTACTATCAACTGTCGTTTCGTCTTTCGGATTCCGCGCTCCATAGCTCGCTGCTTCTGGCTGTCCTCATACCGTTTTAGATTCTCAGCATCGGTAATTTTATTTCCGCTTCCATCCAGCAGATTTCCTTCTGCGTCCCTCCACGGATTCCGCATCCGCTTGTCAAACAGCATATGCCCGTGACGACAGTTATAGCCATGCAGCCCTCTCATATCCACAACCCTGCCCTCTCCCGTGGTCAGATCAATATCATACCCCGTCGATTCCAGCAGGTTCGGATATCCAGGCTCGCTTCCGTCAATTTTAAATACACGGCCCTGCCATTCGTCATGACCTGCAAGCAAGGGCTGCCCGTCGCGCCTTACTCTTGCCCCGAGGTGCGCCGAGGTTAACACATACTCTGTTCCGCTGTCCACGATATACCTGTTTGTAAGCTGCGCCGCTGTCTGGTTCATTGACGTTACTACACAGCATCGTACCGCAGATTCCAGCGTCCTTCGCGTCCCTGTCGGGTAATCCACCATAACGCCGCGTCCCGCATACGCATCCAGCACATCCGCTATGGCTGCGGGATAGCTTTGCACTCCGCTTGCCACTCTTACATCGGCTTCGTCGAGCAGCGACACAAGGTCTTTTTGGCTTTGTTCCAGCGTCGTCCTTGTGAGGTTCTTCAACTCCGCTCGGCTTTTTATGTACTCTGCTTCGATAACAGCCATGTATCGTGCATTTTCAAGCGGAGGCTGCGCCACGATACCCATTTCTGACAGTGTAACCGCATCATCTTCCCACGATGTCAGCACGGCACCACGCAGGAGCTTCCGCAGTTCTTTTTCGCTCAGGTCTGTCAGTTCCATGATACGCCGCTGTATCTCATCCCGGCTTTCCCCCAACTGCTCCAGCCTGTACAGCAACCTGTCCGCCGTGGCTGTGATTTTCCCGGATTTTAAAATCCTTCTGGCGATATCCCGCAGGATAAAGTTTTCCAGCCGTTCATAGAGTTCTAATATCCGGTCAGCTTTCCCTTCAAAATACTCTGGTCTCAGCATCACTCTTTCCCCACCGTTTTTCTCACAAGATTCAGCCAGTCGTCTTTATGCCGCCTTTTGGCTTCCTCGAACCATTCAGACGTTGTTCCCGGCTCGTGATATTTAATCCGTCTCTGCGTCGGGCTTTTGCTGGGAGGGGATGTCCACCCTATGATGTTCCCCTCTGCGTCTTTAAGCGGGATATTCGGACCGTACACAACGCCCTTGTACAAATAATGAGCGTATGGCGTGTCATACTCAATGATGCCGCCGTATGCCCCGTCAGGATATCTTACACTGTTTCTTAGTGCGCCCTGCCGGAATGGAACGAAGGGGGCGCTGTCCGCCACTACCTGCATATTCAAAAGCTTCTGGGCTTCCAGCAGATTATCGTCTATGCGGGACGTATCGAGCTTAATCTCCACGTCCCCAACTTTCGTATCCAGTTCCATTCTACCACCTCCCGCATTTTATGGCGTACCCTTATTTCATCTTTGCGTATCCCACGCTCATCCCCGCTTCCGCATCGTTTGCCACGGTCGTTGTTGGGCTGTAGGTTCGCAGGGCTTTA
>ENA-UESJ01001229-UESJ01001229.1-human-gut-metagenome-genome-assembly--contig:-NODE-1229-length-12326-cov-6.114948_pt1 | contig 12326 bp, 10 predicted proteins | sample MGYA00243000_ERZ508001 | MGnify/ENA primary metagenome ERZ508001 (study PRJEB26167, sample SAMN06115479) | human gut metagenome | host: Homo sapiens | place: China:Chongqing | collected 2015-03-03... | reverse complement strand
GTATGATCTTATGATTAATTATGCACCAATATGGGATTGTATTAGTCCATCAGTAGTGGATAATGTGTCTGTAATTCATTAAGAGAGGCTGGCTTTGATGATATTATTCTGGTAAATGATGGCAGTGATGAAAATCATAGGGAGCCTTTTGAGCATGCATCAGCTTATCCGGAATGTACAATTCTTACGCATGAGGTAAATAAAGGTAAAGGACGTGGTCTTAAAACTGCATTTGAATACTGCATTAAAAACAGACCCGATATAGATGGGGTTGTTACTGTTGACGGAGATAATCAGCATAAGGCGGCAGATATCCTGAAATGCTGTGAGAAAATGGCAGAGTGCAAAGATAAAGTTGTTCTTGGTGTAAGAAATTTTTCGGGAAAAGACGTACCGTTTAAGAGCAGATTCGGAAATAACATGACAAGTTTTGTGTTTAAATTTGCATGTGGACTTAATATATCAGATACCCAGACCGGATTAAGAGCAATACCCAGACAGTATCTTGAATTGTTTGATAAAGTAAAAGGTGAAAGATTTGAATATGAAACTAACATGCTTCTTGAATTCAAGCAGAGCCATATAGATTTTGTGGAAGTTCCGATAGAAACTGTATATATTGAAGAAAATGCATCAACTCATTTTAATCCTATCAAGGACTCATTGAAAATATATGGTGTTATTTTTAAGTTTTTATTCAGCTCAATTGCATCATCTGTGATTGATCTGGCAATGTTTGCTCTTATCAGTGCATTGATGTTTGGAAAACTTGACGGAAGCATAAGAATATTTACTGCTACGCTTGGTGCGAGAATTATATCATCACTTTTTAACTATACATTTAACAGAAAAGCGGTATTTAATTCAAAGAGTGGCGTCAAGTCATCAATTGTGAGATATTATATCTTATGTGCATGTCAGCTTTGTGTTTCATATGGTCTTGTATACCTTGTTACAAGTGTATTGTCGCTTGGGCAGGTACTTACGGTTGTGGCAAAAGCTATAATAGATACAATACTTTTTGTGATAAGCTTCCAGATACAGAGAAGATGGGTGTTTAAGCATAATTAAACTTTAAATATAAAAGAAATGGAGAATTTTATGAGTAACGAAAACAACGAAGAAATTGAATTGTTTGATTACATGGATGAAGAATCAGAATCAAGAAAAATTCCCGTGAATAAAAAAGAAAAAACAGGCGGGAAAAGTGGCAGATCAAAGAAAAAGAAAAAAGCCGGAGCACTTACATGGGTTGGAAGAGTTGCGGCAACAATAGGCATTACACTTGCACTTATTATAGTATGGCTCTACGGAGTTATGGCGGTTCTTGTATATGGACCTTCAAAGACAGCAAAAAATCAGTTTGTACTGTCTGTGCAGGAGACGAGTGCAATTGGATTCCTTGCTAATATTTTCTGTTCGCAGGAAGAGATAGATGCAATCAAGGCAGCCAATTCAATTAAGGATACAGATGAAGTTACAGATACAAGTCTTGTAAGTATTGATACAGAAGATAATTCGGAAGTTCCTGATATCGAGATAATTGATGTTAAAGGTTCAACATATAGTGGAAAACTTATGAAAATCAAGGATCCTTCAAGATTTTTTGTGGGAACAATAGAAGGATTTCATCAGGGAAATGGACAAGTTGTTGCTGATATTGCAAAAAGATATAATGCCGTAGGTGGTGTAAATGGCGGTGAGTTCGTAGATGGTGAGACAACATATACAGGCATGCCGATTGGACTTGTTATGATTAATGGTGAACAGGTTAACGGAAACAGTGGTTCAACATATCATGTTACAGGTATAACATTTGATAATAAGCTTGTCGTAGGTAATATGACAGCAGAACAGGCAAAACAGAATAATATCCGCGACTGTGTAAGCATCAGCAACAGTATCGGACCATTCCTTATAATTAATGGCGAGGCACAGGATGTATCAGGTACAGGCGGTGGTCTTAATCCACGTACAGCACTTGGACAGACCTCGGATGGCTCTATAATTCTTCTTGCTATTGACGGACGTATGGCAAACAGCCTTGGAGCTTCATTCTCGGATTTACAGGATATAATGCTTCAGTATGGTGCGGTCAATGCTTCAGTAATGGATGGTGGCACATCAACACAGATGTATTATGAAGGAGAAGTAATAAATACACCTTATTCGCCTACAGGTCCAAGAACATGTCCAACAGCATGGCTTGTTAAATAAAATATAAGGAGTGGCAATGATGAATAAAAAGAAAAAAAGAAAAAATATGTCAAAGTTTAAAAGATTCCTTCTTATATATTCAGGAATACTCGCAGCTGCCATGATTATATGCTGGAGTGTTCTTTATGTATTTATCAAAGATTATGAGCAGGGCAGGCCGACATATGCAATGGATAAAATAACAAAGAAGTTTACTGCAGATAATGTTGAAAAGCTTCTTAACGACAGCGGTGTAAAAGCTAATGAATTTGAGACGAATGAGAAAGTTGCAGAGTATCTTAAAGGAAAACTTGGCACTGAGCAGATTACATATAAAAAGAAAAACAGGGAATATTCAGAATCAAATCCTGTATATGTAGTGTATGCCGGTGATACAGCAATAGCAAAAGTATCGCTTCAGGAAGATGGAAAAAACGGCTTCAAATTTACAAAGTGGAAGCTTGGAAGCATTTCATTTGACGATTATTCAGACAAATCAATAAACAATGCTATTACTATCAGTGCACCTAAGGGAAGCAAAGTCTCAATTAATGGCGTGGAGGTAAGTGACAACTATATAAAACAGGATGATGTGGAATTTTCGCCATGTAAACATGTTGCTTCTTATGTTTCAGAGCCTTTAAGAACAATCTATGAAGTGTCAGGACTTATTGCAAAACCTGAAATTAAAGCAGAGATGTCCGGAAACCAGCTTGAGATTACAAATAAAAATAATGCGTATACAATAGAATATCCTCAGGATGAAGAATTGCTTTCGCAGATGAAAGATGATATTATGGGTATTGCAAGAAATTACGGCAAGTACATAATAAACAGAGGAAGTCTCAGCTCACTTACAAAACGTATGGTTGGATATGCCAATGAATATATGAGTGATATTCCGGCTGTATGGGCTTATCTTTATGGAAAAACATATACATATGAATTTAATAATGAGAATATTTCAAATTTCAGAAAGTATTCAGATAACTGCTTCTCATGTGATGTTTACTATGATTTATATGTAGACTGGAAAGATGGCAATAAAACATACAATACATCAGTAACATATACTTACGTAAAGACAAATGGTGCATGGTATGTAGCAGATTTTATACTTAATTAGTAAAGGGGCAGCAGGGAATTCCTGCTGCCTTGTGCTTTCTTGTTTAAAACATGAAAAAATGTGAAAGGCTTGATACTAATGGCAGAAAATAAAAAAAGAAACTTTCTTGTTCATGGCGGAATTCTGGCTATGGCCGGAATTATAGTAAGAATCATAGGAATGTTTTACAGAATTCCACTTATGAACATAATAGGCAGTGAAGGTAATGGTATTTACAGTGTTGCATATAATATATACAATATAATGCTTGTTTTGTCGTCATATGGACTACCGATGGCGGTTTCAAAGCTTATTTCAGCAAGATTTATAACGAAACAGTATAAGAATGCGGCACAGGTGTTCAGATGTTCGTTGACAGTATCAATATGTACAGGTGGTGCTGCGGCACTTATTCTGTTTTTTGGTGCAGGAGTAATTGAAAAATTATACAGAGGTGTTCCGGGACTTGCAATTCCGTTAAGAGTTCTTGCTCCGACAATATTCCTTGTTGCCATAATGGGCGTTATGAGAGGATTTTATCAGGGCCAGGGAACAATGATTCCAACGGCTGTTTCACAGCTTGTAGAGCAGATTATGAATGCTGTAGTAAGTATCCTTGCAGCATATTTGCTTACAAGTGCATATAAGAATTCCGTGGAGACAGCTGCATATGGAGCAGCCGGTGGAACAATGGGTACTGCATTTGGTGCATTATCAGGACTTATACTTCTCGTAGTAATATATATTCTGTACAGACCTACATTCAGGCGGATGATAAAAAAGGACAAAGTAAGTTCTGTACATTCTGATAAAGATGTATACAAAACAATTATTATAACTATGATTCCTATAATACTTGGACAGACACTATATCAGATTAGTGCGGTTATAGATGATGCCATGTTTTCTAATATTATGGTTGGAAGAAACATATCATCAAATATAAAAGCAGATTTAGGCAATTTCAGTTCAAGCTACAGCTTGTTAATAGGAATTCCGCAGGGTGTTGCATCAGCAATGTCGGCTTCAATGCTTCCGAGCATTGTAGCATCATATACACAGGGGGATAATGCGTCTGTTAAAGATAAGATAGCACAGACAATAAAGACAAATATGTTTATAGCAATACCATCATTTGTCGGACTTGTAACGCTTGGAAAACCGATTATACAGCTTTTATTTTCGAGATATAACAGCACACAGGGTGCCATGATGCTTAAAATAGGTGCAATTGCTGTAGTGTTTTATACACTTGCAACTGTTACAAGTTCTGCATTACAGGGAATTGACAAAATGAATGTTCCGGTAAAACATTCACTTATCTCACTTGTTGTTCATATTGTGCTTGTCTATTTTATGCTTAGATGGTCAAGACTTGGAATTTATGGTATAGTAATCGGAAATGCATCATTTCCAATATTAATTTTCATATTGAATTTAAAGTCTCTTAAAGAATATATTGATTATGACCTGGAATATATCAGGACATTTCTGATACCGTTATGCTGTTCTGTTATAATGGGAATAGCTGTAAGCCTGACATATAAACTGTTGTATAGTGCATGTCATATTAATATAGTTGCACTTATGTGTGCATTTGTTGTAGCGGGAGTAACATATTTCGGAACGATATTTTTGCTTAAAAAGAAAGGTAAATATTAATTATGTTATGTGAGAATTGTAATGAAAATGAGGCAACATTTCATTATACTGAAGTTGTAAACGGAATTATGACGCAGCATCATCTTTGCAGCGAGTGTGCAGCAAAAATGGGACTTACAGGTTTTGCCGAGTCACCTTCTGCTGATTTTCCTTTTGCAAGACTTCTTACAGGACTGCTTGCGGCGTCAAACAGAAGTACGCAGGAGCAGGATAATCCTATGATGAATGTGAAATGTCCCAAGTGCGGCATGAAATATCAGGAGTTTATCCGCATAGGTAAATTCGGCTGTGCGGACTGTTATGATGTTTTTGGACCGCTTATAGAAGATAATATAAAAAAATTACATGGAAGCGTTGAACACAAAGGGAAAAAATCAAACAAAACAGCACAGCATGGAAATGACCTGCTTGATGAGATAGCTGTACTCAATGCAAAATTAAAAGAGGCAGTTGAACTGGAAAATTTTGAAGATGCTGCCCATTACCGTGATGAGATAAAAAAGCTGAAAGAAGGTGGCGGTAATGCTTAGATGGTTTGAGACGAACGGAAAAGAAAGTGATGTTGTAATATCAAGCCGTGTCAGGCTGGCAAGGAATGTGAAAAAATATAATTTTTCACTGAAACTTACTGAAAATGATGCTGTAAAGATGATAGATGAACTTAGTGAGGCAATAAACAGTCTTGATATAGTAAAAGATTACAGCAGCTATAATTTCAAAACGCTTGATGAATATCAGAAACAGGCTATGAAGGAAAGACATGTTATAAGCAATTTTCTTTTAGGACAGAAGCAGGCGGCGGGATTTGTTTCAAAAGATGAAGATATATCAATAATGCTTAATGAAGAAGACCATATCAGAATTCAGGCATATGCTCCGGGAATGGATATGGAGAAGGCGTTTGAACTTGCAGATAAAGTTGATGATGCTATAGATTCAGTGACGGATTATGCTTTTGATGAGAAGTATGGTTATCTTACAACATGTCCGTCAAATGTCGGAACGGGAATGAGAGCTTCATATATGCTTCATCTCCCGGCATTGGCAGGAAATAACAGGATATCCGGACTTGCATCAGAAGTTGGCAGATTTGGGCTTGTATTAAGAAGCGTATATGGTGACGGTTCAAAAAATTATGGGGATATATATAAACTCTCCAACCAGATTACGCTGGGTGTTTCTGAAAAAGAAATAATAGATAACCTCACACATATTGCGAATCAGATTATAAGCCAGGAAAGAACGCTTAGAAAACAATATGTACTTAACAAAAGATTAAGTGCTTCAGATATAGCATATCGTTCATATGGTGTTTTAAGATATGCAAGAAAACTGTCACTTAACGATGCAATGTTATTGCTTTCGCAGATAAGGCTGGGACTCGCACAGGGGCTTATCGGGACTGATATGGAAAATGAATTCTGTGTTTATCAGCTTATGATAGGCGTAATGCCTGCGAATCTTGCATTGATGAATGACAGTGATATGTCACCTGAAGAAATTGAAGAATACAGGGCAAAATTTATAAGAGATAATCTTCCTGTTATACGATGACTGATATATAATAAAATTAAGTTTAATGAAAGGATGTATATATGCAGAGCAGATTTACAAAAAAAGCACAAGAAGCACTAGACCATGCGTCAGAGGCGGCAGTTATGCTCGGACATAGTTATATTGGCTCAGAGCATCTGCTTATAGGCCTTATACAGACAGAAGAATGTCTTGCTTCGGCTGTGCTTGCTGAATATGATGTTACAGATGAAAAAATAATAAATCTTGTATACCAGCTTATAGCACCTGAAGGTGCAGTCGGAGTAAAAGAGCCGACAGGATATACACCGAGAGTACGCCGTATACTTGAAAATTCGGCGAAGGAAGCTATACGATTTAAAGCTGACCTGATTGGAACAGAACATATTCTTATTTCAATAATAAAAGAATCAGAGTGCGTGGCTGCAAGGCTTCTCAATACGATAGGTGTAAATATCAAAAAATTATATGTTGATATCCTTATTGCAATGGGAGAAGATGCTAACAGCTACAAGGAAGATTTTCACAGCAAAACAAAGAAAGGAAAAACTTCTACACAGACACTTGACCAGTACAGCAGGGATTTGACAGAGCTTGCAAGACAGGGAAAACTTGACCCTGTAATAGGAAGAGAAGAAGAGATTAACAGAGTTATACAGATTCTTAGCAGACGTACAAAAAATAATCCATGTCTTATTGGTGAACCCGGAGTCGGAAAAACAGCAATAGCGGAAGGTCTTGCAGCAAAAATAATAGAGGGAAATGTTCCTGAAACTATAAAAGACAAGCGTCTTCTTACACTTGATTTGTCAGGAATGGTTGCCGGCTCAAAATACAGAGGCGAATTTGAGGAGAGAATCAAAAAAGTTATCAGTGAAGTGAAAGCTGCCGGAAATATACTTTTGTTCCTTGATGAACTTCATACAATAATAGGTGCAGGCGGTGCAGAAGGTGCTATAGATGCATCAAATATTTTAAAACCGTCGCTTGCGAGAGGTGAAATACAGCTTATAGGTGCAACAACTCTTGAGGAATACAGAAAATATATAGAAAAAGATGCTGCTCTTGAACGCCGTTTCCAGCCTGTAAAAGTAGAAGAACCTACAGAAGAAGAGGCAATTCAGATTCTTTTGGGTCTTCGTGGCAAATATGAGGAACATCATAATGTAACTATTGATGATAAAGCAGTTGTAGCTGCTGTAAAACTTTCAAAAAGATATATCAATGACAGGTTTCTTCCAGATAAAGCGATAGACCTTATTGATGAAGCATCTTCAAAGACAAGGCTTAAAGCATATGTAATGCCTGATAATGTCAAGAAACTTGAAGAAGAGATTAAGAAACTTGATGAGAAAAAAGAAGAGGCAATTAAAAATGAGGCCTATGAGGAAGCTGGAGAAGTAAAAAAACAGCAGACAAAGAAAAAAGAAAAACTTGCAAAACTTATGCATGACTGGGAAGAAAAAAGAAATGGTGCATGTCTTAATGTCGGAGAAGAAGAAATTGCAGATGTAGTATCTTCATGGACAAAAATACCTGTATCAAAGATTGCAGAGGCAGAATCAGAACGTCTTATGAAACTTGAAGAGACACTTCACAAACGGGTAATAGGCCAGGATGAAGCAGTAAGTTCAATAGCAAGAGCTATAAGAAGAGGCAGAGTTGGCCTTAAAGACCCTGACAGGCCAATTGGTTCATTCCTTTTCCTCGGACCTACAGGCGTTGGAAAAACTGAACTTTCAAAAGCTCTTGCAGATGCAATGTTTGGAAGCGAGGAAGCACTTATACGAGTTGATATGTCTGAATTTATGGAAAAGCATACAGTCTCAAAGCTCATAGGTTCGCCTCCGGGATATGTAGGATATGATGAGGGCGGCCAGCTTTCTGAAAAAGTACGCAGAAATCCATATTCGGTAGTTTTATTTGATGAGGTTGAGAAAGCTCATCCTGATGTATTTAACGTGCTTTTACAGGTACTTGATGACGGGCATATCACAGACTCAACAGGAAGAGTTGTTGATTTCAAAAATACTGTAATAATAATGACGTCCAATGCCGGTGCCCAAAATATTGTGCAGCCTAAAACACTTGGCTTTGCTTCTGTTACAGATGAAAAAGAACGTCATGAAAATATGAAAACAAAGGTTATGGATGAAGTCAAGAGATTGTTCAAACCTGAATTTATCAACAGAATTGATGAAATCATAGTGTTCCATGCACTTAACAAGGAACAGATTGGAAGTATTGTTGACATTATGATTGCGAAAGTTAATAAGCGTATAATGGAACAGATGAAAATTTCCATTGAGCTTAATGATGAAGCAAAGAAATATATAGTTGACAAAGGATACGATGAAAAGTACGGTGCAAGACCATTGAGAAGAACGATACAGAATGATATAGAAGATGCACTTGCAGAAAAGATTCTTGAAGGAACTGTAAAACAGGGAAACAGGGTACTTGTATCAGTAAAAGATGGAAAATTACATTTTTCACTAAAAAGAGGCATTAATAAATAAAAAATGCTGGCATATTTCGACATGTTATTGTATAATATGCTTATCGTTGATACGTGAATACGGAAACAATTATAATATACATTTAGGAGGACACACAGATGTCAGTAGTTAATGAGTTGATTCGTTCAGAACAGGATGGAACACTTAGTTTTGGTAATTATTTGCTTGAAACAAAGTCAAAGTTATCAGATTTTGAACATGGCGGAGACATGTATAAAGTTAAAACTTATAATGAGATTACAAAACTCGAGAAAAATGGTTCATTTGTATACGAATCTGTACCCGGAACAGCAGTTAATAATTTTCAAGCATCTGCTGATGGAGTAAAGTTTGAAGTCGAAGGAAAAGAAGATGCACAGATTACGCTCGAACTTGAAGAGGGTGCATCATATGCTATTTCAATTGATGGCGGGGATGCCGGAACAATGACAACAAATATGGGCGGAAAGCTTGTGCTTTCTGTTGAATTCACAGATAACAAAGGTGTTTCGGTAGAAGTAAAGAGAGCATAGATTTAATAATGCAAAATTTGGATGGAAGCAGTGAATTGCTGCTTCCATATTTAATATAAAAAATATAAAGTAAAAAAATAAATTACCTAGAAAAACAAAGAAGACTGAATTGTCTTATAGCATCATGATTTAGTTTTCTTAGTAAAAAAGGAGTATTTGATGGCAAAATCTAGAACAACAGCATTCTTTTGCAAGGAATGTGGATATGAGTCTGCAAAATGGTCAGGGCAGTGTCCGTCATGCAAAGCGTGGAATACATTTGTTGAAGAGCCGGTGGTAAAAGAAAAAAATGTTAAAGGTATTGTAAATATTAATGCAAAATATCATGAAACAGCAGGAGTAAAAAAGGCTGCCCCTGTTCGCCTGTCATCGGTTACTGCAGCTGATACTGACAGAATAAAAACAGATATATGTGAACTTGACAGGGTTCTTGGCGGAGGAATAGTGGAAGGCTCGCTTGTTCTTGTCGGAGGTGATCCCGGAATAGGAAAATCCACATTACTATTACAGATGTGTTACAATCTTGCAAAAAATGGTAACAGCGTATTATACATTTCGGGAGAAGAGTCACTTGGTCAGATAAAACTTAGAGCACAGAGAGTGGGCGAAGCTTCTGATAATCTTATGGTGCTTTGTGAAACAAGTCTTGACACAATAGAGAATGTCCTTGAGAATGTGAAACCACAGATTGTTGTGATTGATTCAATACAGACAATGTACCGTGAAGAGGTTGGTGCTGCACCGGGCAGCGTCTCACAGGTAAGAGAGACAACAGCTGTTCTTATGCAGCTTGCAAAAGGTCTTAATATTTCAATATTTATTGTTGGACATGTGACAAAAGAAGGTGTTGTAGCAGGACCCAGAATGCTTGAACATATGGTTGATACAGTTTTATACTTTGAGGGCGATAAAAATGCCGCATACAGGATTTTACGAAGCGTAAAGAACAGATTTGGTTCAACTAATGAAATAGGCGTATTTGAAATGCGTCAGGAAGGGCTTGCTGAAGTTGCCAATCCATCTGAATATATGCTTACGGGAAGACCAGAGGAAGCGTCCGGCTCTGTTGTTGTGTGCCTTCTTGAAGGAACTAGACCGATTCTTGTGGAAATACAGGCACTAGTCTGTGATTCTAACTTTGGAATGCCAAGAAGAACAGCTGCAGGGGCTGATTACAACCGTGTGAATCTTCTTATGGCTGTACTTGAAAAAAGGGCGGGAATTCATCTTTCGGGAAGCGATGCATATGTGAATATAGCAGGTGGAATGAAGGTAAATGAACCTGCTATGGATCTGGGGGTAGTGATGGCACTTGTCAGCAGTTTCAGGAACCGGCCGATGATGGAAAATACGATTGTTTTCGGCGAAGTAGGACTTGCAGGAGAAGTTCGTGCTGTAAGCCAGCCGCAGATAAGAATAAATGAGGCAGTTAAGCTTGGGTTTGGAAATTGTATACTTCCGCAGGTGTGCTTGAAAAATATTAAGAAAACTGATAAAATAAATCTTATAGGTATTAGCAGTGTTAAAGATGCGGTTAAGCTGATATAAGAACGATATTTGGTTTATGGAAAGACAAAGGAGGGGCTTTTGTGGAAAATCAGAATGACAATACTGAAATGATAAAAAATCTGACAAACATACTTGAAGGATTAGATAATTCACAGGAACAGCTTGAAAAAAATGCATTTGACGTGATTAATTCGTCTGATACTTCACTTAATCTTGTAAAAGAGAGTATAGGCAGTGTCGAAGAAATACTTGAAATGATAGATAATCTCAACAAAATAGTATCTGAGACATCTGGTAGAATCAATGAGTTAAAAGAATTATCCGGCAAAATACAAGAGTTTGCAGCAGTTATAAGCAACATTTCCAATAAAACAAACATACTGTCTCTTAATGCATCTATAGAAGCAGCAAGAGCAGGGGAACATGGAAGGGGATTTGCTGTAGTGGCAAGTGAAGTACGTAATCTTGCAGCACAGTCAGCAAAATCATCAAAAGAAATAACTGATACCATAGCACAGGTTCAGACTTCAGTTAGTGAGACAGTTGATGCCATGACAAATGTATATGACAATGCAGTTGCCCAAAAACATAAGGCAGATTCTGTAGGACAGGTGCTTCATAAAGTTGTTGATGCAGCATATGCAGCCAATGAGGTTGCAAGAAATATTGAAAATGAAATTGCATATCAAAGAGAAATAACAGATGAGGCAAGAGGTGCAATTGGTCTTAAATAGTTAATAACATTTAAGATTACATTAAAAATGAATTGAATTTGAATTGTTTAATTAAATATAAATGCATAATTTTGAAAAATTATGTAATTGGCTGTCTGAAATATCTAGTGTTTTTGTTTTGGTATCTAGTGCTTTTACCTTAATGGAGGCACTAGATATTGTAGTCTGACCTGTTAATTACAAAAAAGTCAAAAAAAGTTAAAAAAAATCAAAAAAAGGTGTTGACATATATAACCTCAGGTGATATTATAATCAAGTCGCCGCGAGCGACACACAAAACAAATGACTTACAGGCCAGCAGACATGCGGCTTTAAGCATATTGAACACTGATAACTGAACAGTAAAACAACCCTGAAAATTCTTTAAGAATTATTCAACGAACAGCATCTTAAACAGATGCATCCTTTAAAACAGTACATCATGCAGATGATGAACGGATTGTATTTTAGCTAGTTAGTTTAACTGGCTGGAATCAGACACTTTTTATGAGAGTTTGATCCTGGCTCAGGATGAACGCTGGCGGCGTGCTTAACACATGCAAGTCGAACGAAGCAT
>ENA-UESJ01001224-UESJ01001224.1-human-gut-metagenome-genome-assembly--contig:-NODE-1224-length-12348-cov-16.509005_pt1 | contig 12348 bp, 7 predicted proteins | sample MGYA00243000_ERZ508001 | MGnify/ENA primary metagenome ERZ508001 (study PRJEB26167, sample SAMN06115479) | human gut metagenome | host: Homo sapiens | place: China:Chongqing | collected 2015-03-03... | reverse complement strand
AAGAAAGAAGGCCGCTATCTGCGTCGCGAATTCTCATACTCCAAATTCCAACAGACAATGATCCTTCCGGACGATGTAGACAAAGAAAAGATTTCCGCACAAGTAGAAAACGGCGTATTGAACATAGACTTGCCGAAGTTTTCCGAACAGGAAAAAGAAAAGGCCAAAAGATTCATTGACGTAAAATAAGATAACTGGTAATTAGAGAAAAGTCCCGGTGCAGATTCTGAATAAACTGCATCGGGACTTTTTTAGCATACCTGAACTGGATTACATTGTACATGCGTTTACCTCACTACACGAGAACTAACTTTTAACAGCTTTCTTTCCTTTCAGGAATCGGTCTGTCAGCCATTTGCGTATAGGTTCGTCATAGAGTTTCAGACAGGCATAGGCAAGAACGAAAGCACCGGCAAAGGTCAGTATCATATAAGGAATGCCTTCCGCTAAAGTAGCATTATTATTGCACACCCACGCCGTGTAGGTATACACCAACGGATAATGCGTTATGTATACCGGATACGAAATATCTCCCAGAAACTTGCACACAGCGGTAGAACGTTTGCCCATCACCTTACCTCCCGCCCCCATGGACACAATCACAGGAAAGACAAAAAGAATGCAGCAGGCCTCATAGAGTCCGTTCATCCAATAATGATTTTCACCGCCCAGACGGGGAAATGCCAAAACTGCCACAATCATCAGACTGCACCACCAGAACGCACGCTTCTCAATACGAACAAGCCACCCCAGACGGGACAGCAGTAATCCGCCAAAGAAAGGATACATCAACCGGACAAGCCCTACGTACTGCTGCTCCCAATTCAACGCCCAGCCGCCGACAATATCACCCGCAGGTGCGGTAAGACAAAGGTGCACCGTAAAACATCCCGCCACAACAACGAGAACGGACAAAGCTGTCTTGCTGAACTTGCGGATGAACAATGCATAAAGAATATTGCCAATGTATTCGTAGTAAAGCGACCACGCCGGTCCGTTCAGCGGATGCATCTCGGTCCAGCCGCGAATGTCCCATTTCAAAGGAAGCGGAAGCAGCGTACACCCCAGCAGCATTACCAGCAGCATAGTCCCTGCCGATGTATCCTGAATAGCAGGAAAGCAGGGCGACTCCTGAAAATAAAAGAACACTGCACCCACTATGCTTCCCACTATCACCATAGGATGCAAACGGATAATACGCCGCTTGAAGAAAGTACCGATGCTCATCCTGCTCCAGCGGTCGTCATAGGCATAACCGATAACAAAACCGGAAAGCATAAAGAAAAAATCTACCGCCAGGTAACCGTGATTGATAATTTGTTCCAAGTGATTGCCGCCAGAATGCGCTTCCAGCAGATGAAAAGCGACTACCATTACGGCAGCTACGCCACGAAGCCCGTCGAGTATCTCGTAATGCGGCTTTGAAGCAAGATAAGAGTTTTGCGTGTTCATATTAATTATATGTACTTGCAAAGATATGAAAAAGATTATCTCATTACCTTTTTCAATTCCCAATTTCTGTAACTTTTCATCACCCGAATATCGGCTGTCACAGTATAAAGTCCACACGACGAATCTGACACCCCAGAACGCAATAGACAGGAAAATGTCCGTTTTTTACAAAGAGAGGGCATAAACAGAACATTTTATAATGCTTATAAACCTTTTATATATAGAAGAGACTGAGTAATTTTGTCACAAAACTAATATACCTTGAATTATGAAACGAATTTATTGGATTTTAACAAGCATCTCACTCTACTCGCTGCTATCCTGTAGCAACGGAGCTAAAGACACGCGAGAATACCAGACCGTAAAAACAGATACGGTTGTCTCCGCCGGCGGGCAAACCAGCCTGCAATATCCCGGAAAAGTAAAAGCGGCACAGGACATCAGCCTCGCATTCAGAGTGAGCGGCACGATACAGAAGATATATGTAAAGGACGGCGCCCGCGTGCAGGCAGGACAGCTGCTTGCCGAACTGGACCCTACGGACTACCAGGTGCAACTGGACGCCACCGAGGCCGAATACAAACAGATTAAGGCAGAGGCGGAACGCGTAATGGCGCTTTACAAAGACAGCGGAACCACGCCCAGTGCCAACGACAAGGCCGTGTACGGACTGAAACAAATCACCGCCAAATACCGGCATCACAAAGACCAGTTGGGCTACACCCGCCTTTACGCCCCTTTCAGCGGCTATATACAGAAAAGGCTGTTTGAAGCGCACGAAACGGTGGGAGCCGGAATGCCTGTCCTGTCCATGATAAGCAACAGCGCCCCGGAAGTGGAAATAAACCTTCCGGCAGCCGAATACATCCGACGCGAGCAATTTGACCGATACCGCTGTACGTTCGACATTTATCCGGAACAGACCTATGAGCTGAAACTCATCAGCGTCACCCCCAAAGCAAATGCGAACCAGCTCTACACCATGCGCCTGCAACTGGTTACAGACAACCGCCCCGTTCCTTCTCCGGGCATGAACACCATGGTTACCATCCTTTGCAACAATGACAGTTCACGCAACCTCTCCGTACCCGGCAGCGCTGTCCTGCAAAAAGACGGCAAAGCCTGCGTATTCGTATACAACCCGTCCGACAGCAAAGTACACAGCCGCGAAGTAACCCTCGTACGCCTGCTGAGCAACGGACGCAGCATCATCGCTTCCGACGGGCTGCAACCCGGCGACCAAGTGGTGTCGGCAGGAATACATCACATAAAGGACGGAGAAACCGTGACTCCTCTGCCTGCTGCCAGCGACACAAACATCGGCGGACTGTTATAGCATTGTTTTCCTTTAAAACTCAGCAATTATGGATATAAGCAAATGGGCATTCAAAAACCGCAATCTGGTTTACTTCCTGGTGACCGTCCTGTTTGTAGGCGGCATCCTCTCCTGCTACCAGATGAGCAAGCTGGAAGACCCTGAAATAAAAGTGAAACTCGCCATGGTGGTAACCACCTATCCGGGGGCATCCGCCCACCAGGTAGAGCTGGAAGTGACGGATGTGCTGGAGAAGAGCATCCGCAGCATGGGCAATATAGATAATGTGGAAAGCTACTCGTACAACGACCTCTCCCTGATACAGGTAGAACTCACCACCATTACCCCGGACGATGAAGTGGAGCAGTGCTGGGACATGCTGCGCCGCAAGGTGAGCGACGCCTGCGCCCTGCTGCCCGACGGAGCGAGCACCCCCATCGTGAAAGACGACTTCGGCAATGTATACGGAATGTTCTACGCACTGACCGGTGACGGACTGTCCGACCGGGAGCTGTCCGACTACGCAGAGCTTATCAAGCGCGAAATAAGCGACATGACAGGCGTGGAACGGGTGGAACTGTACGGCAAACGTCCCGAATGCATCAACATCTCCCTGCTGCAAGACCGCATGGCAAACCTCGGCGTAAAGCCCGCCGAAGTCCTCGCCACCCTGAACGGACAGAACAAGACCACCTACAGCGGCTACTACGACAACGGCGACAACCGCATCCGCGTCACCGTCAGCGACAAGTTCAGGACAGTGGAAGACATAGGCAGCATGCTGATACAAGGGCATGACGACGACCAGCTCCGCATGCGCGACATCGCCCGCATCGAGAAAGGATACGAAGAGCCTACCCGCAACGAACTGTTCTTCGACAGCGAACGGGCGCAGGGAATCCTTATCGCAGCTTCCAGCGGTTCGGACATCGTGAAAGTGGGCGCTGCCGTAGAGAAAAAACTGGCGCAACTGAAAGAAAGCCGCCTGCCCGCAGGCGTGGAGTGCCACAAGGTATTCTATCAGCCCGAACGTGTGGGAGCCTCTTTGGGTACTTTCGTCATCAACCTGATAGAGTCCGTCATCATCGTTGTGGTAATCCTGATGCTGGCCATGGGTTTCAAGAGCGGAATCATCATCGGCATCAGCCTCATTGTCACCGTATTCGGTTCGTTCCTGTTCCTGTACACGGCGGACGGAACCATGCAGCGTGTATCGCTTGCCGCTTTCGTGCTGGCAATGGGTATGCTGGTAGATAATGCCATTGTCATCGTAGACGGCATACTGGTAGACCTGAAAGCCGGCAAAAACCGCATGGAGGCAATGACAGCCATCGGCCGCCAGACGGCAATGCCCTTGTTAGGCGCCACACTGATAGCCATCATCGCTTTCCTTCCCATCTTCCTGTCGCCGGACACTGCCGGGGTATACACCCGCGACCTGTTCATCGTACTGGCGGTGTCCTTACTGCTGAGTTGGGTGCTGGCGCTGGTGCACGTGCCGCTGATGGCAAACCGCAAGCTACACCCTGCCGTTGAAGTCAGCGCCACCGGAAAGCGCGAATACAAGGGACGTACCTATGCCCTGCTGCGCACCGCCCTCTACTTCGGACTGGCACATCGCTGGAGCGTCGTACTGGCGATGCTCGCCCTGCTGGGACTTTCCATTTTCGGCTACGGCTACATGCGACAGGGTTTCTTCCCCGATATGGTGTACGACCAGCTCTACATGGAGTACAAGCTGCCCGAAGGCAATAACTCCACCCGCGTGGCACGCGATTTAAGGGAGATAGAATCCTACCTGAAAACACGCAAGGAGATTACCCACGTCACCGCCTCTGTCGGCGGCACGCCGGGACGCTACAACCTGGTGCGCAGCATCGCCAATCCGTCCTTGTCGTACGGCGAACTGATTATAGACTTCACCTCTCCTGACGACCTGGTAGAGAATATGGATGAGATACAGGAATACCTGACACGGCGTTATCCGGATGCTTACATCAACCTGAAACGCTACAACCTGATGTTCAAGAAGTACCCTATCGAAGCGCAGTTCATGGGTCCCGACCCTGCCGTACTGCACCGCTTGGCCGACAGTGCGCGGTACATTATGGAACACACGCCGGAGGTCCGCCTCATCACCACCGACTGGGAACCGCAAATACCCGTACTCTCCATCGAGTACGACCAGGCAGCCGCCCGCGCGCTGGGTCTCAGCCGCAACGACGTAAGCATGTCCCTGCTTTCCGCCAACGGTGGCATACCCATCGGGTTCTTCTACGAAGGCATCCACCGCGACAACATCTACCTGAAATGTCTGGACGAGGAAGGAAAGCCGATAGAAGACCTCGGCAATACGCAGGTATTCTCCGCCCTGCCCTCGCTGAACGGACTGCTGAACGAGGAAACCATGGTGAAACTGAAGGCAGGTACACTGAGCAAGGAAGAACTGGTGGAAAGCCTCATGGGAAGCACCCCGCTGAAACAAATCAGCAAGCGCATCGACATCCGCTGGGAAGACCCCGTTGTTCCGCGCTATAACGGACAGCGCAGCCAGCGCGTGCAATGCTCTCCCGCTCCCGGCATAGAGACCGAAAAGGCAAGGCAGATTATCGCCCGTCGGATAGAACAGATAGAGCTTCCGCAAGGCTATACCCTGCATTGGCAGGGCGAGAAGAGCGCCAGCGACGAGTCCATGGAGTATCTGTTCAAGAACTTCCCGCTTGCCATCATCCTGATGATTGCCATTCTTATCATGCTGTTCAAGGACTACCGCAAGCCGATTATCATCTTCTGCAGTCTGCCCATGCTGCTTGTGGGAGTGGTGGCTGTGATGCTGCTTACAGACAAGACGTTCAACTTCGTGGCAATTGTGGGTACGCTGGGACTGATAGGCATGCTTATCAAGAACGGCATCGTACTGATGGATGAAATCACCCTTCAGCTCAACCAAGGGGTAGAACCTATTACGGCACTGGTGGATAGCGCCCAAAGCCGTCTCCGTCCTGTGACCATGGCTGCACTGACCACCATTCTGGGTATGATACCGCTGCTGCCCGACGCGATGTTCGGTTCGCTGGCGGCTTCCATCATGGGCGGCCTCACATTCGGAACGCTGATAACACTCCTGTTCATCCCTGTACTATACGCATTATTCTTTCATATAAAAAACGAACAATAATGAAAAAGACAACATTCATCCTCGCCGCCCTGCTCTCCGCTGCCTGCATCTCCGCCCAAGAGACGCTGACACTGGAACAATGCAGGGAAATGGCGCTGAAATACAACAAAGAAATGGCAGCCGCCGCCAGACAAACGGAAAGTGCACGCTACACCGCAAAGAGCTATAAGGGCAACTTCTTCCCCAACTTCAGCCTCAGCGGTACGGGTATCTACAGTACATCAGACGGCAGCCTCGGCATAGCCGGCGGCAACCTGCCTACTTTCCTGCCCGATGCCACAGGGCAATTCCTTCCCAACAAGGGGTTCGCCTACTTCCCCGGAATAGACCTGAACTACAAGATAGGCATGGTATATATGGGCGGCATACAAGTGGAACAACCGCTCTACATGGGCGGTAAAATCCGTGCTGCATACAAAATGTCCCTGCTGGGTAAGGAAATGGCACAGTTGAGCGAAACGCTTACAGCCTCGGAAGTCATTGTAAAGACAGAGCAGGCATACGCACAAGTCATCAAAGCCAAAGAGATGAAGAAAGTGGCCGACAAATACAGTGCCGTGCTCACGGAACTGATGAAAAACGTGGAAAGCGCCCATAAACACGGACTCAAGCCCCAGAACGACGTGCTGAAAGTGCAGGTAAAGCTGAACGAAAGCGAACTCAACATCCGCAAGGCCGACAATGCGCTGCGCCTAGCCACCATGAACCTCTGCCACTACATCGGCAAACCGCTGACGGCAGATATACGCACTGCCGACACATTTCCCGAAGTGGCACAGGACATCCGGCTGCAAACAGCCGACATCTCCGCCCGCCCCGAATATGCCATACTGAACCAGCAAGTGGCCATCGCCAAGCAGCAGGTGAAGCTGAACCGCAGCGAACTCCTGCCCAAAATCGGTGTAAAAGGTTCGTACGACTACATCCACGGCTTGGAAATCAGCGACCAGGACCTGTTCGACGGCGGCAGCTTCTCTGTGCTTCTGAACGTAAGCGTACCGCTCTTCCATTTCGGTGCAAACAGCAATAAAGTACGTGCAGCCAAAGCCAAACTGGAGCAGGCGCGCCTCGAACAGGAGAACATGAACGAACAGATGCTGCTTGAGCTGGCACAATCTGTCAACAACCTCGACGAAGCCCGGCTGGAAAGCACCATTGCCGAACGCTCCCTGCAACAGGCGGAAGAAAACATGAGAGTGAGCCGCAGCCAATACGACGTGGGACTGGAAACCCTGTCCGACCACCTGGAAGCGCAAGCTCTGTGGCAGCAGGCGTACGAAACCAAAGTCGACGCATGCTTTCGACTGTACCTGAATTACATCACTTATTTAAAGGCAACGGGAACGCTGCTGAAATGAAAACGTACATATATTACTAAAATGCAGATTACGGACAATTAGAAAATATATAAGGAGACCGACAAAGAATAAAATAACGGATACTCTTGCACCCTACCAACAAAATGTAAAATTATTTATTCGCCTCCCAAGCGACACTCCTTATACTCGACAGGGAAAATGTTTTATCAGAAGCATTTTCCCTGTTTTGCTGCCGGTAAACCCCGTTATACCGTCCCCCAAAACATCCTTTCCACGAAAAAGCGCATTTTTTTAGTCGCCGTCCCGCTGATGAACCAGACTTCCGCTTCGGACAACAGCCTGGTGAAGTTACGCTTCCACCATACCCTGACCCGGATTGCCATCTACGTAAAAAGCGACGACAACACAACCGGAAAGCAAATCACGGCATTCTCCATCCGCGGAATGAAAAACGGTATCCTCACCTGCCATATCCCGGAAGACAGTAAAGACAAAGGATTCGGCTGGAGTTATCCCGCCCCCGCCGGAACGGAAACATTCACCGCCACCGCTACCCGTTTCGATATTCCGGATAACACCGCAGCCCCCAAGGAACTGCTCGCAACCTTCTATCTGCTGCCTTACGGAACAGAGAGTGTCTTCAACCTCACCTACACCTACCAAGCCTATAATTCCGATAATACGGACATCACCCAGACTATCGTCCTGAGCAACCAGACACTGCCATCGACTGAAATGTGGACGGAAGGAGCTTCCATAAGTTATACCCTCGGCATCTCCCGGAAGAAAGTCACCGTAACAGCAGGCAGCCTTCCGACATGGAATACAGGAAGTACTGAAACGGTAAGCGAAACGGTTGTGATAAACTAAAAACGAAACGACATGAAACACCTATCTGCCAATATACTGCTTTGCAGCCTTCTCATCTGTAACGGATGTGACAACAGCCACGAACCATACAACAATGGCTACGACAAACCTGGACAAGCTGAACGCACAATTAGGCAAAGCAGGCAGGTCGGCAAGAAATCTGTCAGTTGGTAAAAGACGTATATACCAGACCAGTACCGAATTCAACCGACAACTCAGTTGGATTATCGTCTGGGGATTTCTCGATGATTGGGACAGAATCGGCATCAAAGGGTATGATAAAAATGCCAATAGCTATCTGATTTATCCCTTCTTTGCATTCTGACTAAAACAAAGCGTTGGAACATTAGGAAAAACACGTTTTTTCTCATCACTCGTCACTTTCGCTTTCTATCCCTTTGTTTATGGGGCATTGAGCGGTGACGACCATTGTTATGACAAGAGGTTTTGTCAAAATATACTTGATAATTTCCTTTTAAACACGGAATTACACGGATAGATACGGATTTATTTTATCCTTTTTCCGTGAAATCCGTGTAATTCCGTGCCTAAAAAGAAAAAAAACGGGGAAACGCTCTCTTTATCCGCCTGCTTTTTCATACTTTATCCATTGATTAATATCGAAAAGCCATCGATAAAACTACGGAATGCTTATAGGAAAACCCCGTTTTGCAGTTGCGGGCCGCACGGGGGGCAATTGCGGGCTCTGCGGTTTCCATATGCGGGCTGTACAGCCCGCAGCTACGGGACGAAGAAAACAATACTCTATAACCGGGTTTTACCTACGGTATCTCTGCTTTATATCGCAGAGACACCGTAGAAAAACACCGGCAAACCGGATGCTCCGGGCCGGAGTTCGGAACGGTTGTCCAAGCACTTTTACTTATATTCGTCCCAGGCCCTGATAGCCAAATCGTCCGGTGTCATGGTGCAGAAGGCATTGATAAACGCACTTGCCAGACGTGCATTCGTTATCAGCGGAATATTGAGGTCGATAGCGGCGCGACGTATTCTGTAACCGTTGTCCAACTCGCCCGCGGTGAGGTTCTTCGGAATGTTCACCACCATATCTATCTCTTTTCTGTGCAGCATTTCGAGCGCCTGCGGGTGCATGTCGGGCTCGCTCGGCCAGTAGACACGGGTGTTCTCCACCCCGTTCTCGGTAAGGAACTTGCTCGAACCGCCGGTAGCAAACAGTTTATACCCTTTCTTTTGAAGCATGCGGGCTGCGGAAAGCATGTCTACCTTCTGCTTCGGCGTACCGGTGGAGAGCAGGATATTCTTCTGCGGAATACGGTAACCCACCGAAAGCATCGCTTTAAGAATAGCGCAGGAAGTATCACTGCCTATGCACCCCACCTCGCCCGTAGACGCCATATCCACGCCCAATACGGGGTCTGCCTTTTGCAGGCGGTTGAAGGAGAACTGAGAAGCCTTGATTCCTACATAATCGAGGTCGAACAGGTTCTTGTCCGGCTTCTGTACGGGGATGCCGAGCATCACTTTCGTAGCCAGTTCGATAAAGTTTATCTTGAGCACCTTGCTTACAAAGGGGAATGAACGCGACGCACGCAGATTACATTCGATTACCTTGATGTCGTTGTCCTTGGCGAGATACTGGATATTGAACGGGCCGGAGATGTTCAGCTCGCGGGCTATCTCGCGGCTGATGCGCTTGATGCGGCGCACCGTCTCCACATACAGTTTCTGCGGCGGGAACTGGATAGTGGCATCGCCGGAGTGCACGCCTGCAAACTCGATGTGTTCGCTGATGGCATAGGCAACGATTTCCCCGTTCTGTGCCACGGCATCCATTTCCACTTCCTTGGCATGCTCTATGAACTGGCTCACCACCACCGGATGTTTCTTCGAGACGTTTGCCGCCAGTTGCAGGAAGCGTTCCAGCTCTTCCCGGTTGGAGCAGACGTTCATCGCCGCGCCCGAAAGCACGTAGCTGGGACGAACCAGCACCGGGAAGCCTACCTTATCGACAAAGGCGTTGATGTCTTCCAGCGAAGTCAGCGCACGCCATTCGGGCTGGTCTACGCCGATGCGGTCCAGCATGGCGGAGAACTTGTCGCGGTCTTCGGCGTTGTCGATGCTCCTGGCGCTCGTACCGAGAATAGGCACGCGCTGCGCATCGAGACGCAAGGCGAGGTTGTTGGGTATCTGGCCGCCGGTGGATACGATGACGCCGTGCGGATTCTCCAGTTCGAGGATATCCATGACGCGCTCGAAGGTAAGCTCATCGAAATAAAGGCGGTCGCACATGTCATAGTCCGTAGATACGGTTTCGGGGTTGTAGTTGATCATGACGCTGCGGTAGCCTTCCTTGCGGATGGTGTTCAACGCCTGCACGCCGCACCAGTCGAACTCCACCGAGGAACCGATGCGGTACGCACCCGAACCGAGTACGACGATGGATTTACGGTCGCCCAGGTAATGCACGTCGTGGGCAATGCCGCTGTACGTCAGGTACAGATAGTTGGTACGGGCGGGATATTCGGCGGCAAGGGTGTCTATTTGTTTCACTACCGGCAAAATGCCTGCATGCTTGCGCAGGGCACGTATGGCAAGGATGGCGTCCTCACCGTCCATATACCGTTCTAGGCCGAAAGCGCGGGCTATCTGGAAATCGGAGAAACCCTGTATCTTGGCCCTGTGCAACAGTTCCCGCGCGGCTTTGTCATTCAGGAGGGAGTGAAGCATCCTTTCACCTTGCACGGCTTCCGACGTACCTTCAACCTGTGCGGCTTCCGGTTCATCCTGCACCTTTTCCGAATATTCGTGCAGCGCCCTGCTGGTGTCCATGATATTCATCAGCTTTTCAAGGAACCAGCGGTCTATCTTTGTCAGCGCGTGCACCTGGTCTACGGTATATCCGGCACGGAAGGCCTTGGAGATAACGAAGATACGCTTGTCGGTAGGCTCGCGCAGCGCCTTGTCTATGTCGGGGATAACAAGCTCCCTGTTCTCCACGAAGCCGTGCATCCCCTGTCCTATCATGCGCAACCCCTTCTGAATGGCTTCTTCAAAAGTACGTCCGATAGCCATGACCTCGCCCACGGACTTCATGCTCGAACCCAGTTCCTTATCTACGCCATGAAACTTGCCCAAATCCCAACGGGGAATCTTGCAGACCACATAGTCCAGTGCCGGCTCGAAGAATGCGCCGGTGGTCTTGGTTACGGAGTTCTTCAATTCGAAAAGGCCGTAGCCCAATCCTAATTTGGCGGCAACGAATGCCAGCGGATAACCCGTTGCCTTAGAGGCAAGTGCAGACGAACGGCTCAAGCGGGCGTTTACCTCGATAACGCGGTAGTCCTCGCTTTCGGGGTCGTAGGCATACTGCACGTTGCACTCGCCCACAATGCCGATGTGGCGGATGATGCGGATAGCCAGTTCGCGCAGTTTATGATAATCCGTATTGCTCAGTGTCTGCGACGGAGCAATCACGATAGACTCTCCGGTGTGGATGCCCAGCGGGTCGAAGTTCTCCATGTTGCACACCGTGATGCAGTTGTCGAAACGGTCGCGTACCACTTCGTACTCCACCTCTTTCCAGCCGCGCAAGGATTTCTCCACCAGCACTTGCGGGGAGAAAGAGAAAGCCTTTTCCACCAGTACGTTCAGCTCGTCTTCGTTATCGCAGAAGCCCGACCCTAACCCGCCGAGCGCGTAGGCGGCACGGACGATAACCGGATAGCCCAGTTCTGCAGCGGCACGGCGGGCATCCGCAGCATTCTCCACAGCCTCGCTCCGGATGGTCTTTACATTGATTTCGTTCAGCTTCTGTACGAATATCTCGCGGTCTTCCGTATCTATAATGGCCTGTACGGGCGTACCGAGCACCTCGACGCCGTATTTCCCGAAAACACCTTCCTTGTAAAGCTCCACACCACAGTTCAAAGCCGTTTGTCCGCCAAAGGCGAGCATGATGCCGTCGGGACGTTCTTTTTCGATAACCTTCTCCACGAAGTAAGGGGTTACGGGCAGGAAGTAAATCCGGTCGGCAACGCCTTCCGAGGTCTGCACCGTGGCAATGTTCGGATTGATGAGGACGGTGTGGATACCTTCTTCCTTCAATGCCTTGAGCGCCTGCGAACCGGAGTAGTCAAACTCTCCCGCCTCACCTATTTTCAGTGCGCCGGACCCCAGCAGCAGGACTTTCTTTATATTGTTCTCTTTCATTTGTCTTGATTTGATTGTACCAA
>ENA-UESJ01001215-UESJ01001215.1-human-gut-metagenome-genome-assembly--contig:-NODE-1215-length-12415-cov-9.084536_pt1 | contig 12415 bp, 9 predicted proteins | sample MGYA00243000_ERZ508001 | MGnify/ENA primary metagenome ERZ508001 (study PRJEB26167, sample SAMN06115479) | human gut metagenome | host: Homo sapiens | place: China:Chongqing | collected 2015-03-03... | reverse complement strand
TTCTCGACCGGGATGACGTGCATGCCGACGCCGGCGCCTCCGGGAGGCACCATGCAGGTGATCTTCGTCAGCGGCAGAAACGACATGCGCTCGAAAAACTGCGCGATCTCCGGGTGCGTCTCCACCTGCTGGAGGTTCATGTTCATCAGCTCGGCAGAGCCAGGCACGAAGATCGGCAGCGTCCACTGCTTGTGATGGTCGGCGTTCTCCCAGTTGTACTCGAGCAGGCCGATCATGGACATCTGGTCAAACAGCTGCTCCACGTAGACGGGATCCTTGCCGACCTTTTTGCCGATTTCGGCCGGTGTGGTCGGGACACGGACCTTCATCGCGAGTGCAAGTTCCGCCATCTCGTCGGTGACGACGCTGGCCAGGCCGTAATACTCGGGCGAATTCTCGTCGAGCTTGGTCATGCCGAGCTTCACGTCCACGCGGTCCGTGATCTTTTTGCCCAGCTTCAGGATCAGTTCTCTTGCCATGTTTCAGGCTCCTTTCTTCCCCTTAAAATGTTTTGTTTTCATTCCCTGGTTTGTGAATAGATGCGCAATCTATTGTAGCACATCTCACGCATACAATTCAATACGCAAATGCACAGCACATTGTTGAAAATTGCAAAATCCCGGTCGATCTTCCCCGCCTGTCTTGACATTCTGCACAGGCGGTGATATGCTTTTTAGTAACCATTTGGTCAATATCGCGTACATTCACGAGGAGGGAACGGTCATGGCTCAGATCCGGATCCATGTTCTGCACTGCGGGAAGATCGGCGTGGCGCCGAACCTGCCGGCGAGTGCCCAGTGGCGCTGGCCGGCAAAAGCGGACGCGCGGCGGCTCAAGAGCGGCGCGCGCATCTGGCTGCCGGTGTCGGCGTATCTGGTGGAGCACCCGAAGGGCCTGTTTCTGGTGGACGCCGGTCTGCCGCGCACCGTGAGCCCGACCGGCATCGAGGACCGCGCGGCGCAGCTGCGGATGTTCGGCCGCGGGTGGTACACGCTCGTGCACAGCGTCGTGGAGCCGGGGCAGTCGATCGGCGAGCAGCTGGCCGCGCGCGGCATCCGGCCGCAGGATCTGGACTATGTGCTCTTTTCCCACCTCGACCCGGATCATGTCGCGGGCATCAGCGAGGTGCGGGGCGCAAAGCGTCTGCTGGTGGCGGAGGAGGAATACTTCTGGTCGTGCCGCGTGAACCTGCGCTACACCTCGCGCAAGCTGTGGATGGACGAGCCGCCGGAGCGGTTCTGGTACCGCGTGAACCACATCGGGCCGGAGAGCCGCTCGTACGACCTGTTCGGGGACGACTCGGTGCATCTCGTGCACATCGCCGGGCACACGGAGGGCATGTTCGCCACGCTCATCCGCAATGGCGGCCGGTACGTGCTGCTCAACGCCGACGGCGCGGCAAGTCCCCGCTCCTGGGCGGAGGGCACCGTGCCCGGCATCTGTGAAAACAGCGTGCGCGCGAAAAAGGCGCTCGACTGGATCGGCGAGATGAGCCGGGACGGCGCCTGCGCGGCGTCTCTGTGCAGCCACGACCCGGACGTAACGCCGCAAACGATCGAATTTTAGAATCGATGGATTTGCTTTTTCTAATGCGCGTTTCATACTGCTTTTGTGGATTTTGGGGTTGACAAGCGCAGAAAACTGCGTTATACTGCGCTCGTTTCCACTGGAAACCGTGATTTTTAACGAAAGGAGACGCGTCGTATTATGAAGTTTGCTCAGACGAACAACATGATGATGGCTATGATGATGTACATGCCCGGCTGCATGTGCATGTCTCGTCGTGCTCAGAAATATGACTCGTCTTGTGTTCGCTTCCAATAACGGCTGATCCAGAATTCCAAGCCGTATCCACAGAGGCCGGAAGACAACGAGTCTTCCGGCCTCTGTTTTTTTGTTCCGAAAAATTCATTCTGCGAGGGAGAATCCACCATGATCGAAATCGAACATCTCAACAAGACCTACCCCTCTCCGACCGGCGACATCCACGCGCTGCGGGATGTGGACCTGCGCATTGAGGACGGGGAGATCTTCGGCATTATCGGCCTGAGCGGCGCCGGCAAGAGCACGCTCGTGCGCTGCATCAATCTCCTCGAGCGGCCGACTTCCGGCACGGTGCGCATCGACGGGCGCGACATGACGCAGCTCAGCCGCCGCGATCTGCTCAAGGCGCGGCAGGACATCGGCATGATCTTCCAGAGCTTCAATCTGCTCGAGCAGCGCACGGTGCTGCGCAACATCTGCTTCCCGCTCGAGATCGCGGGCGTCAAGCGCGACGAGGCGCAGGCGCGCGCCGAGGAGCTGCTCGAGCTCGTCGGATTGTCCGACCGCGCGAAGGCCTATCCCTCGCAGCTCTCCGGCGGCCAGAAGCAGCGCGTGGCCATCGCCCGTGCCCTGGCGACGCGGCCGAAATACCTCCTGTGCGACGAGGCCACCAGCGCCCTCGACCCGAACACCACGCAGTCGATTCTCCACCTGCTCAAGGAGATCAACCAGACGCTCGGCGTGACGATCGTCGTCATCACGCACGAGATGCGCGTCATCGAGCAGATCTGCCAGCGCGTGGCCGTCATCGACCAGAGCTGCATCGCCGAGATCGGCAACGTCAGCGATGTGTTCACCCACCCGAAATCCGACATCGCCAAAGCGCTCATCCTTCCCAAGAGCCCGACCGAGAACCTCCCGCCGTGCACGGGCAAGCGGCTGCGCCTCGTCTTCGACGGCAGCTGCTCCAACGAGCCGGTCATCTCGCGCATCACGCTCGAGTGCAACGTGCCGGTGAACATCCTCTTCGCCGACACCCGCATCGTCGAGGGCAGCATCTACGGCCACATGGTCATCGACCTGCCCAGCGACCCGCAGCAGTTCCACGATGTGCTGCGCTGGCTCGAGCACAACCACATCTCTTATCTTCAGGAGGTTTAAGCCATGTCTGAATTGCTCATCAAGCTCTGGCAAAACGGCATCCTGCAGCTCGGTATCTGGGAGACCATTTACATGACGCTCATCTCCACGTTCTTTGCCTATCTCATCGGCCTGCCGGTCGGCCTCATCCTGCGCATGACCGACCGCGACGGCATCCACCCCATCGGCTGGCTCAACCGCACGCTCGGCATTATCGTCAACGCCCTGCGCAGCATCCCGTTCATCATCCTCATGGTGGCCATGCTGCCGGTGGCAAAGTTTGTCGTCGGCACGAGCCTCGGCAACCGCGCCGTGATCGTGACGCTCGTCATCGCCGCCGCCCCGTATGTGGCGCGCATGGTCGAGTCCGCCGCCAAGGAAGTCAACGCCGGCGTCATCGAGGCCGCGCAGTCCATGGGCGCGTCCACATTCCGCATCATCTGGAAGGTCATCATCCCGGAGGCCAAGCCCGCGCTCATCACCGGCGCCGTCATCTCCACCGTGACCATCCTCGGCTACTCCGCCATGGCCGGCACGATCGGCGGCGGCGGCCTCGGTCAGATCGCCATCACCTACGGCTACCAGAAGTATGACGATCAGATCGTCTGGCTGTGCGTAGCACTGACCATTCTCATCGTGCAGATCCTGCAGGAGTTCGGCATGTACATCGCCCGCCGCACCGACCGGCGCTCCCGCACCTGACAGGAGGCAGCCCATGCGTTTACACTATCCCGCGCTGCTGCGCGTGAACATCCGGCGCGGACGAATGTGTCCCCCGCCGAACCGCACACCCGATCATCCGTACCCACACAAATTCTAAAAAAATATAACATAAAGGAGAACCTGAAATGAAAAAGATCACTTCCCTCATCCTCGCCCTCGTGCTGGCGTTCTCGCTCGTGTCTCTGAGCGCCTGCGGCGACAAGGCCACTGACGACAAAAACAGCGATTCTGCCGACGACAAGGTCATCACCGTCGGCGCCAGCGCCACCCCGCACGCCGAGATCCTCGAGCAGGTCAAGCAGGCGCTTGCCGACGAGGGCTACGAGCTCAAGATCGTCACCTATGACGACTATGTCCTGCCGAACCAGGCGCTGGCCGACGGCACGCTCGACGCAAACTACTTCCAGCACAAGCCCTATCTCGACAGCTTCAACGCCAAAAACGGCACGAACCTCGTCTCCGTCGGTGCCATCCACTACGAGCCGTTCGGCATCTACGGCAACGGCGTCACCGACCTGAAGGACCTCGCCAAGGGCGCGACCATCATCATCCCCGCCGACGACAGCAACGAGACCCGCGCCCTGTTCCTGCTGCAGCAGGAGGGCCTGATCAAGCTCCCCGATGACGCAGATGCCGCCAAGGGCGTGAGCACGCTCGACATCGTCGACGACGGCGGCTACAACATCGTCACCGTGCAGGCCGACACCGTCCCGGCCCAGCTCAAGAACGCGAGCGCCGGCACCATCGCTGTCATCAACGGCAACTATGCGCTGGCCGCCGGTCTGAATATCAGCGACGCGCTCGCCACCGAGAACGCCGACGGCACCGCCGCGCAGACCTACGCCAACATCATCGCCGTGCGCGCCGGCGACGAGAACAGCCCGAAGACGCAGGCGCTGCTCAAGGCGCTCAAGACCGATGCCGTCAAGCAGTACATTGCCGACACCTACAACGGCGCTGTCGTTGCAAGCTTCTGATTGGTCTCTCTCCCCCCCTCTTTTCTGAAAAATGCAAAAAGCCCCCGACCATGTGTCGGGGGCTTCGTGCATTATCGGGCGGCGTTATGCGCATAGCTGTTGTCGACAAGGCGGTCAAAATCCACCCAGTCGGCGTGCTCGAGCACACCCGCCGTCTCCATGACGGTCTCGAGCCGCTCAAGGGACGACTGCGCCATGACCGGCGTCGCGTTCCACGCGTCGATGTCCTTGTAGCGCTGCACGACCTGCGTGAGCACGGACACGTCCGTGTCCGGAAATTGCGGGGCGATGATGGCGGCGGTCTCGGCCGCGTCGTGCCCAGCGATCCATGTCAGCGCACGCGCAACGGCGTTTGTAAAGCGCTGCACCACGTCCGCGTGCTCCCGGATGTACGTCTGCGAGGCGAAGTAGGCCGTATACGGGATCTCGCCGCTCTCCTGCCCGACGGACGCGAGGATATACCCCTTGCCCGCCTGCGCGACCTCGGTGGCCGTCGGCTCAAAGAGCGTGACAAAATCGCCGTTGCCGCCGGTAAACGCTCCGGCCATCATGTTGAACTGCACCGTTGTATCCACGTCGGCATCCACGCCGGGGACGATGCCGTTTTGCCGCATGACGTATTCGAGCGTCATCTCCGGCACGCCGCCCGCGCGACCGCCGATGACAGTCCTGCCGCGCAGCAGCTCCCACGAAAACGGCACATCTTCCCGTCCGACGAGAAACGACCCGTCGCGCTTCGTGAGCTGACCGAACACGACCGGGTGATCGTCCTTGCCCTGATTGTACACGTAGATGCACGCCTCCGGTCCGGCGAGACCGATGTCCGCCTGCCCGGTGAGCACTGCCGTCATGACCTTGTCGGCGCCGCCGCCGTTGCTCAGCTCGATCTTCAGACCCTCATCCGCGAAAAAGCCCTGCTCCAGCGCCACATACTGCGGCGCGTAGAACACCGAATGTGTCACCTCGCTCAGGCGGACGGTGGCCGTCTCCTGCTTGCCGCAGGCGCACATGGCCGCCGGCAGCAATACCGCCAGAACCCCACAAAGAAACCGTTTCATTGCGTCACTCCCAACCGTTTTTTGAATCCCTTTTCCAGCCACAGCACAAGCTGATACATCACCACGGCCGCCGCCGCAAGCACGAAGACGGTCGCCATCACAAGGTCCATGTTGAACACCTGCGACCCGTAGACGATCAGATAGCCGAGACCGGCTTTGGACACCAGAAATTCGCCCATGATGACGCCGACCCACGACAGGCCGACGTTCACACGCAGCGTATTGAACAGCGTGGCGTAGTTGGCCGGAATGACCAGCCGCCACAGGATCTGATGGCGCGTCGCGCCGAGCGTCTGCATCAGGCGGATCTTCTCCCGATCCGTGGACAGAAAGCCCACGTGCATATTCAGGATCGTGACGAAGAGCGAAATTGCGACCGTCATGGCGATGATCGAGCCCGTGCCCGCGCCGATCCAGACGATGAACACCGGCCCGAGCGCCGTCTTCGGCAGCGCGTTGAGCACGACCAGATACGGGTCGAGCACGCGCGAGAGCAGCTCGCTCCACCACAGACCGATGGCGATGAGCGTGCCGAGCAGCGTCCCGAGCAGGAAGCCCGCCACGACCTCCAGACACGACGTGCCGATGTGCAGCCACAGCTCGCCGGAGCTTTGCAGCGCCGCGAGCGTGCGCACCACGCGCGACGGGCTGCTGACGATGAAGGCGTCCACCCAGCCGCAGCGCGCCGCGAGCTCCCACCAGCCGAGAAACGCCGCCAGCAGCAGCACCTGCAGCGCCAGCACGACCCGGCGGCGGCGCTTTTGCGCGCGCAGATACGCAAGTCTCTGCGGGGAGAGCGACCGTTCAGGCATTGACATCCAGCTCCTCCCATATTTGATTGAACAGCGTCTGAAATTCCGCCCGGCTGCGCCGCTGCAGCGGCGGCACGGCACGCAGCGCGCCGAGATCGTGGATGGCCTTGACAGTCGCGGGGCGGTGCGTGAGCACGACGATGCGGTCCGAGAGGCTGATGGCCTCGGAAATGTCGTGCGTGACGAGCAGCGCCGTCTTGTGCTCGCGGCGGATGATCTGCGCGATGTCGCCCGACACGGCCAGCCGCGTCTGATAGTCGAGCGCGGAAAACGGCTCGTCGAGCAGCAGCACATCCGGCGACGTCGCCAGCGTGCGGATGAGCGCGCAGCGCTGGCGCATCCCACCCGAGAGCTGGTTTGGCAGCTTGCGCGCAAAGCCGTCGAGCCGGTACTGCGTGAGCAGGGCGCGCACGGCGTCGCGCCGCGCGGGTGTGTTCTCGTGCCGGATCTCCAGCCCGAGCGTCACGTTGCCCCAGATCGTGCGCCAGTCAAAAAGCTGATCGCGCTGCGGCATCAGCCCAGCCTTCCCCGTCGGCGCGCGCACGGGCTCGCCGTCAACGAGCACCTCCCCGCCCGACGGACGCTCGATACCGGCGATGAGCGCCAGCAGCGTGGATTTTCCGCAGCCGGACGGCCCGACGATGCTCACAAACTCGCCGTCGGCCACGCCGAAGGTCACATCCCGCAGCGCCGCCACCTCGCCGTCCGGCGCCTGATAGGTCAAGGCGGCGCGGCGCAGCTCGATTTTCATGGCGTCTCCCCCTTTGTTCGCGCCGAGGCGCTATGCCCCAATGTATGCCGCGCCGGTGCACGGGGTGCAAAGCAAAGCGGCGCGGCCGCGCAGGTTTCCGGAGAAATGGTTTTTGGGCGGACTTTCGGCAAAGCGAAAACGCACACATCACCTTTGTGATGTGTGCGTTTTTTATCCTGCAGCCTTGTACGCGCGCTCGAGCGCGGCGGACAGCGGCTGCCCGTGTGAGCGGCAGATGCGCCGCAGCCGGTATAGGCACGCGGGGTCGCGCGTGAGGCGGTTGATGCCCCAGTCGCACGACAGCGTCGCCTGAAAGCCCATGCCGCGCAGAACCTGATCCGTCCGGTCGCTGTATTTTCCGTAGGGGTAGGCAAAGGTGTCCGGTGTGCGGCCGGTATGCTCCGCGAGCTCATCCTGCAGGCGCTGCAAGTCCGTGCGCAGCAGCTGCGCGTAGTCCGTCTCCGACTCGCCCGCGTTCGGCAGGCAGCCGTAGCGCTCCGGCGTGTAGCTGTGCAGGTCGTAGGAGTGGTTCTGCACCTCGACGAGACCGGAGTCGAGCATCTCGTTGAGCTGGTCCCATGTGACGTGCGCATAGTCGATGCTCTCACTCGGCCACTCGGTGAAATCGTCCGTGTTGCGCCCGAGCAGCGAAAAGACGATGCGCGCCGCATATTGCCGCAGCAGCGGCAGCACATAGACGTAGTTGTTGTAGTACCCGTCGTCAAAGCTGAGCACGATGGGCTTTTCCGGCAGCGGCGTGCCGTCGCGCACGTAAGCGATGACGTCCGCCATGACGACGGTCGTGTAGCCGTTTTCCGCCAGCCACCGGAGGTCAGATTCCAGCTCCCACGGCTGGATGGCATCCTTGCCGGACTTGTCGGGCTTGACCTCGTGGTACATGATGATCGGCAGCGGCACGGCATCCGCCTCCTCCCCGGCGGCATAGGCCGCAAGCGGGCAGAGCACGAACAGCGCAGACAGCACGACAGCCATCACCCGCTGCGGGACCGGCAGCGCTCGGCGCACGGCATCCATCTCCTCTCGTTTCATCCGTTCGGAGATAGTGTGCGCCGGACGCGCGAAAATCATGCACGCGCTGCGCGTTTCGCAGCGGCGCGCTGCACGCATTTGACGCCCTCCACGATCGGGAGCACCAGAAATGCCAGCCCCATCGCCACGGCATACTCGGCGGCGGAGATGGGCGTGAAGTCAAAGGCGTTGGCCAAAAACGGCACATAGATGCACAGCGTCGTGAGCGCAAGGCTTGCCGCGGCCGCGCCGACGAGCGCCCAGTTGGGCGTGCGCAGCGTGAACAGGCTCGCCCGGTGCGCGCGCATATTGAAGCTGTGGAAGATCTCCGCCATGCTCAGCGTCAGAAACGCCATCGTCGTGCCGTCGGGCGAATTCGTGACCGTCCAGACGCCGTACTCCATGTAGTGGCCGATGAAAAACGCCGCCAGCGTCAGCACCGCGCACATCACGCCCTGATACACGCAGTCGAAGCCGACGCCGTGCGCGAAGATGCTCTCGCGCGCGCTGCGCGGCGGGCGGGTCATGATGTCCGGCTCTGCGCGCTCCATGCCAAGCGCCAGCGCCGGGAAGCAGTCGGTGAGCAGGTTGATCCACAGCAGGTGCACCGGCTCAAGGATCGTAAAGCCGAGCATCGTCGCAGCGAAGATGCTCAGCACCTCGCTCATGTTCGAGCCGAGCAGGAACTTCACGGCGCGGCGGATGTTGTCATAAATGCGCCGCCCCTCCTCGACCGCGCCGACGATGGTGGCAAAGTTATCGTCGGCGAGCACCATATCGGCCACGTTTTTCGTCACGTCCGTGCCGGTGATGCCCATGCCGATGCCGATGTCCGCCGCGCGGATGCTCGGCGCGTCGTTGACGCCGTCGCCGGTCATGGCGGTGATGAAGCCGGCATCGCGCCACGCCTGAACGATGCGCGTCTTGTGCTCCGGCTGCACGCGGGCATAGACGCTGATGTGCTGCAGGCGGCGGCGGAACGTGTCGTCGTCCATGGCACTGAGCTCCGCGCCGGTGACGGCCTCGTCGCCGGGGCCGAGCAGGCCGAGCTCACGCGCGATGGCGCTGGCGGTGTCCACATGGTCGCCGGTGATCATGATCGGGCGGATACCGGCGCTGCGGCAGTCACGGATGGCGTCCACAACCTCGGGGCGCACCGGGTCGATCATCCCCGCCAGGCCGAGAAAGCACAGGTGCTGCTCGAGCGCCGCGGGCGACGTATCGTCCGGCAGCGCGTCATATGTGCGCATGGCCGCTGCCAGCACGCGCAGCGCCCGGCCGGTCATGTCGCGGTTATGCGCGGCGATCTCAGCGCGGTGTTCCTCCGTCATGGGCACGGCCTGCCCGTCGATCCAGATGCGGTCGCACAGCGGCAGCAGCACATCGGGCGCGCCCTTGGTGTACTGCACGATGCGCCCGCCGTCGGAATGCAGGGTGCTCATCATCTTGCGCGCGCTGTCAAACGGCGCCTCGGCCACGCGCGGCAGCTGCGCGCGCAGCGCGCTCGGCGACAGCCCCTGTGCGACCGCCCAGCGCACGAGCGCGGCCTCGGTTGGCTCTCCGGTCACGGTGTCCGTGTCCGGGTCGTGCACGGCGTCGGCACACAGCGCCATGGCCGTGGCGAGCAGGCGCTCGTCGCTGCCCGCAGACGCCGTGACGGTCATGCGGTTTTGCGTGAGCGTACCGGTCTTGTCCGTGCAGATGATCTGCGCGCAGCCGAGCGTCTCGACTGCCGTGAGCCGGCGGATGACCGCACTGCGGCGGCTCATGTTCGTCACGCCGATCGACAGCACGATCGTCACGACCGCGGCCAGCCCCTCCGGAATGGCGGCGACCGCAAGGCTTACGGCGATGAGGAACGTGTCGAGCACGACGCGGCCGCTGATCGTTCCGGCACGCAGCACGCCGACCGCGAACACGATCGCGCAGATGCCCAGCACCAGCCACGTCAGGATGCGGCTCAGCTGCGACAGGCGCAGCTGCAGGGGCGTCTTGTTTTCCTTCGTCTGCGTAAGTGCGTCGGCGATGTGCCCCATCTGCGTCTGCATACCGGTCTCGGTGACGACGGCGCGGCCGCGCCCGTAGACGATGCTGCTGCCGAGGTAGAGCATATTGCTGCGGTCACCGAGACCGATCTCGCCGTCGGATGTGAGCGCGTCGGCGGATTTTGACACCGGCACACTCTCGCCGGTCAGCGCAGCCTCCTCCGCGCGCAGGCTGGCGCTTTCGATCACGCGCGCATCGGCCGGTACGGCGTCGCCCGTCTCGAGCACGAGCACGTCGCCCACGACGAGCAGTTCACTCGGGACAGTCACGATCTTGCCGCCGCGCAGCACGCGGCTGTGCGCGGCGCTCAGTTCCTTCAGGGCGGCAATGGCCTGCTCGGCCTTGCTCTCCTGATACACGCCGAGCACCGCGTTGATGATGACGACGAGCAAAATGATGATGACGTCCGCAAAACTCTCGTGCGCATATGCGCTCGTGACAGCCGAGACCAGTGCCGCCGCGAGCAGCACCAGGATCATCGGATCCGCGAGCTGGGCAAAAAAGCGCTTGACGACCGACGGCTTCGGCGGCTCTGCGAGCACATTGTGCCCGTCACGCGCCAGCCGCTCGTCGGCCTGCGCCTGTGTGAGTCCGTCGGGCGTGCTGTCGAGCGCGTGCAGCGTGTCGGCGGATGACTGCCGGTAATATTCCATCGTTTGTCCTCCTTTTCGGTATCGGATAGGGTTCCCCGGAAATGAAAAAAAGAGACCTACCTGCCCTATGGGCAGATAAGTCTCATCATTTCAGACCGAGCCAGATCCAACAGATCGGTTGTTGGCCGGGCCGCGCGACGGATCGCGCCAATTACTCCCTTATCCCGAGATCATTGTATGTGCACACGCGCGCAAACACAAGCAAAATCTGCACCGCGCAGCCGAATCTTAGCGCCGTCTTAGCGTTTTGCGCTGCGCCGCCAGATCTTCTGCGCCTCCGCAGCCCGGATGAGCTCGTCACGAAAATCCGGATGTGCGATAGAGACCAGCGCCTCGGCACGCTCCCACGTGCTGCGCCCGGCGAGATTCACCACGCCCTGCTCCGTCGCCAGATAATACGCCTGTGCGCGCGGGGACGTGACGATGTCGCCGCCAAAATGCGGCAGGATGCGCGAATGGCGCACGCCGTCCCTGTCCGTGAAGGTGGACGTCATGCAGATAAACGCCTTGCCGCCGCGCGCCATGGCCGCGCCCGTGAGAAAATCAAGCTGGCCGCCCGTGCCGCTGATCTGGCGCAGGCCGGAGCTCTCGGACGCGACCTGACCGTAGAGATCGGCCGCGATGCAGCTGTTGATCGACACCATGTTGTCAAGCTGTGCGATGACCTCGGGCGCATTGACATAGGACAGCGGCGCGGCGATGACGCCGGGGTTGTCGTCCACCCAGTCGTAGAGCCGCTTGGAGCCGATCGTGATGCCAAGCATGCCCTGATTGCGGTGCAGCGTGCAGCGGCGGTTCGTGAGCACGCCCGCCTCGTACAGGTCGAGGTAGGCGTCCGAGCACAGCTCCGTGTGCATGCCGAGGTCATGCAGACCGGAACGCGCGAGGAGCTTTCCGAGCACGGTGGGCATGCCGCCGATGCCGAGCTGAACGGTCGCCCCGTCGCAGATGTGCGGCAGGAGCAGGTTTGCGATCGCGGTGTCCTCCGCGCTCGCCGGGTGCTCGGGCGGATCGGAAAACGGCGCGTGCGCGCCCTCGACGATCATGTCCGCATCGGAAATGTGAATGACCTCGTCAAAGCCGCCGCGCAGCCGCGGCAGATGCTCGTTGATCTCCAGAATGACGATGTCCGCCTGCTCGAGAATCGCGCGGGACACGCCGGTCGCCGCCGAGAGGTTGAAGTATCCGTGGCGATCCATCGGCGTGACGCACGCCATGGCGACGTTCACCGTGAGAAACTGCCGGTAATACCACGCAAGGTTGCGGAAGATCATCGGCGTGAAGTAGCACAGGCCGCGGTCGCAGAGCCTGCGCTCATACGCCGAGCAATGCCATGTGTGGTAGAGAAAATGCGTCTGCTCCGGGTCGCACTCGACGATCTGCAGCGGGCCCATGCAGAGATTGCCGCGCACCTTCACATCGTGCAGCTCGTCGCGCCGGGCGGCGAGCGCCGCATCGAGCA
>ENA-UESJ01001212-UESJ01001212.1-human-gut-metagenome-genome-assembly--contig:-NODE-1212-length-12421-cov-84.115036_pt1 | contig 12421 bp, 14 predicted proteins | sample MGYA00243000_ERZ508001 | MGnify/ENA primary metagenome ERZ508001 (study PRJEB26167, sample SAMN06115479) | human gut metagenome | host: Homo sapiens | place: China:Chongqing | collected 2015-03-03... | reverse complement strand
CTTGCATAAACTCCAACCCCAACTTTTTGTATGGGAATTTGTGTAAAGTCTATTAATATATTCATAATTTTTTCACAATTCTCTATTGAATTTCGCTCAAAAAAGCAACATCTTTGTACTCCAACTCACTTACAATGTCCTGCTTTCATAAAAATGTAATAGTAGGAATCTAACCAATGTTTATACAAATAAATATAAATCATGACTGTAATATGCGTTCCAGTTGTGGTAGGATGTTCAACGTGTAGTATTTACTCAATAATGACCTATCATCTTCAGCGCAATGCACTATGGCACTATCCAACAAACTAGCAAATTCCTCTACATTATCAAATGATTCTGAGATAAACGCATTTTTAGCATCTTGCAATATCTCCACAGATCCCGCATTAGGCGTTGTAACAATAGGAATACTGAAAGCTAAAGCTTCAAGTAGTACTGTTGGCAGTGCTTCGGAAAAAGAAGGTAAAGCCAACACTTTAGCACGCTTTAAATAAGGCATTGAATTTGGAACAGCTCCAATAAAATGAATTTTAGAACTTCGCTCTAAATTATTTGCGCAATCTTCAAGTTCACTTCGTTCTTGTCCATCTCCTACAATAAGCAGCTCGTAACCTTGATGCTTTATATGTTGAAAAGCGTTCAACAGTAATTTGAGGTTTTTCACCTTGCTAAGCCGTCCAATAAAAACGATAAAATTATTCGGTAATGATGGTACCGGTAAGTTACCTAATTGCATAGTTTTATCAATATCAATAGGATTAGGCAAATAAAGTAACTGCTTGGGATTTAACTTGATTTTGTTTGATAGGTCAGTCATGATTCCTTTTGAAACAGCAATAACCACATCAGACCACGGATATATTTGTTTCATTAAGAAGGTTGTACATCGAGCCCACAATCCTAGATTTTTCACCTCAATGTTATAATAGTTATGCTGTGAGATTATTATTTGAGGACGTTTTGATAGAAAAGAAGCTGCCAATATCAACATTATATTCGGAAAGTCTCCACCTGAAATAACTGAATCCGGCTGACGCTTCTTGATATACTTCCTAAGCTTAAAAAAGGAATAGCGAAGCTGAATATTACCTAACGACACAACTTTCACAGAAGAAGAAACCAAATCTAAAAGCACACCTTCAGCTTTGCAAACCACAAAATCAACATTATATCCCTTGTCAGAAAGTGCATTAGCATAATTAATAAATACACGTTCTACTCCCCCTATATTAAATGAGGGAAGAAAAAATGATATTTTACTCTTCATAAATTAAAGGTTACCAGAAAACGATTAATGTTTGTTGACCTTGAATTTGATTATTTTCTTCCACCAGTAATGATTGCGGTAAATTTTGGAAAAAGAATTACTAATGATTTATATAAGCCAAGACCTATCACAATTGTAATTGCTGGACATAAAAAATAGAGCATGCAGATTGTAAAATCCGACTGAGGCTGAATAGCCTTGAATAACAACTTAATAATTAACACCAATGGCATTGAATGAAAAGCATAGATAAAGAAACTGCTATTAGTCAGGAAATGATGACTTTTTATCTTTCCCATACAAAGCAAGTATGACGTAATAGCAATCATACATAACATACCCAGTATAATGATATGAAAAAAGATAAACTTATTCCGTCAGGTGCGACTGTGGAAAATATTACTACTGAGTCAAAATTCTGTACATACCACCTCACAGACGAAAACTTCGTCAAGGCGGCGATCAAGGAACTCGAAGACAGTAAAGTACCATCAGAACCGACAGAAGAAGCAGATATGAAACCCGTAGTGGATTAACATTGTAGCACAGCTTTTCGATCACTATTATAATCACTAATAACGCTCACGTGAAACATCACATATATGTTTATCAAGTTAATGTTTCACGTGAAACATGAACAAAAAAAAAGGAGAAATAACATGAACATTATTAAAACAAATATTGCAGATGACGACTGGACTATGGATTTATCGTATGATATGTTTGAATCACCTGATCGGCTTCGTGGCGCAGATCTCAAGGGAGAGCAGGTACACATTGACAAGTATTGTCTGTATGAAGAAGACAACATGCAGGGTGATATAGTGAGGGTTCTCACAGTTTCAACCACTGAGGGGCATGTATTCGCTACTACATCAGCGGCGTTTGTACGCACATTCGACAGAATCATGGAACTTGCGAAAAAATGTGGTGTCACAAATGTTTGTGTTGAAATTGTAGCAGAACGTAGCAAGAACAACCGTGAATACATTACTGCAAAATATGTCAAGTAAGAAGAAATCCAACCTGTACACAGCACAGGGATACCTAAATATTAGAGGGGTAGTTGAAAATGGCTATCCCTTTAATTTTATTTGGGGCGGTAGAGGTACGGGAAAGACATACGGTGGGTTGAAGTATGCCTTGGAAGAACACAAGACCTTTATGTATAGCCGAACAAAACAGACTCAGCTTGACAAAATCAAGAATAAAGAACTATCTCCACTTAAACCTCTTAATGATGATCTGGGTTACAACATACAGCCTTACGCAATTAATAACATTGCAGGATATTATCATACATCAGAAGATGAAGATGGTAAAACAACACCAGTGGGAAAACCTGTAGGGTATGGATCGGCTATCACCACACTGTCAAACTTACGTGGTTTTTCAGCAGAGGACGTTTCCTTGTGGATATGGGACGAATTCATCCCTCAGAAAGGCGACAGAGTTCCTAGAGGAATAGCAGAATCATTCCTGCATGGCTATGAAACCATGAACCGAAACAGGGAGTTGAAAGGACTACCGCCGCTACAGGTGCTATGCTTCTCGAACTCAGACAATGTGGGCTGTGAACTGTTCGCCAGTCTAGGACTTATCCGCAAAGTCGCGGATATGTCACGGAAAAGACAGGAAACAGCTTTCCTCAAGTCAAGGGGCATCGCTCTGTATAACTTATGTAATAGTCCTATCTCACAGGCGAAAAAAGAAACAGCACTCTATAAGATGGTAGGCGAACACAGCGGCTTTTCTCAAATGGCTTTAGGAAACGAATTCTATAATACTGACTATTCGGATGTAAGATCGCAAAACCTATCGGAATATCTTCCGCTAGTATTTTTCGAAGAAATCGCAATCTATGAACACAAGTCCTCAGATATGCTCTACGTGTGTAAACATAAACAGGGTACACCAATTCGAGCATTTACCGGAATTAACGAGAAGAACATCAAAGCTTTTAAAAGGTACTATTCATGGATATGGAATGTAAATTATCTCGAAGACAAAATCTTTTTCGAGGACATAGAATCTAAATTTCTACTTGACAGCTATTTCCATATGTAGTACAATGTCCTTGTAGGGAAAACAAAAGTCCGTAGCACAAGGACACACAGCGGAACTGTGGTGCATGGGTTCGTCCAACTCAAGAAACGGACTTCCCTACTTTAACTGTCAGCACATAGTTCCGAAAGAAAGTGGGTGAATGAATGGACTTAAATACAATCAGCACTATTTTTGCAAACCTTGGTGTGCCAGTATCTTGCCTCGCTGTGACGTTCTACCTTTGGTATCAGGAAATGCAGTCACACAAAGAAGAGGTAAACAAACTACAGGACGCACTCAACAACAACACACTGGTATTGCAGAAACTTCTTGACCGAATGGGAGAGGGGGATGCACATTGAACATATCAGCAGAAATCATTGCAAAAACAGCGGAACACACAAAAGGTTATATGCTTCACCCTCACACAGATGTGTATGGGGAAATGAAAGTAGATACTAAAAACCTTGACTTGATGTTACGCGATGCGCCAACATATGACAGCAATGTAATTGCATCTATGCCAAAAGGTAGCACGTTTTTCGGTTATGGTTTCACCGACTCAACTCTCAAATGGGTGTTAGGTCAGTATACCATGCCAGACGGAAAAATGATTGCAGGATTTGCACACATTGACTATTTAATAAAAATCAAAAATTAAAAGGAGAAACAAAGCTATGACAATGAATGACATTATCGCATTAGCTGGGGCAGGCTTTACGAAAGCCGACATTATGTCGCTTATGAACAGTCAGACTACAGTGCCGTATCAGACACCAGCACCAGCACCAGCACCAGCACCAGCACCAGCACCAGCACCAGCACCAGCACCAGCACCAGTGGTACAGCCAAACATGGGAATGCCGCCAGTTCCAGTGGGAGCGATGGCACAGCAGACAGTCACACCACCAGAATTATTACAGGCACAGCTCACAAGTCCGGCAATGGCAGGACAGGCTCAGAGTCAGATGTTAGACTATGATTTTCAGCAGGGAAATTATGCAGGGAGTCCAACACAGAATGTAGTAGGGCGGCAGTTTCCGAACAGTGATCAGTTGACAAATTCCATCAATGCGCTTACCAGAGCAGTACAGGCGAATGGAATCACACAGAATCTTGCAGGAGTTAATCATGTTCCGACTGTCGACGAAATGACAGCGGCTATTATTAATCCACCTAGTGTGGTGAAAGGATGATATAATGGGAACAATAAATACCTTAGAATACTCGAAGCCGTCTATCTGTAGTTTTGATTCTTCTAAAATTCTTACCAGTATTGTTAAACAGGCAACAGGAATTTCCGATATTGCAGTTATTAATGATGGTTTTGTGTCTGTCGCTACTACTGCATTAGGAATTGCACCAGATACATTACTTAGTGCTATGTCACAGGTTATTTCGCGTGCTATTTTTTCTGTCAGACCGTATAATCGTAAGTTTGCAGGACTTTTTGTAGATAACATGAAGTGGGGAAACCATGTTCGTAAAATTAACATCGGAGATAAAGACTGGGAGATGAATGTTTCCTATGATCTGACAGACGGAGAGAGTGTAGATGCTGATATTGTAAGCAAGCCGGACATTTTACAGACCAATTTTTATGGACAGTGTGTGTACAGTAAGCATTATACAATTTTTCGGGATCAGTTGAATATCGCTTTGCAGAATGAAGAAGAATTTGAGAGATTCTACACAATGCTCGTTCAGAACACAATGGACATGATCGAACAGTGCCATGAAAATACAGCACGCGCGACTATCGCTAATCTTATTGGTGGAAAAGTTAAAGGCGATGTCAATAACGTTATTCACTTAGTCACAGAATATAACGATGTGACAGGACTCGCACTTGACAGTGACACAGTGAAAAAACCAGAAAATTTTGTTCCATTCTACAAGTGGGCATTCTCTAGAATTAAAACAATTTCAGGACTTATGACGGAAAGAAGTTTGCAGTATCACATTAATATCACAGGGCACAACATCATGCGTCACACTCCTGTTCAGAACCAGAGATTATATTTATACACACCAGAAATGAACAACGTCGAAAGTTCTGTATTTTCAAGCGTTTTCAATGAACAGTACTTGAAAATGATGGACTATGAGGGTGTTAATTTTTGGCAGTCCATTAAAACACCAATGGGAATTAACGTGAACGCACGTTATATTACTGCGGCAGGTACTTTAACAACGGACGCTACAGGCACAGCAACTTCAAACATTCTCGGAGTCCTCATGGATGAAGAAGCGGCAGGGGTCACTACCTATGGTGCAAGAACTGCCGTTACTCCTTACAATGCAAGGGGTGAGTACACTAATGTTTGGTGGCACTTCAACGATCGGTATTGGAATGACTTCACGGAAAATGCAGTTGTTTTCCTGTTAGATTGATATTTTTGGTTTCACGTGGGACGTTGTTATAATGTTTCACGTGAAACATTTTCTGAGGTGATGTTATGAGTTTTGAAGTTAAATTATACAGAGTCAAGAAAAGGAAAAACAGCACTTTCATTCCAGACGGTGAAGCAGGAAGAACCTTGAATTGTGTAGTAAAAGAGGGAACAGGGGTGCTGACTCCTGTTATTACAATTGCTAATTCAGCGGAGACTTTCAATCCGTCCGTGTACAACATGGCATATATTAAAGCATTTTCAAGGTGGTACTGGATTACTGACTGGAAAAATGAAGATAATATGTGGACTTGTTCTCTTCGGGTTGATGTTCTGGCAACATATAAGACGGAAATAGCTGACTATAATTATTATATTTTACGCTCATCAACTTCTTTTGACGGTGATATTATGGATACTTATTATCCGTATAAACCACAGGTTAATCGACATATTTCAACAGGAGAACCATTATGGCAATTGGAAAGTGGCCTTGATACAGCGGGAACGTTTGTGGTGAGTATTGTTAATAAATACGGTATCTCAAATTTTTATGCATTCACACCGCCTCAGTTTAAGGCATTTGCACAGGCAGTATTCGCAAATATCACTTGGATGTTAGGTGATGGGATTAGTGGAATAACAGATAATTTTGCTAAATTGTGTGTTAATCCAGCTCAATATATAACATCTGTTCATTGGTTGCCATTTTCAATAGGTGGAACTGATATGGTTGGAATGACAATAGGTTGGTGGGACATTGAATTGCCGTCTGGTCTTAAAAAACTTGATGATTCATTATTCAAACGTTTCACGAGTAGCGTTACCCCTGTAGTTCATCCTCAAAGTGCGACGAGAGGTAACTATCTTAATTCAAGTCCTTATAGAAACTTGAGAATATGGATTCCGGCTTTTGGCGTAATGACAATAGACAGTGCTAAAGTTCCAAGTGGCAACACGATTAATATTACAGCATGGGCAGACCCTCGAACAGGTTACGCAATGTGTACCGCTACTACACCTTTAGATACTGGTAACGTAAATGAATTATTAGGGGTGTTGTATACTAATGTCGCTGTCAACTATCAAGTGAGTGATATAAAAACTAACTATACCGCGATAGCGGACAAAGCTACGTCTGCTTTAGGAAGTCTTGCAAGTTCTGTGTTGAATCCTATCGGAGGAATCAGCGGCTTCATCAAAAATGGAATCGGCGCTATACAAGCTACAGGTTCAGCAGAGGTCAGCACACGCGGAACTATAGGTAGTACAATCGGATTAACGTCTGGTATTTATTGTTACTCAGATTGTCAGTTATTAGTTGACGAGGACAGAGCAGACAATGGAAGACCTTATTGTAAAAACGGAAAATTTAGTACCCTAGGAAACGGTTTTTACACTGTTGAAAACGGTTCTACTCCTCTGAATGGAGCATATGAAGCTGAAATTGATGAGGTTAAGAATTTTCTGGAAAGTGGGGTGTATTATGCGTAGTTACTATAATGATAATGGAAATATGTTGCTTTTTTATATTCTTGGGAAACAACAGGGTGGTACTGTTCCGCCTATCATACCCGCAGGTGAATGGAAAACTGTAGTTACTGATACATCGGCAGGTTATCTTAACGATGCAGACATGAAAAGTAATGCCACAATTATATGGGATTATTTTCGTCAGAAACTTGGATGGAATGTAAACAGCGTTGCGGCACTCCTTGGAAATATGCAGGGTGAAAGTACACTAAATCCGGGTCTGATTGAAGTTGGTGGTGGAACTACATCAGCAGGGGCAGGACATGGACTGGTACAGTGGACACCGGCTACTGATTTGTACAAAGTGCTTGATGTTTTATACGGTGGTCACGAGGACTGGTACGATGGAAACAAACAGCTCGGAGTGATATATGCCGAATATCAAGAGAGCGTTGGTGAAGCACACAGAGGAATTGAACCGCAGTGGTATAAGACCACTAAATATCCATGCGATTTCAGACAGTGGGCTTTTAATCAGCTTAATTATGATTTGGAAAAATTAACCTATGCTTTCGCGGCAAATTACTTGCGTCCGGCGGTAGTGGAACAGCCACGGCGAGTTGAGTATACGCGGCAATGGCTTGACTATTTCTTAAAGGGGTGATATGATGAATGTTTTTAGCACAAATGTTCCTGTTAGTTATGACATGATTAACTTGTATACTTCCAGTTATTCCCCGTCTACATTGCATTGCAAGAACACTCAGTTATATTCCTATTTTCTGAGATACCTTTTGCAGAAATGTATGTCAGTATTCAAGTGGGATTTACCGGAAGAGTGGGACAAGAATTATTTTCTGTACACCTTGTATTGTTGGGGATTCTTATGTGTTTTTGAAACTGACAAATACGGTGTGATTCCGCAGGCTTGTGGTTTACAGGGATATAATATTTTTTATCAACCTACAGAGGTCAATATTGCAAACCCGTTGCTGAGAGGTATTAATATAAAAAGAATAAACAAAGACTGTGTAATTCTCAGATTACAACCAGACTGGCGTGGTGTTATGGACATATGTTCTTACTACGCTGATAATATGGCACTGACAGCAGAAACTTGTGAGATTAACATTGCAAACAGTAAATTAACTTATATGTTTGGTGTTGATGGAAAAGTACAGGCAGAGGCATTGAAGAAAACGTTTGACCAAATTATGTCTGGGAATACCGCAGTATATTATGGTAACAATCTCAGACGTAGGGATGCTATGGGAAATACTACAGACCCATGGACAACGTTTGCTAATAAGCTGAAAGAAAACTTCATTGCACCAGATTTACAGGATACACTCAGACGGTGGGAAGAAATGTTCTGCAATGATGTTGGTATTCCGAACGTGAGGTCAGACAAGAAAGAAAGGTTGATTACAGCTGAAGCTGAGAGTAACGATTTCGAAACACAGAGTAAGTGTGACTTGTGGCTTGAAGAATTGCAGAAAAGTTGTATAAAGATTAATGCTATGTTTGGTAACAAACTGAGTAGTGCCGTGTGGGTTGACTGGAGGAAAGGTAGGGAAAGATGGTTAAGATAACGATTGCTTTTCTGGTTGCTGTTGCTATTGTGGTGTGGGCTGACTGGACAAAATAGAAAGTAGGTGAAAACATGAATGCTTATGTTTCTGTGATAGGTTTGCTAAACTGGGACGAGAATATCATCGACAATACGTTTCTTGATGCATTCATAGCGTTGTTCAAGACCGAAACAATAGCAATGAATATGTTAGAACGTTTAGAAGATTTACTTGTGTATGAATGTGGTGAGTTAGAAGTTACGTTGCCTAACCCAACGTTTTTCAAGAAGATTGTCAAAAGTTGGGCTGATAATCAGACAGGAGTGTGGAAAGCGTACTACTCAGCACAGCAGTCTGTAGAGGTTGATGTAAGTAACATTTTACTGGGAAGTACACAGGAAGTATTGACAGGAAAAGATGGAAAATCAAGTACCAGAACGCTGGACCGCGGTGGAAGTAATACCGCTCAGCATAATGGCAATTCTACAGCCGATAATTCCGTTTATGGTTTTAATGAAAGTGGGGCAAAACCAAAAGATAAATCTATCATAGTAGAAGATTCTACAGACACAAATAATATTAGTTTAACTGATAATGAAACAGTTGCCGATGATATAAGCAGAAATCAGACAAAAACATTCACAAATTATGGAAAATTTTTTGACACAGCTAGCAGATTGAATATGGTAGCTGAAATGAATGTTATCAACAAAATTATAGTTGATTTCAGAGATAAGTTCTGTTTGAGCGTTTATTAAAGGGGGTATAAATATGGCATTCTGGAATAAATTTCCTTTTACAAATTTTCACGAAATGAATCTGGATTGGTTAATTTCTACCATGAAAGAATTGACGGACGGTTTTAATGTTCTTGACAATAGTGTTAAACAGCAGTTAAAAGACTTTAACACCACAATGACTAACACGCTCACTTCTCAGAATACGAAGATTAACGATTTTGTTAATAATTATGAAGCGAAAGTTAATGATATTCCGAATCAGGTGTTGAAAGACGTTAGAACTGTTATGCATGACTATGAAACTGCCGGCGTTTTTGAAGAAATTATTGAAGAAACATATGGAGCAGTCAGTTATCTAAATGACATGCAGAACAAAAAAATTGTACTTCTCGGAGACAGTTTAACAGATGAGAGCAGATCGGTAAGTTGGGTTAAAAACTTTAAGACCATGCTGACGGGTACAGGCTGTACCGTATTAAGTTATGCTAAGTCTGGAGAAAAAATGGCAGAACAGGCTACAAGATTCGAAGCCTGTACCGTAAAACCAGATATTCTGTGGATATGGTGTGGTATTAATGATGTGAGAGATCAGACAAGTTTTTCTGCATTAAATACCGCTCTAAATCAGATAAGAACAAAAGTACAGAAACTTAATCCAAAATGTCAGGTATATCTAATGAGTACATACAAAAATAAGAGAGGTATGCAGTCAGGATGGATTATTCCGCAAACGGCATATTGGCGTTATATGAGTCAGTACGCTATAATCAACGGATGGACTTTTATTGATGGATTTTCAAGTGCGCCTGTTATTACACCAGAGACATCAATTATGCAGAGTACTTTTTATTCTGAAACCGACAAACAGTATTTACATTACACAGCCGCTTACACCGATATTTTAGCAAGGTGGATTTTAAATTGCATGATTAATCAGTCGCCTGTTCCACTGGGAGACTATAAAGAACTTGTTCCGGCGGCTAACTTTTCAGCAAAAATCAATGCAACCTCTAAGTTTGTACCTAACAGTGGTGGTACATTCTGTGAATTCGGCACACATATGGTTCATGTAAGATTAGTGGGTGCTTTCACACCAGGCTCTAATAGTCCACAGTACACCAAAATTTGTACGTTGCCAGAATTTTGCAGACCAAAACAGACTTTAGGACATGAACTTGCTTTTCGTGGTGGCGGTATTGATTCTGATGGCGGTCAGTATGTAGTTCCTGTTTATCTTGATAGTGACGGAAGTGTATATTTTTATAATAGGTCATTGACGTTGGAAAGTTTCACTACAGCTACATTGTTATGTGATATCTATATTCAAGACCTTAAAACTGATTGGGAGAGAACAGCTTCATAACGTGAGGGTGACTTCGGTTGCCCTCTTTTTCGCGAGTGAGTTAGTTGGAACTAACTTTGTTCCTGTCGGAGTTAAATGCTACTAACTCATGGGCGGAGCGACCGGAGGGAGCGAAGCCATTTCGAACATATGTTTGGTTTAGTGTGCGTTCGCCGCGGACAGACTGGGCGGTTTGTGTTTGTCTGTCGCGGACAGAATGTTCGAGCTGTGTCCGTCACTCGCGGACAAATTGGGGAAAAGTGTCCGTCACACACGGACATGTATATACATTAGAAGATTTAGCGGACGCCGTGAATTATTCACTTAAAAAAAACAAAATGCCACTTTGTACAATTACGCAGGTGTGTCAGTATGTGGGAAATGGAATTGTAAAGTTAATGGAGCGTGCGGTTCCATCCGGCAAGGATAATCCGGTATTTGAGCAGGCACTTTCTGATTTTAAAGAATATTATGCAGAACACTGCCATGACAAAACAGCACTGTATCCGGGTGTTCTTGCGCTTCTTCAAAATTTGAAGAAAAAGGGTGTGAAAATGGCGGTTGTATCAAATAAGGCAGATTTTGCGGTAAAAGAATTGATGCCGGTTTATTTTCCGAATTTGCTGGATGTGGCACTCGGAGAGATGGAAGAAATGGGAATCCGCAAAAAGCCGGCACCGGATATGGTTTATAAGGCATTGGCAGAGTTACGGTGTGATAAGAAAAATGCTGTTTATATTGGTGATTCGGATGTTGACTTAGCGACAGCAAAAGCCAGTGAAATGGACTGCATTGGTGTGAGCTGGGGATTTCGGGGAAGAACTTTTTTAGAAGAGCATGGTGCCGATTACATTGTCGATAAACCGGAAGAAATTGAAAAATTTTTCAAATAAAAACAAACGAATAAAAACAATAAAATGGGTCACAATAGCATTGTAAGAAACGATTTATTTGTAGAAAGTGAGGATATTTCAATGAAAAAAATAGTAGTTTTTGCAATGCTTGTTGTTTGTTTGTCCGCTATGGTAACCGGGTGCGGCAATAAAAATAACAGCGCAACGGACCCATCTGCTTCCCCGGAAGCAACAAATGAAGCGACACAGACGCCAACGAATGAAAATAATAACACAGCAACGCCAAATGCGACGGATGACAACAAAAACGATGATAACGATTTATCGGATGATGTAAAAGACGGCGTGGATGATGCTGCTGACGGTGTAAACGACGTAATTGACGGTGTGGATGACGCCGTTGATGATGTGACGGGAAACGATAAAAATTAATAATGGGATGAAAAAGAAGCAGCAACGGGATTGACCGAAACTGCTTCTTTTTTGTACATATATATTTTTATGCGAAATAGTTAAGGTAAATGAAAAAAATGTAAAATATGTAGTTTTTTTGTCAAAATTTTTATTGCTTGGAATATATTGGTATGGTAGAATATAAATTGTTATAGGGAGTTTTATGGGATAAATAATTGAGGAAGGAGGATATTTTTATGGAACAGAAAAACGGAGCAGCAACAGCTTCTACCATTCTTGGTATTGTGAGCTTAGTGCTCGCTATCATCGGAGGAATTA
>ENA-UESJ01001210-UESJ01001210.1-human-gut-metagenome-genome-assembly--contig:-NODE-1210-length-12439-cov-4.648601_pt1 | contig 12439 bp, 16 predicted proteins | sample MGYA00243000_ERZ508001 | MGnify/ENA primary metagenome ERZ508001 (study PRJEB26167, sample SAMN06115479) | human gut metagenome | host: Homo sapiens | place: China:Chongqing | collected 2015-03-03... | reverse complement strand
CAGCGAAGCGGAAGCCAATTTCTACGCCTATCAGGTTTGCACCCGTTCACAGGCGATGGGTATCCGTTTCTCCGGATATTTCTCTGTACTGGGGCATGTACTGGGGAATGCAAAAAGATTACTTTCAGAAGAAGAATATGCAAAACTCTTTCAACGCATCCGACCGGAAATTATTGAATTAGCCAAGAATAATCAAGCCTATTGGGCTGCCAAGTATAGCCCGGTAGTGGGAGCCGTACAGGATTGGATATACGATCTTTACCTGAAAGGAAACAAGATAGAAAGTGGCCGCCAGAACTACTCGGAAGTAGTAGGGTTATTGATTTCTTACCAGGAATGGAAAAAAATGAATTAAATAGATAGATTTATGTCACATACCAGACAAGAACAGATGGAAGCCTTTGGACGCTTCCTGGACATTCTCGACGAACTGCGTGTTAAATGTCCCTGGGACCGTAAACAGACGAATGAAAGTCTGCGTCCCAACACCATAGAAGAGACTTACGAACTTTGCGATGCCCTGATGAGGGATGACAAGAAAGAAATCTGCAAAGAGTTGGGAGACGTATTATTGCACGTCGCTTTCTATGCTAAGATAGGCTCGGAAACAGGAGATTTTGACATCAAAGATGTTTGCGACAAGCTGTGCGATAAGCTGATTTTCCGCCATCCGCATGTCTTCGGAGAGGTGAAAGCAGATACAGCCGGACAAGTTTCCGAGAACTGGGAACAGTTGAAACTTAAAGAGAAAGATGGAAATAAGAGTGTATTAAGCGGTGTGCCCGCTGCCCTGCCCTCGCTTATCAAGGCTTACCGTATTCAGGACAAAGCCCGCAATGTAGGTTTCGACTGGGAAGAACGGGAACAGGTTTGGGATAAAGTGAAAGAAGAAATAGGTGAGTTTCAGGAGGAAGTGGCCAACATGGATAAAGAGAAAGCGGAAGCTGAATTCGGCGACGTGATGTTCAGCCTCATCAATGCGGCACGCCTTTATAAAATCAATCCCGATAATGCACTAGAACTTACCAACCAGAAGTTTATCCGCCGTTTCAATTATCTGGAAGAGCACACCATCAAGGAAGGAAAAAGTCTGAAAGATATGTCTCTCGAAGAGATGGATGCCATTTGGAATGAAGCAAAGAAAAAAGGACTGTAACTTCCTTACCGGCATAAAAAAACAGAGGCTCTATTCCCACCGGACAGAGCCTCCATTTTACTCAAACAGAGCGTCTGTTCATACGAATCGGACGCTCTGTTTTCTTTATTTCTTCTTTGAATCGTCTCCCTTGTCTTTGCTACGATTCATACCTTTTATCATTTCGCGGTGAAAACGCATCTCTGCACGTTGCACGAGAAAAATCTTCTTGCTTGAAAGAATCTTTTTAAACTTACCCAAATAAGTTTTATCAAGCTGGTCGGCAGCAATACGGTTGTTGGCTACCTTCTCATTGATTTCTGCATATTGAGCTTCCGTCGTTTTATCATCCTTGCCTTTGCGCATCAAATCCCATGACTCATCATTCAGTTTCTTCTTTTTATCCTGGAGTTCAAAATAAACGGGAAAGAACTTGGCTGCTTCTTCTTTATTCAATCCAGCCTGTTCGATAATGAAAGCTTTTTGTTTTGCCCTGAACTCCTCCCGTGATAAATGCTGATCACATCCATCAGCAGCCCAAAGAACAGGCATAAAGCCACATAACAAAACGACCAATGCGATAAGTTTTCTCATTTTCTGTATTCAATCAGTTTTAATAAATCATTCTACACTTGCGTCACTCAAATAAACATATAACGAATAATCATCCAGCATAGCGCGGTCTAGTGCCACATCCAGCATTTCGTCCGATACAACTTCAGTATCCACCTCCGTCACCGCCACTTCATCGATCGCAGCAGGTTTATGATCTGTTGACGCTACCCGGATAATCAAGGCCGCCCCTACGAACATAGCTGCCATATAGAGCAATGGTTTCAGTCTTGTCCATGTGCTGACAGGTTCTTCCTTGAAAACTACTTTTTCTTTTTCAGGAAGTTTATTCATTACCTCCGAAGTCAGGTTTTCAAAGTAACCATCAGGCACTTTGAAGGAATTTTCCTTACCAAGCTTCTTCAATAGGATATCTTCTTCTTTCATACGTTTTTCTCCTCTCTTTTACTTAGACAACGTCCAATTTAAAAGGTTTAATCTATTTCTTCTAAAAACTTCTCTATTTTCTTCACCGCATGATGATATGACGCTTTGAGCGCACCAACCGATGTGCCGAAGATTTCCGACATCTCTTCGTATTTCATTTCCTGATAATATTTCAGGTTGAACACCATACGCTGTTTTTCCGGCAAAGTCAATAGAGCTTTTTGCAGACACAACTGTATTTCGTCGCCCGAAAAGTAGGAGTCACTTTCCAGCTTCTGCACAATCGCAGCTTCAGGATCGTCAATATCCACGGTAGTCATGGCACGCTGCTTATTCAGAAAGGTAAGACACTCATTCAGCGCGATGCGATAGAGCCAGGTCGACAGCTTCGCCTCGGCACGGAAATAATCGATATTCGTCCATGCCTTGATGAAAGTGTTTTGCAGGAGATCGTTCGCATCCTCATGCGACAGTACCATCCGGCGGATTTGCCAATACAATTGCTCGCTATACTGCCCCACAATCATTTCAAATCCTTTCCGCTGTGTACTCTCCTCCTGAAGGAGTTTCAGAACTTCGCGTTCGTTATAAGGAATCATAATCTCTCGTATCTGTATGTTTATTTATGGTTTCAAATTCAGGTTATTCATCGCCTCTAGTAAGGACGGATCATATTTATAAATGTCCTCACAATACCTCAAATTATTATCGGCAGACAGATAAATCGTCTGATAATCTATAAATAAAGGTATATATTGTTCCAAACTATAATGTTTCAATTCACGATAAGCCGCACTGATGGGCAGCTTCTTTCCCTCTTCGCTCACCGGCTTGATATCCATTGCAATACGAATACGGTCTTCCAACAATTCATCCGGCTCTTTCAACAGGAAGAACGCGAAGTCGAGTGCTTTTTGAAGACGGACGCAACCGTGGCTCACCGCACGATTATTCCGTGTAAAAGCCCACCGTGACGGAGTGTCATGCAGATATACGGAATGAGGATTGGGAAAACGGAAGATGATACGTCCCAAGGAATTCCCTGTTTTGTTGTCCTGCTTCACCGTATAAGGTACGCCACTTCCTGCATACTTCGCCCATTTAATACTGTGGGGATCTACCTGGAGTCCATTCTTATCGTATACCTTCATGCGGTTACGGGTAAAATACGTCGTATCTCTGCGGTAAGTAGGAATGATCTCTTTCCGAATTATGCTTTGAGGCACATTCCAGTAAGGATTCAGTTCCATATAATAAATCCTGCTTGACAATAGAGGAGTTTTATTCTTCACAGTCCCTACACAAATACGCATCTCCAGGATAGAGTCTGTTTCTTCGTTGACGGCTTGCAACATAAATGCCGCCACATTAGCTATCACATATTTTCGTCCTTTATCCAATGCATATTGCCAACGTGCCCGCTCCATGTTTACCAATAGGCGGTCGCGATAATAATCCGTAGTATCTGTCACTCCCCAGCCATTCACACGAACCAGCTCTTCCTGCATCTTATGATAAAGCGGGGAAGCGGGTTGCGCCCGGTGAAAAGCGGCGTTAGGATTTGCACGCAAAGAGTCGAGAGCGGCCATTGCAAACTTCACGTCACATTGTTTTAAAGGAATGTGGTCGTTCGAATCATTCCATCTGCGCTCCGGAGGCAAGAATCCGAATTTCAATTGACACACATACGAAAGATAGGCGGCTGTTAACTGATACTCCACGTCTGCCAGCAGACGGTTCATCGTTTTCCCTTCACGCAGTTTCAAGGTTCGTATCTGTTGCAATTCCTCACGGATGCTATCGACAGGATACAGATTCGGATTAACTCCATGTTGTGAAATGTTTCCTAACCAGAATAACATCGAGTCTGCCACCTGTACGGCAGGTTTATCGGATATGAGAGAATCGTTCAGCCAAAAGAATTCATCCTTTTCCTGATAATGTGCCAGCAAAACCGAATCCCAGGGAGTTACCGGATTTTCGTTCAGGCAAATACGAATCATCTGATGAATGCTGTCTGCATTTATTTGATAAGCAGGATGGAACAGTTCCTGGAGGGAAGACAAAGAATCCGGTATCGGAGATTGAGGTTTCTCTTTTTTACAGGCTGCCAAGCAACCGAAGAGCAGGATGATTACTCCCCAAAGCAGTCGACTACTTTTCATAGACAGTCCCTCCATCAACGTCAATACACAAATTTTCTTTCGCTAAAATGGTTTGTGGAAAAATGGCGGACGCTTCATGAAGTAAGACAGATTCATCTTCATAACGGGCGGAAAAATGTCCGATGAGTAACTGTTTTACATCTGCGTCGCGAGCTATTTCACCGGCTTGCATGGCAGTAGTGTGAAATGTCTCTTTGGCGCGTTGGGCATCACATTGTGCAAAGGTTGCTTCGTGAAAAAGTAAATTCACCTCTTTTATTTGCTCTATGATAGGGCGATGGAAAATAGTATCCGAACAATAGGCATAGCTGCGGGGCGGAGCAGGCGGAGTAGTCAGACGGTTGTTAGGGATAACAGTACCGTCCGGCAACACATAATCTTCTCCGTTTTTGATACGGTTAAGTTCGAATACGGGAACTTTATAAAAATCAATCATATCCCTGATGATATGGTTGGGTGTCGGTTTTTCCGCAAAAAGGAATCCGCAGGTAGGAATGCGATGACGCAGCGGGATACTGCTGACCGTTACGGAACGGTCTTCATAAACGACTTCGGCTTTTGTGGGGTTAATCAGATGGAATTCCACGTTGTATGCCATTCCTTTGCAGAAATATTCCAGTTGAGGCGTGAGTATCCGTTCGAGGTCGGCATGGCAATGTATATGCAGTGTAGCCGTGCGCCCCACCAGTCCGAACGTAGAGATAAGTCCCATCAGTCCGAAGCAATGGTCACCGTGCAGATGAGATATAAATATATGGTTGAGACGCGTAAACTTCAATTTAGAGCGACGTAATTGTAACTGTGCTCCTTCTCCGCAATCTATCATAAATAACTTTTCACGGATATTCACGACTTGCGAAGAAGCAAAGTGTCTTGTTGTTGGTAATGCCGAACCACAGCCTAATATATGTACTTCAAATTTTTCCATCACTGCAAAGATACTATCTTTTTGGATGAAAAATATAAAAAGGTTGTAAAAACATATACAGCTGTCGGGCTTGGGTGTTGAGTTATTTTACAGCGCCTTTCTCTTTTATGTGTTGTGTTATGCCGATTTAGTATCGAACAGCTTTTTCACTTCATCAAGAGGAAGTTTCGTAAGCCTGGCGATTTTCTCCATGTCGCGCATGCCATCGTTCCATAACTCCATTGCCATGCTGATTGAACGTTCGTTCGCTGCACGAATAGCCCTCTTTTCAGCGTAATCTTCCATCAGTTTACACATAGTATCAACACCTGCTTCAATCAAAAAGGGCTAAGCAGACTTACCTTCAAACAACTTTTTCACTTCATCAAGAGGAAGCTTGGTAAGTTTTGCGATTTTTTCGATATCCCTGATTCCATCTTTCCAGAGTTCAACTGCAATCGACTTTGCTCTCTTGTCAGCATAATCTTCCATCAACTTGCACATGGTATCAACACCAACCTTACTGTTGTTACTTGGATAAATCATAATGCGAATAATGTTATGCAATTTTGTCCTTAAAGAGTTCTTTGACCATTTCAAGAGGAAGATCCGTTAGCTCAGCAATCTGTTGTAAGTCCCTAATTCCGTTGTTCCACAGTTTTAATGCAATGCTAATAGACTTTTCATTTGCCGCTATTTCAGCAGCTTTTCTAGCCCTTTTATCAGCATAATCTTCCATTAACTTACACATGGTATCAACGCCCTCCTTGCTTTCCTTAAAGTACTCCGTCCGTCTGGACAGAAGCTCATAGTTCATTTTATGCGGATCCTTGCAGAAGAAATCATGCATCAGCTTCCCTACCGCGGAATCATCACGGTTTGCGCCGTTTACATATATTATGCCCGATTCGTCGCCGTATACGGCGTTACCCATGTTGGTTATGCACCGAGTTATTGTGTACATCGGAAGTCCGGCGTGGAAATAGTCGTTTTCCGTTATGAATATCACGTATGTCTTGGGGAGCTTCTCAAAATTATCTCCTGTATCAAGCGTGTTGCAGTCCAGCAGGCTGCTGTTATACCGTCCACGCTTCGGAACTGCTCCCTTGTCGCTGCGCTGTACCTCGACGTCGTATTTCGCTACGGTGCTGTCAACAGCGTAGATGTCCAGCTTGGCGGAACGTCCCTGAATGTTTTTTAGTTCGTACTGCGTTATAGCCTCCTGCACGGTCAGGTCGTCCCGACCGAGGATTATCCTGAGCAGAAGCTTCGCACAGGCTTTATCCTCGAACACCTTGCTCATGAGCGTATCGTCCATCAGCCGGAAATTCCGGATTATTTCTTCCTTTTCCTTACGGTCGTCAAGTAATTCTTGCTCGTTTGCCATTGAAATTACTTTCCTTTATTAAAGAATAGCATATTACTGCTGAAAAATCAAGCGATTTTATGTATCTTTCTGGAAAACACAGGTTTACCGAAAACTTAAGAAATCGCTTATTTTTTTGCTTAAAATAGTACGCTTCGCATCGCCGAAACGCTGAAAGTGTACAACTTCACGCGCCCGCAGGAATTTGATCACCTCGTTGACGTCCGGGTCGTCCGAAAGGCGAAGTATATTGTCATAAGTCGCGCGAGCCTTCTGCTCCGCCGCCATGTCCTCGACGATATCGGCGATCGGATCGGCCTTCACCGCGAAATAAGCCGCGCTGAATGGTACTCCCGCCGCATTGACCGGGTAAACTCCGTTTGCATGCCCTGCGTAGTAATCGCCGTTCCCATACTTATCGAAGCTCTTTGCCCCTTCTCCGTCGGTCAGCTGTCCTACTATGCTGCCGATTATCTCAAGATGCCCCAGCTCCTCGGTGCCTATGTCCGTAAGAAGCCCCTTGCCCATGTTATCCGGCATTGTGAACCGCTGGGAAAGGTACCTCAGCGACGCGCTTAATTCGCCATCGGCTCCGCCGTACTGTTCCAGTATTATACCCGCAAGCCGGGGATTGCGGTTCTTTATGCAGACCGGGATCTGCGTTCTCTTCTCAAAAACAAACATCGCTCCGCCTCCTTACTTGAACGGTGCCCAGACGCCTTCGGGCCAGTCCCAGCATCCGTCCCTGCCCGCACTGCTTGCAGTCAGCGGGTAGAAGCTGTCCTCGAATGCAGCTTTGCACGCCATGTACTGACGGCACGCTTCCGCATACATCTCTACCGCGCGCTTGTCGTCAGGGTGGGTATCCAGGTAGAGTTTCAGATCCTGCGCGAAGAAATCCGCCTCGGCTATCGCACGAAGGAGCTCCTCGCAGCTTGCGCTGTTTGTGCGCTGAGACTCCGGGCGCGGCGGACGCGGAGGCGGTCCCGGACGGCGATACATGTTATTTCCCATTCCAAAGCCCCCTTTCGTACTCGTCGATCGTTATATTCAGCTCCGGAAATATCGTGCCCACACACAGCGCCTTGTTCGGCGGGTACACCTTTTCCATGCGCTGCCATGGAACGTATGCGTAACCTACGTTCCGTGCCGCTTCGCACTCGTTTATCTTGTTCATTCGGATAAACTCCTTTCGTTAGAATTGCGATGCTATCGCTGCTTTATTGTATGAATCCGCCGTCTTTTTGGTCACACCGGATCGATGTAATATTTACGCAGTATCGCAAATACAATTTACCAGGACACGCCATATACAACGAAAGGAACTCCGATGAACAAGAAATATATGAAAAACACCGCGATACTGTTCGCTTCCATGACTATCACAAAGATAGTCGGCGCAGTATTCAAAATACCACTCGCGAACATTCTCGGCGGAACCGGCATGGGCTACTTCTCCACCGCGTACGGACTGTACTCCCCGGTATTCGCCCTGACCGCCGCGGGTATCCCCGCTGTAATGATGAGGCTCACCGCCCAGAACATCGCCGCAGGACGCCCGGAAAACGCGCTCCGCACCCGCCGGACGGCTCTCGCGCTGTTCTCCGTACTGGGACTTGCAGGTACGCTTGTGGTCGCGCTGTTTTCCGCATTCTTTGCCGAGCACATCGCATGCTCTCCGGAAAGCACTCCGGCGGTAATCGCCATTTCCCCCGCAGTCATGATATGCTGCATAGCTTCCGTGCTGCGCGGCTATCACGAGGGGCTTTCAGACGTAGTTCCTTCCGCAGCAGCCGCAGTCGCCGAGGCTGTTTCCAGAGCCGCCGCCGGACTTGCCCTCAGCTACGGGGTGGTGTTCTATGCAAAATACCGGTTTGATAACGGGCTGGACGTTTTCGGCATACAATATGCGGACTACTCCTCCGCCTACGCCGCCGCGCTTCCCTATGCCGCTGCCGGAGCAATCACGGCGGTCTCCCTGAGCGAACTGTGCGGTCTTATCTCCCTGCTGATATCCGACCGAAAGCGCCGCACATACCCCGCGCCGGACAGCACTCCGGCAGACAGGAAACGCGTCATCGGATTCCGGCTGATACGCGAGATAATACCGGTCGCGGCTTCTGCCCTGGTAATGAACTGCGTATCCTTCATCGACCTGCTGACCGTCACCCGCACTCTGAAAGCCTCCGCTGAAATGAACGCTGTATACTTCCAGCGCGAATTCTCTGATATACTACCCGCCGCCGGAGGACTTCCCGGACTTGCAAACTTCATGTACGGAAGCTACACCGGGATCGCAATGACAATGTTCATGCTGATCCCCTCGTTTGCTGGCATGACCGAAAAGACCTCCGTGCCGGAAATCGCCGCCGCATGGGAACGCAAAGACGAAAACGCAGCGGCGCAGGGCTTCTGTACGCTGTTCCGCGCCGCGGCTGCTATCGGATTCCCGGCATGCGTCGGAGCCGCCGTCCTCGCGGAACCGCTGCTCTCCATGCTGTACCGCAGCCGCACAGCCGAGGTCAGCGCCTGTGCCGGAGCCTTCGCGGTTCTATGCGCCGGAGGTCTTTTCATGATAATCGCTTCGGCTATGTTCGGGGTGTTCCAGGCTATCGGAAAGGCACATATCCCGCTTATTCTCATGTGCTGCGCTGTTGCTCTCAAGGCTTTGCTGAATCCGCTGCTGATATCAATTCCCGCGCTGAATATCTCCGGCGCCGCTGTTTCCACCGCCGCGGGTTACATCGTGATGGCTGCCGCCGGGTCGCTGATTCTACGAAGAAAACTCGGCGGGAAGATCAGTGTTTTCGCCTGCGTGAAGCGTCCGCTGTTCTGCTCGCTGCTCTGCGGAGTTTCCGCCGCGCTTGTGTTCCAGGTGGTGAAAAACGCGCTGCCATCGCCTCTGAACGTCATTACAGCCGTGTTTGCAGGCGCTATTGTTTATGGAATATCACTAATTTCAACATTGGATTTTCGTAAAAAGCGCCGATTAATAAAATCTGCCGGAAAAAATTTATAAAACCCCTTGAAAAAAGCGCGAAAATAGGGTAATATATAGAAGGTATCGCCTCAAAAGGGCTTAAATAAAAGGCTGGTGTATATTATGGCAAACTTTGACTTCAAGGACAAATACAGTATCGACGACCTCAGGCAAATCATCGCAATTCTGAGATCCGAAAACGGCTGCCCCTGGGACAAGGTTCAGACTCACGAGAGTATTCGTACCGATCTTATCGAGGAAACCTACGAGGTATGTGAGGGCATCGACAAGAACAGCCCCGAAATGCTTCGCGAAGAGCTTGGCGACCTGCTGCTCCAGATAGTATTCCATGCGCAGATCGAACGTGAAAACGGAACGTTCGATTTCGACGATGTGTGCAATGATATCTGCCAGAAGCTGGTTTATCGTCACCCTCATGTTTTCGGCGAGGTCAAGGTGGACGGCAGCGAGGAAGTCCTCAAGAACTGGGACGCGCTGAAACGTGAATCCAAGCACCAGGATACCTTTACTGAGACGCTGGAAAGCGTACCTAACACATTCCCTGCCCTGCTTCGCGGAGAAAAGCTCTGCAAACGCGCTTCAAGAGCCGGATATCCGATGAACTCAGCAAAGGAATTTGCAGACAGGATACGCGCGGAGCTTGATATGCTGGAGGCAAACGGCTTTGAGGTCAATTCGCAAAATCAACAGACATGCGGAAAAATTCTGCTTGATTTTTGTAATTTGGACAGAATTTTGAAAATCGACGGCGAAAAAGCCTTGACATACGCTTCAAATGCGTTTATAATAAACTTCAGCCGCGCCGAAAAAATGGCGGCAGAAAAGGGCAAAAAGCTTGACGAGATGTCAGAAAGCGAACTCGCGGAGCTTATGAAAGTGATATTTGACGGTCAGTAACCGTTGGATTATATAATTAATTTGGAGGTTCAAACAACATGACAAAGGCAGAATTAGTTACATCTATTGCTGAGAAGACTGGTCTTACCAAGAAGGATTCCGAGAAGGCTCTCGCAGCTTTCGTAGACACCGTAACAGAGACCCTCGCAAAGGGCGACTCCATTCAGCTCGTAGGCTTCGGTACTTTTGAGGTACGCGAGCGTGCAGCTAGAGAGGGTATCAACCCCCGCACCAAGGAGAAGATCGAGATCGCTGCTACAAAGGTTCCTGCATTCAAGGCAGGCAGAGCTCTCAAGGACGCTGTAAGCGAGTAATTGATCTGAACCGATTTGACTGACAAAACGCGGCGGGCTGCTTGCCTGCCGCTATTGTTTTACAGAAAGCAGGTTTGAAATGAGATTAGACAAATACCTCAAGGTTTCAAGACTTATAAAGCGCAGAACAGTTGCAAACGAGGCTTGCGACGCGGAGAAGGTCTCCGTCAACGGTAAGCCCGCCCGCGCTTCCTACGATGTCAAGGAAGGCGACATCATCGAGATCAACATCGGCGCAAAGCCGCTCAAGGTGCGCGTGCTTGATGTCAAAGAATTCACAAAAAAAGAGGACGCAGCCGCTCTCTACGAGGTCGTCTGAACCTGTAATATTACGCCTCCTGCCTGAATATACTTGTACAAATCAGGCAGGAGGTGCTTTATGCAGAATTCGTCGCAGCCGCATAACGTTATTATGGAAAACCGCCGGGAGCTCCGCATTTCCGGCGTAAAGGACATCGACAGCTTTTCTGAGACAAAAATAGTTCTCAACACGATAATGGGCGAGTTGGTAGTCCGCGGAAGGGATCTCCATGTCAGGGCGCTGGAGGCAGAAACCGGCGATCTGTCGATGTTCGGAGATATAAAGAGCCTTTGCTACAACAGCTTCAGCAGCTCCGAAAACATGTTCGGAAAGCTTTTCAGGTGAGCGCTATGGCATATTCGATTCCGGACTGCTTCATGATCGCGTTCGCCGCCGGGCTGATTTTTGCAGTCGTATATGAAATACTGCGAATAGTTCGCGTTATGTTTCCCTTCCAGGTGGTGACGTTCGTCTGCGACATCGTATTTTTCGTCATCGCCGCCGGCGCTGTTACCAAGCTGTCGCTTTCCCTCGGGAACTACATCAGGATATACACCGTGCTCGGGTTCGGCGCGGGGATTTTCACCTACATTACAACGCTCGGAAGGCTCCTAAACATCGTTGAAAATGCGGTCGCGGGGGCGGTTCGGTCGGCGCTGTCGGCAGTTTTCCGCTTTTTCGGCAGATTTTTCGGCAGACTATTTGGCGCTATTGCACATGTGTGGACTGGCGTATTTGGGGAAATCAACAAAATTTGCCTGAGCGCTGAAAAAAAGCTCCGCAAACCCTTGCAAAATAAGGTTAAAATAGTGTATAATAAAGAAAGCCGTAAAGTTCATACTAGGGGAAGTGAAACAGGTCATGTCATTAAGGCTCAGGTCATACGAAGCAACAACGCCCAGAAGAAAGCACAGCATACTTAAAATGCTCGCATTTACCGCAGGTATCATGGTTGCGGTGTTCGTTGTTGTTTCCATCGTGTCAACCAATATTTCCATCAGCAACTACGAGCAGCAATATGAAGATCTTGTAGCACAGACCTCCGCTGTGGAGGACTCCAACGATGAGATCCGCAGATATCTCGACGAGGACGCCGATATGGACGAGTACATCGAAGATATGGCGCGCAGCAAGCTGGATTTCGCTATGCCGGACGAACGTGTTTACTACGTTGTGCCGGATTCTGGCAGATCAAAAAAGACCTCCGAGGCGGAAAACAACTAAATATTCAGGCGGCGGCTTCAAAGCTGCCGCTTTTTTTCACACTTTGTGGATTTGTGACCTTGACAAATCCGTAATTTTTGCATACAATATAAGAGGTGGTTTTATCCATAGCAAGGAGACAATATATGCA
>ENA-UESJ01001205-UESJ01001205.1-human-gut-metagenome-genome-assembly--contig:-NODE-1205-length-12448-cov-10.059817_pt1 | contig 12448 bp, 9 predicted proteins | sample MGYA00243000_ERZ508001 | MGnify/ENA primary metagenome ERZ508001 (study PRJEB26167, sample SAMN06115479) | human gut metagenome | host: Homo sapiens | place: China:Chongqing | collected 2015-03-03... | reverse complement strand
TGTCGACCGGCATGTTCATCTCCGCCGCGATCTCCTCGGCGCTCGGGTCGTGGCCGAGCTCCTGCAGGAGCTGACGGGAGACGCGGATAACCTTGTTGATCGTCTCGACCATGTGCACGGGGATGCGGATCGTGCGCGCCTGGTCCGCGATGGCGCGGGTGATGGCCTGCCGGATCCACCACGTGGCATAGGTGGAGAACTTGTAGCCCTTCGTGTAGTCGAACTTCTCGACGGCTTTGATGAGGCCGAGGTTGCCCTCCTGAATGAGGTCGAGAAACAGCATGCCGCGGCCGACATAGCGCTTGGCGATCGACACGACCAGACGCAGGTTTGCCTCCTCCATGCGGTGCTTGGCCTCCGCGTCGCCCTCGGCCATGCGCTTGGCCAGCTCCTGCTCCTCCTCCGGGGTGAGCAGCGGCACTTTGCCGATCTCCTTGAGGTACATGCGCACCGGGTCGTCGGTCGAGAACGTGTCGGCCATGGCCTCGGTCTCGTTCATCTCTTCCTCGGTGACTTCCTCGATCTCCTGGAGCTCCTCGAGCTCGGGCAGCGCGTCCTCGTCCACCGGGGGCAGCGCGTCGTCGCTGAGCACGTCGATGTTCAGGCTCTCGAGCCGGTCATAGAACTTTTCCGTCTCCTCGCTCGAGAGGTTCATGTCCTCGAGCACCATGAGATCCTTGCTCGAGAGTTTGCCCGCCTTTTTGCCCTTTTCCACGAGCTCGTTGAGCTTTTCTTCCGTGGTCTTTTCCGATTCCGGCTTTTCGGCTACGGGCTTGTCCTCCGCGGGCTCGTCCGCGGCGGGAGCGGCTTTGGTTTCCGCCTGCTTGGCGTCGTCAGCTGCGAGCAGCGCGTCGGCCATGGCGTCGAGTTCTTCAGCCGAGAGGTTGTTAAGTTCTTTCTGTTCCATCTTTACCACCATACCCTTTATGTTCTTTGAGTTGCTTTGCAAAGGCCAGCAGGTCCGCCTCCGACGACGCTGCGCCGGCGGTGGCCTGGGTCTGTAGGATGCTTATGTAGTCGTCGAGCGCGCGCGCACCGTTTGCCAGTTCCGCCGGCTGCTGGATGATGCCGGTCAGCAGGGCCAGCTCGTCCGGGTTCAGCTCGCCCGAGAGCGCCGCGATCTGCACCGTGCCCGTGCCGCCGTGGGCGAGCAGGACGGTGTAAATGTGCCGCAGTTCCGGCGAGGAAAACTGCGCCGCGTCCGGCACATTCGTCCGATCCCGGAACAGGCCGGGGTCGAGATACAATAATTTAATGATGCCCTGTTCGGCGGCCGCCGAGCGGGGATCGTCGAAGCGGATGCTCCGCCCGGGCGGCTGCATCGCCGTCGCGGGGCGCAGCAGGTCGCGCTCGCGCTCCTTGCGCGCGCGGCTGAGCCGCCGCTTGCGCTGGCGCTGCACCTCGTCGGTCACGACTGCGGCGGGCATGCCCGCCGTCTCCGCGACGCGCATGGCGTACACCTCGCGCTCGACGCTGCCGGGCAGCTCGGCCACCACGCCCGCCGCCTCCTTGACGAAGGCCACGCGCTGCTCGTCGACCTGGAGGTCGTATTTTCGCTGCACCGCGCCGAGCCGGTAGTCGATGTGGTTTTCCGACTGTTCGAGCAGGTTTCGGAATGCGTCCGCGCCGAAGGTCTTGATATATTCGTCGGGGTCTTTCGCCCCCTGCATCTGCAGGACGCGCACGCGCACCTCGAGCTTTTCGAGGATGCCGATCGCGCGCTGCGACGCCTTTTGCCCCGCGCCGTCGTTGTCGTAGGCGATGACGATCTCGCTCGTGTAGCGCGAGAGAAGCCGCGCCTGCTCCGGCGTGAGCGACGTGCCGAGCGAGGCGACCGCGCTGTCAAACCCCGCCTGATGCAGGCTCGCCACGTCGATGTTGCCCTCTGCCAGTATGATATACCCGCATTTCGACTTTTTAGCCAAATTGAGCGCAAACAAATTGTGGCTCTTGCTGAAAACGATGGTTTCCGGGCTGTTCATGTACTTGGGTTCTCCGTCGCCGAGGATGCGCCCGGAGAAGCCGATGACATTGCCGCGCACGTCGATGACCGGGAACATGAGCCGGTTGCGGAACGTGTCGTACACGCCGCCGGAGCGGCCGTGGCGCACGAGCCCGCCGTCAAACAGCTCCTGCTCGGAGTAGCCGAGCGCCTTCATCGCGCGCACGAGGCTGTCCCACGTGTCGGGCGCGAAGCCCAGGCCGAAGCGCGTCACGGTCTGCGCCGTGAGCTGCCGGCGGGCGAGATAGTCCCGCGCCGGCTGACCGGCCGGGGTCTTGAGCTGCGCGTGGAAAAAGCGCGCCGCGTCCCGGTTGAGCGCGAGCAGGCGCTGGCGCTTTTTCGCGCCGGGGTCGTCCGACTGCTCGGGCAGCTGCATGCCCGCGCGGTTGGCCAGAAACGCCACCGCCTCCGGGAACGAGAGGTTCTCGATCTCCATGATGAAGCTGATGACGCTGCCGCCCTTTCCGCAGCCGAAGCAGTGGTAGATCTGCTTATCCGGCGAGACGGAAAACGACGGCGTTTTTTCGCTGTGAAACGGGCAGAGCCCGAAGAGGTTCGACCCGCTCTTTTTCGTCAGGCGCACGTAGCCGCTCACAACATCGACAATGTCGTTGCGCTCGGCGAGCTCCTGCAGAAAGGATTCCGGAAAGGCCACGTGCGTCACCTTCTTTCTGTGGTTTCCGTTGTATGTACTTCCTTATTTAATGGTCCAGGCGGCGGGGATGAACAGTTCCGAATACACCTCCAGCGCATAGCTGTCGGTCATGCCGGACACATAGTCGCACACCGCGCGCTGCGGCCCTTCGTCGTCCGCGATGGACTGATAGACCACCGGGAGCTCGTCAATATGGTTGACATAATATTCCCAGATGCTCCCGAGGATATTCTGCACCTTGCGCTCCTCGCCCTTGGCGATGGGGTTGTAGTACACGCCCTCATACATGAAGGTCGTGAACACGTCCACGGCCTCGCGCATATCGGGCGACATGCGCAGCTCGCCGTCGCCGCTGTGGGCGATGATGTCCGTGAGGATGGAGTTGATGCGCACGCTGTTGCGCTCGCCCACGCGCTCGCGCACGATGGCGGGCACATCCTCCGGCTGCACGATGCCGCCACGCATGGCGTCGTCAAGGTCGTGGTTGATGTAGGCCACGCGGTCGGCCAGGCGCACGATGTCGGCCTCGAGCGTGCCGCGCGGCTGCCCGGTCGTGTGGTTGAGGATGCCGATGCGCGTCTCGTTGCAGAGGTTCAGACCGCGTCCGTCGCGCTCGATGCGGTCGACGACGCGCAGACTCTGCTCATAGTGCCGGAAGCCGACGCCGGTGTAGATCGCGTTGAGCGCGCGCTCTCCGGCGTGGCCGAAGGGCGTGTGGCCGAGGTCGTGCCCGAGACTGATGGCCTCGGTGAGATCCTCGTTGAGCTCGAGCGCGCGGGCAATCGTGCGCGCGAGACGCGCGACCTCGAGCGTGTGCGTCAGGCGTGTGCGGTAGTGGTCGCCCTCGGGGCGCAGAAACACCTGCGTCTTGTGCTTGAGGCGGCGGAACGATTTCGAGTGCGTGATGCGGTCGACGTCGCGCTGAAAGCACGTGCGCATCTCACACGGCGCCTCCGGTGTCGGACGCCCGGTGGACTGCGCGCTCAGCAGACCGTGCGGCCCGATGAGCAGCGCCTCGGCGGCCTCGCGTTTTTCTCTCGGACAGAGCACAGGGATCCCTCCGTTTCCACAAAAAAATCAGAAAATGCGGCCGGATCGCCTTGCGCCATTTCCGGCTGCAATACTCTTATACGACATTGCTGTGCATTTCCCTCTTTTTTTTGAAAAAAAGCAGAAAAATCGCCCCGCATCCGAATATGCGGGGCGATTGTATGCTTTGCGTGCGCGGATATCTCAGGCGGCCTTTGCGGTCTTGGCTGCGCGCCATGCCTCGAATCTGGCGCGCATGTGGTCGTTCAGGCGGCAGAACGCCTTCATCACCGGCCACGACAGCAGACCGAACACGATGAGGATGAGCGCGCTCTGCAGATCGAGCTTTTGCAGGTTGAACAGCGTCGGGAAGCCGAAATACGCGATCACGAACAGAACCGCAAGCACGACGATCATCACCTTGCGGATGGTGTTGTACGGCTGACACGTGCGGTGCACCATCATGAGACCGACGATGCCCATGACGCCGGTGCAGATCGTGATCATGGCCGTATCGTCGAGGTGGAAGGCGATGTAGAACAGCAGAATGCCAACGACCATTGCCAGATCCGTCATCGCGGCCGGCAGCGCGCGGAAGAGCACGTTGCGCAGGAATTTTCCCTTGACGAGGCTCTCGTTCGGCTCCATGGCCAGAATGAACGACGGGATGCCGATGGTCACGGCGCTCACGAGCGTGAGCTGTGCGGGGCTGAACGGGTAGGGCAGCGTGGCAAAGAGCGTGAAAAACGCGAGGAAGAACGAGAAGATGTTCTTGACCAGATACAGCGACGCGCTGCGCTCAATGTTGTTGATGACGCGGCGGCCCTCCGCCACGACCGACGGCATGGAGGCAAAGTTGGAGTCGAGCAGCACGATGTGCGACACCTGACACGCCACGTCGCTGCCGGAGGCCATGGCGATCGAGCAGTCGGCCTCCTTGAGCGCGAGCACGTCGTTGACGCCGTCGCCCGTCATGGCCACGGTGTGCCCCTCGGCCTTGAGCGCCTGCACGAGGCTGCGCTTCTGCGCCGGGGTCACGCGGCCGAAGACCGTGTACTTGCCCGCCGCTTCGCGGATGGCTTCCTCGCTCGTGAGCGTGCGGGCATCTACGAATTGGTCGGCGTTTTCGATGCCGGCGCGCTTGGCCACCTCGGACACGGTGCGCGCGTTGTCGCCGGAGATGACCTTCACGGCCACGCCCTGCGCGGCAAAGTAGCCGAAGGTCTCCGGCGCCTCGGCGCGGATCTTGTTCGAGAGCAAAATCAGCGCGATCGGCAGCAGGCCGGCGTCCAGCGTCTCGTCCGAGAGCGCGCCGTCATACATGCCTAGCAGCAGCACGCGGCAGCCCTTGGCGGAGTAGCCCTCGATCTGCTCCTGATAGGGGTTTTCCCGCCCGGCGAGCAGCACATCCGGCGCACCGAGCAGATACGTCTCCTCGTCGTGGAACGACACGCCGCCGTATTTCTTTGCCGACGAGAACGGCAGCGTCGCCGTCGCGTCCTGCGTCTTTTCGCCGGTGAAATAGCGCCGCAGCGCCGCCATCGTGTCGTTGTCGGCCTGCATGGCGTAGACGTAGTCTGCCATGATCATGCGGATGTCGTCGAGCGTGAAGCGGTCGTCGCACAGGGGGCAGACGTCCTCAACGATCATCTTGTTTTCCGTCACGGTGCCGGTCTTGTCCACACACAGCGTGTCCACGCGCGCGAGTGTCTCGATGCAGCCGAGCTCGTGCACGAGGGTCTTGCGCTGCGCCAGACGCACGACGCCTGCCACGAGCGCAAGGCTTGTCAGCAGATACAGTCCCTCGGGGATCATGCCGATGATGGAGCCGACCGTGCTCGTCACGGCGATGGGGGCGGCACGGTCAAGCCACACGAACTCCTTAATGAACATCACCACGCCGAGCGGGATGACGAGGATGCCGATCCACTTGACGAGGTTCTGCAGCGCGCGCATCATCTCCGACTGCTGCGGTTTTTTGGCGCGCTTGGCCTCCTGCGTCAGGCGTGAGACATAGGAATCCGCGCCGACGTCGGTCAGCTGCGCGCGGCACAAACCGCTGACGACGAAGCTGCCCGAGAGGAGCTTATCGCCGGGGTTTTTCTTGATCTCATCCGACTCGCCCGTGATGAGTGCCTCGTTGACGTAGCAGCTATCCTGCGCGACCACGGCATCGGCATAGATCTGGTTGCCGGCGGCAAAGACGACAATGTCGTCGCGCACGAGCTGCGCCGTGTCCACGGTCACGCGCTTGCCGTCGCGCACGGCGACGGCCTTTGGGGACGCGAGGATGCTGAGCTTGTCGAGCGTTTTCTTCGAGCGCAGCTCCTGCACGATGCCGATGGCGGTGTTGACGATGATGACGCCCATGAACGTCAGGTTCAGCCACTGCTGCACCGCGATCACGCACAGCGCCAGCAGGAAAAACAGCATGTTGAAGTAGGTGAAGATGTTGCTCAGGACGATCTGCTTGACCGTCTTGCCCGGCGGGTCAACGGGCGCATTCGTCCAGCCGGCGTCCGTGCGCTCGCGCACCTGCGCGCTCGTGAGTCCCTGCTCCGGAGCGGGGTGAACGACCGGAATGTCGCGCCGCGCCGGTGTCTCGGGCTCGGGCGCGCGTTTGTCTTTTATTTTTTCGATCAGCTTGGCCAAAGGTCTGCCTCCAAAGTGAGTATACCGAATATTATAGCGGCATTCGCTGCGGAAAAGAACAACAGTTTGTGAATAATAGCTTAAAATTGGTGAAAAATTTCGGCACTCTGCACGGTGTGCAGCAGCAGCAGCGCGGTCGTCACGCTGCCGACGCCGCCGGGAACGGGTGTGCAGGCGGCGACGGTCCCGGCGGCCTCCTCTGCCACGTCGCCGAGCAGCGTGCCGTCGGGCAGCGCGGTCACGCCCGCGTCGAGCACGATCTGCTCCGGATGCACGCACGCAGGCGTGATGAGCCCCGGTGTGCCCGCCGCGGCGAGCAGAATGTCCGCCTCGCGGCAGCGCGCGGCGAGGTCGGGCGTTTTCCTGTGGCAGAGCGTCACGGTCGCATCCGCGCGCGTGAGCAGCAGCGCTGCCGGTCGTCCGATGACGAGACTGCGTCCGACGACGGTCACGCGCCGGCCCGCTGGGTCGAAGCCATATGCACGCAGCAGGTGCAGGCACGCCTCGGCCGTGCAGGGGGCAAAGCCCGCCGCACCCGTCAGCAGTGTGCCGAGCGATGCGGTCGTCATGCCGTCGACGTCCTTGCGTGGGTCGAGCGCGTCGAGCAGGTGCTGTGCGCGCAGCGCCTTCGGCAGCGGCCGCAGCAGCAGCACGCCGTGCACGGTGTCGTCTGCGCTCAGGGTGCGCAGCGTGCCGGTCAGGGCCTCCGCCGTGCAGTCTGCCGGCAGCTCGACCGGGCGCACGGTCACGCCGCAGCCATCTGCCGAGCGCGCGATGCTGCGCAGGTAGGCGCGGTCATCCGGCTGCGCGCCCACGGACACCGCCGCGAGACACGGCTGCGTGCCGAGCGCGGCTGCCTTTTCGCGCACCTGCGCATAGATCTTACTTGCGACCGGCGCACCGGTCAGACGTTTTGCCATCGTTCAGCCCTCCCCGCGCAGCGCGGCAAACACCGCGTCCGCGGTCTGTGCGCAGCTTTGCACCACGGTCGCGCGCAGATGCTCGGCGCGCGCCTCGGTCGCGGCGCGCTCGTCCGGCGTGAGCAGACCGGTGTTGACGAACACGTTCATGGCCGCAGCCTCCGCCGCGGCGCGGCACAAAGCGGCGGCGCAGCCGACGTCCGAGCGCAGGAGGGGACTTGCCGTCTCGAGCGCGGCGGTCAGCAGCAGCGCGGTCTGCACGCAGTGCTCCAGCATCGCCAGCGGCGCGAGACAGGCCGTCTGTGCTGCCGCTGCGAGCTTCGCTGCGCGGTCGGGGTCGGCCTTGGGGATGGCGTAGGCCTTTTGCAGCGGCAAAAAGCCCGCTGCGTCCGCCTCGATGAGCGCGAGCAGTGTCGTGCGCTGCGTCTCACAGGCGTCGATGAGCGAGCGCAGCGCGTCGCTGCGCTCGGCATAGCGGGGGTTTGCCGCCGTGACGTTTGCGGCCATCGCGGTCAGGCTTGCCGCCAGTGCCCCGGTGAGCGCGGCAGCGCCTCCGCCGCCCGGTGCGGGCTGCGCGGAGGCAAGCTGCGCGGTAAAATCGGAAAGGGTCAGATCCATATCAAAATACCTCCTGATCGGGGTGAAAGATCGCTTTTGCGCCGCTCACAGACCGGCGTCTGCGAGGGAGACGGCGCGCTCCGTCTCGCCGACGGGGCGCACGGCGCAGCGGCCGGCTGTCAGGTCGCGCACCTGTGCGGCAAAGGCTTCGCCGGCTTCCTCCGGCAGCAGGGCGCAGAGCGTCACGGCGGCGGCATACTGCGTCTCCTGTACGACGCCGCCGAGCGCGGCAACGGCCGCGCGCACCGGCTCGTAGAGCGCGTAGGGCATGCTGACCTCGCACGCGAGCCAGCGGCGCACCACGGAGATCCCGGCGTCTGCAAGCGCATCGGCAGCGGCGGCGGTATATGCCCGCAGCAGGCCGCCCGTGCCGAGCAGCACGCCGCCGAAATAGCGCGTGACGACGCAGACGACATTCGTCACGCCCGCGCGGCGGAACACCTCCAGCATCGGGATGCCGGCCGTGCCCTGCGGCTCGCCGTCGTCGGAGTAGCGCTCGGTGCCGTCGCGCAGCAGGTAGCACCAGCAGTTGTGCCGCGCGTCGTGGTACTGCTTTTTGCAGGCGGCGATGATCTCGCGCGCCTCGTCCTCGGAGCGCACCGGCTGCACGAGACCGAGAAAGCGCGAGCGCTTTTCCACGTATTCCGACGCGCCGTTGCCTGTGGGGATGCGATAGCTGTCCATACTCAGCCCTCCTCGCTCTGGATGACGAACGGCTCGAGCCGCGGCCACTGCTCCGGGTGGATGATCACCTCGAGCGCGATGCCGTCGTCGCGGTAGTCGGTACGCAGCACGGCACAGTCGCGGTGCAGCGTCTCAAGCAGTGCGCCCTGCGCATACGGCAGCAGCAGCGTCACGTGGTGGTCGGCGCGGCCGAGGATCGCACGCACGCGCTCGGTCAGCTCGTTTGCGCCCTCGCCGCTGCGCGCGGAGATGCACACGACGTCCTCACCGTGCGGCAGGATGCCGAGATAGGCGTCGCACTTATTGAACACGCGGATGCACGGCGTATGCGCCGCGCCGAGCTGATCGATGAGCCGGTCGACCACATCGGCCTGCGTCTCCCACTCGGGGTTGGAGAGGTCGATCACGTGCAGCAGCACGTCGGCATACGTCAGCTCCTCGAGCGTGGCCTTGAACGCCTCGACCAGATGCGTCGGCAGCTTGCGGATAAAGCCGACCGTGTCCGAGAGCAGCACCTCCTGCGCGGCGTCGACGCGCCAGCGGCGGGTGGTCGTGTCGAGCGTGTCGAACAGGCGGTCGTTGGCCGGAATGTCCGACCCTGTCAGGCAATTGAGCAGGGTGGACTTTCCGGCGTTCGTGTAGCCGACGAGCGCGACGACGGGCATGGCGTTTTTCTCGCGGCGGCGGCGCTGGGTGCGGCGGATCTTGCGCACGTCCTCAAGCTCTTGCTGCAGCTTCTGGATCTTGCGGCGGATGTGGCGGCGGTCGGTCTCGAGCTGTGTCTCGCCGGGGCCGCGCGTGCCGATCGGCGACGAGCCGCCCGAGGCCGTTTGGCGCACGAGGTGCGTCCACATACCGGTCAGGCGCGGCAGCAGGTACTGGTACTGCGCCAGCTCCACCTGCAGCTGCCCCTCGCGCGTCCGGGCGCGCTGGGCGAAGATGTCGAGGATCAGGCCCGAGCGGTCGAGCACGCGCACGCCGAGCTCTTCCTCCAGCACGCGCATCTGCGACGGGGAGAGCTCGTTGTCAAACACTGCGAGGTCGCAGTCGTTGGCGAGGATCAGCTCCCGCAGCTCCGCCACCTTGCCCTCGCCGAGGAAGGTGCGCGGGTCGGGTGTGGGCTTGCTTTGCAGCAGCGTTGCCACAGGCTGGCCGCCGGCGGTCTCTACGAGCGCGGCGAGCTCGGCAAGCGAGATCTCCGTCGAGCGCTCGCGCTCGTCCATGCACGCCGCGGCGAGACCGGCCAGCGCGGCGCGTTCGATTTTCTGTTCGGTAGATTGCATAGGGGTCATCCTTCTGATGTGAAAGTATTTTGTGTCAGGCTGCGCTCATGACGGGGGCAGCGGCTCACCGCCCGTGGCGGGCGTCGGCGCCGGCGCGGCGAAGCGCTGCGTGCCCCAGATGCCGACGAGGATGGCGGCCGAGGCCACGGCGCTGATCCAGCCGAACGGCTCGTGCAAAATGAGCACGCCGGTGAGCACGGACACGACGGTCGAGAGATTGATGAGCACTGCGGCGCGCGCAACGGGCAGCACCTCAAGCGCGCGGTTGAGCGCAATGTAGGACAGTACCGAGGCCACCACGCTCAAAAACAGGATCGCCAGCACGAAGGGCGCGTGCGTCATGGGCTGCACGACGGCACGCAGATCGTGCCGGTGCTCGAGCAGGGACAGCACGCCGAACGCCGCCGTGCCCATCAGGCACGTGACGTATGTGCGCTCAAAGGCCGAAAAGCTGTCGGCGCAGGCGCGGCTGGCGACCATGTAGGCCGCACCGGCAAAGACCGTGCCGAGCAGGATGAAAAAGCCGGGCACGCTGCCCGAGCCGATGCCGGAGGCGTAGACGGCCAGCACGATCACGCCCGCGACGGACAGCACCGAAAACAGCACCTGCTGCCGCGTGGCCTTTTCGTGCAGGAACACCGCTCCGTAGATGAGCGAGCACAGCGGGATGAGCGCGATCATGACGCCGGAAAACGACGTGCTCGTGAGCTTGAGACCGTACTGCTCACAGGGGAAGTAGAGCACGGGCTCAAACAGTCCCGCCAGCAGCACCGGCCGGAGATCGCGTCCGCGCAGGTGCACATGAAAGCGCCCCGTCAGGCGCAGCAGATTCATCAGCACGAATGCCAGCGCAAAGCGCCAGAACAGCAGCACGAACGGCGTGCCGTAATTTTGCGCGACGCGCGAGGCGAGAAACGTAAAGCCCCAGATGAAGTATGTGAACGCGGCGAGCCAGAACGCGGCCGTCGGCGAGGGGGTGCGGTGCATGGGAGTTATCCTTCTTTCTCGGTGGTAAAGGTGAGATTCGTGCCGTCGGAGCGGCAGACGACCGTGCCGTTGAGATCTGTGCGGTAGACGGTCACGTCCGCATCGCGCAGACGGCTGAGCGTGTCGTCGTGCGGGTGGCCGTATTCGTTCCCCGCGCCGCAGCTGATGACGGCGTACTTGGGCTGCGCCTCATACAGCAGGCGGTAGCCTGTGGAGGTGCGGCTGCCGTGATGACCGGCCTTGATGACGTCACAGCGGACGTTTTCACCCGCATCGAGCACATCCGTCTCACTCTGGTACTCGGCGTCGCCCGTGAAGAGAAAGGCGTTGCTGCCGTAGTCCACGCGCAGAATGAGGCTCTGGTCGTTGACGTCGCTGTAGTGCTTTTGCGGGCCGAGCACGGTCACGGTCGCGCCGCCGAGGGCGAAGGTGTCGCCGACGCTTGGCACGGTGATGGCGAGATTCGCCGTCTCCGCCGCGCGCATGACGCGCTGGAACGCGCCGTTGCTGCTCGAGGTGACGGAGCTGTAGAACGTGTGCACCGGGAAGGCGGCAATGACGGCCTTCATGCCGCCGCAGTGGTCGGCGTGTGCGTGTGTGCACACGAGGTAGTCGATGCTTTTGACGCCCTGCTGCCTGAGGTAGGTCGTGATATGGTTTGCCTGCTCGCCGATGCCGGCGTCGATGAGCATGGTCTGCCCGTCGCACTGCAGCAGTGTGCAGTCGCCCTGACCGACGTCGAGATACGTCACGGTCAGGCCGCTGCCGGGCACGGGGGTAGCGGCGGCGTCGGGGCCGTTTCCGCCGTCACGGCCGGCGCCGAACCACATGGAAAGCCCCGCGATGACGAGCGCGAGCAGGATGGTGATCAGATGGTTTTGGGCCTGCGAGCTGCGGCCGCGTTTCGGTTGGGACATGGGATGCATCTCCTGTAAAAAGCGTGCGGGGCGTATTTCCCCGTCAGAGCGTGAAAGACGAAAAAAGCAAAAAAGTCTGTGTAAGCAATACACAGACATTTTCTCATATCACGGCCCAAAATGCAACCCCGCGGCCGCCCGGATCAGGGGACGGCCGCGGGGATTTTCAGACCTTTTTTATCCGTTTTTGCGCCAGAGCTCAGCTGCGCGGATGCGCGCCTTTGCGCGTGCGCGTGCGGCCTCGGGCGTGGAGATGTTCATCTCCATGCCGCGCGCCTCAAGATCCGACTCGGCGCGGTGCAGCGCGGCCTCGGCACGGGCGAGGTCGATGTCCGGCGCGCGCTCGGCCGTGCGGGCGAGCACGGTCACGTTCCCGGCGGCGACATTCACCGTGCCGGGACTCACGGCGCAGTAATGCTCCTTGCCGGCAGCTGTGTAGCGCACGACGCCGCACATGAGCGCGCCGAGCAGCGGCGCGTGCCCCGGCAGGATGCCGACCTCGCCGTCGGCGAGCGGCAGCGTGATCTGTGCTGCCGGCGTGTCCACGACGGCGCCGCCGGCCGTAATGATCTCCAGATGCAGTGTGTCCGTCATGGCGTGCCTCACTTGAGCGCGTCGCGCTTGCGCAGCACGTCGTCGATCGAGCCGCAGAACAAAAACGCCTGCTCGGGAATGTCGTCGCACTCGCCGCCGAGGATGGC
>ENA-UESJ01001202-UESJ01001202.1-human-gut-metagenome-genome-assembly--contig:-NODE-1202-length-12485-cov-5.056335_pt1 | contig 12485 bp, 10 predicted proteins | sample MGYA00243000_ERZ508001 | MGnify/ENA primary metagenome ERZ508001 (study PRJEB26167, sample SAMN06115479) | human gut metagenome | host: Homo sapiens | place: China:Chongqing | collected 2015-03-03... | reverse complement strand
GATCGGGGACATGATTCCGCCGGAGCTGTTCGATCAGGTATGCCAGGTAATTGTTTTCGTACAGACATGTAAGGATCTTGCTGTCTCTGGTGTAATCTACGATGACCTGTCCCAGGGTTCCCAGGTCTCTGAAGATGTTAAATGCATATATTGTCCAAACAATTAGGACAGTTTCCAATATTCCAACCACAATACCTAGTAATTTGTCCAGGCTATGCACTATAGGTAGTTTTGAGATTACCTTTGCAGAGAAAAATACCACATTTAGTAAATGGTGTACCAGTCCGATGGCTGCCAGCAATAATAGAGTGATGATCACATTGAAAAACCTTCCGTCAAAGTAACTGCTCAGCGCATTTCCCAGCAGGAACAGTACAACACAGGTGATCAGCAGGGAGATCAAAGAGATCAGGGATCTCACCATTCCCTTTTTATAACCGTCCACCACCATGCATAGCAAGATCACTGCTGTAATAATAAGCAATAAATTCAGATTCATTCGTATACTCCTTTATTTTAACTGTATGGTATCTATTGTATTATCCGTCACCAGGTAATATTTGTAGGATCCTCCCGCCGGAAGCATAAGCCGCACGCTCTTGCCAAAGTTCCCCCGGTATTTTTCCACACCCTCTGTTGTGAAGATCTGACATTCCGACTCGTTGTAGATCACCATGGCATCCTCTTCAAAAAATATATCTGTATAATCCACATCAAAATAATAGCTCCCCACTTTTACCGCCGAAGCATTATATACATCCATGCGGTATTTGGTCTCCGCCTGATCCGATAAAAATACCAGTCCTACATATTTCTCGCTGTAAAAAACTGACTGGATCTCATCATCATAGAGATATTCTCCGATGGTTACCGGCTTCTGCGATCCGCTAAAAATCATCAGACGGCTATCACCTGCTGCGAAGGCGGTATCATTGTTCATAAACTGCACTTTCGGAACGACCAGATCGGAATAGGTATAAGCGCTGACCATATAGTCACTCTGGTTCGCACCTACCGGACCGAAATTATAGAATACCACGTTGGATTTCACCACTCCTGCATCTACATATAAATAGCTGACCGCCAACAGCTCTCCGCTCGGGGACAGACTGATGGAGATGGGATATCCTCCGTCATTCATATGTGCCTGTCCGGTGTAACTGTTGCTTCCGTCCGCTTCGTAGGTCATGATCCAGGTCGCATCTGTGTCCGCCAGTGTTGCCGTTACTCTGCCGGTGTCTGCTACCGTAATATTACGAATTGGCATGGTCGTGGTAATGGTTCCCAACTGTTTCTCCGTATTCTGTACATAAATCTCACGACCATTGTAACTACCGATAGCTGCCACACTTCCGCAGGTAGCAAGTTTCACATCCTGGATAACATAAGTCTGATTCCATTTCACATTTCCCTTTGCATCCGTACAATGTGCACCATCCTTACTATAGGTAAGGATTCCGTTTTTCAGACGAACATCTATGGCATCTGACGAAGTCTCCCTGTTTACAGAGGACACGGTATCATAACCTGTGTAAATATGCCGCTTCGCCTGCACCACCACCAGTGTCAGCGCTGCTCCCAGTGCCGCAGCTACCAAAAGCACCCGGTATACAATGGTCAGTTTATGTTTACGGATCTTTTTCTTATAGTCATCCTGATTCTTTTGCCGTTTTTCTTTTTCTTTCAGATAATTTTTAATATCTGCTGCCATGCATTTATTTCCTTATGTATTCTTATATCTAATGATCATCATGACCATTGTGTAACATTAACAGTATACCATAATCTTACCTTTTGAAAATAAGTTTTTTACGGCAGAAGGATTTCCTGTCCGATTTTGATGTCATCCGGATCTGTGATTCCATTCAGTGCACAGATTTCCGACACTTTTGTATTGCTTCCGTAATTACGTAAAGAGATACCGATCAATGTGTCACCTTTCTTGATCGTATAAGCCGTCGGCTGTGCCACAGCTGCCTGTGTCTGTGGTGTTTCCGATTCCACTGTCACTTCAGGTGTCGGTTCCGGTGTCGGTGTCGGCTGCGGTTCTTCTGTTACCTCTGTTGTGTCTTCCACAGCAGCTTCGGTCTCCATCGTCTCCGGCACAGTGGTCTCCGCTGTAGCTGTCGCGCTCTCTGCCATGGCATTGTTTTCCTGCCGCAGTGCAGCTTCCAGCTTGTCCTCCGCCACGAGTGTACTGACCTGGTTCTGCTCCTCCACCGCATCCGGTAATTTCTGCTCCATGAGACTGCTCATCGCCTGCCTGGCCGTCTCTCCCAGGGATTCCCCGGTGTTTTCCTGCCGCATCAGTGCCAGTGCCATAACGCACAGCAGTACGAACACTCCCGTGGCTGCCATCTTCATCCGGCGCAGTCCCTCCGTAGGCATGGCAATAATGTTATCCCTATGTTCCGCTCGTCCGGTATATTCGACACGCCCGGCATGTCCGCTTTCCTGTCTCTGTCTGCGTTCTTCCTGCCGCTTCTTTACGACCTCATATTTTTCCTGATCCAGTTTCTCCGGTTCCGCTTCCTCTCCCCGGTTCTCCAGCATATACGCCAGCATGCTGTCATTTTTTTCATAAAATTGTGCATAACCTGCCACATACCGGCAGATCTCCTGCTCACAGATCCGGAAGCCTTCCACCATCTCGCCATTCAGGATCTGATATCCTAAAAATGTCATTTCCGGAAAATACTTCTTCCGCAGCTTCTCGATCTCCTGCTCCTGTGCCTGGGACAGGTGCCGTATCGGTTTTTGCAGAAAATTCAGTTTCGCCGAACCATAGGCGAACAGATAAGCCACACCATTCTCCGTCGTCCGTCTGCCATACAGCGCAATGGCAATGTCTTTGTTCTGTGCCATTCCGTTCATTTGTTTTATGTAAGATACCACATAATCTTCCACATAGACTCTGCAGTGCTTGTCCGCCTCTCCGATCTGCGTTATATTTTTCGGTAATTCCATACAAAAAACACCTCCCATGCCGTTTCTATCAGTTATCACTAACTATAGCATCCGCACAGGAGGTATTTTAGCGTTCTTTGTCGCGTCCTTAAAAAAACACTTCGACAAAGTTTGCATAACTATTTATTTACTCGAATTTATATACGGTCACAGAATCATAATCACCATTTTCCCCACCAAAGATATAAGAAGGGAAGTTCTCATGATGAATGGTATCCGGATAATACTGGGTCTCCAGAGCAAATCCGGTTCTATTGTCATAGACTGCGCCTGCTTTGCCCTCTTCCGGTGCGATAAAGTTGCCCGCATAGAACTGTACGCCGGGCAATGTGGTATATACCTTCATCACTCTGCCACTCTTCGGTCCTTTTGCAGTCGCAATATGTTTCAGGCTGCCATCCCAGTCATCAATGCAGAAATTATGATCATAGCCACCTGTCAGTTTTAACTGTTCAAAGTCTGCTTCAATATCTCTTCCGATCTTCTTCGGCTGTGTGAAATCCATGGGTGTGCCCGCCACTGCGCAGATCTCACCGGTAGGAATGGATCCCGGTACCACAGGTGTGAAATGGGAAGCTCCCAGCCATAATTCATGGTCCTCAATTCTGCCGGTACCTTGTCCGTCCAGATTAAAATAGGAATGATTGGTCAGATTAAAAATAGTCCGTTTGTCACTGGACGCATGATAATGCAGTCTTAAGGCATTCTCCTCGTCCAGGGAATAGGTTACGGATACCTTTTTATGTCCGGGGAATCCCAGATATCCATCCTCGTCCTCCAGAGAAAAGGTGACACTGTTATCTTCCGGTACCGCATCCCAGATTCTCTTATGGAAGCCCAGTTCAATATGTGTGTGCAGGTTGTTGGGTCCGTCATTTTGATCCATCCGATAATCCACACCGTCTAATGTATATGCTGCCCCTGCGGTACGGTTCGCACAGGGTCCGATCACTGCACCGAAGAAGCTGTAATTTTTATAATAACGATCCACGCTGTCAAAGCCCAGTGTCACATCAGCTGTCACACCTTGCGCATCCGGTACCAGGATTCCTACCAGATTCGCACCGAGATCTGTTACCTTCGCCTGCATTCCCTTGCTGTTGCTCAGGGTATACAGAGAGATCTCTCTCCCTTCGGGGCTTTTCCCAAATACACTTTTTGTTACTGCCATTGTCTTCTCCTCCCACATTTATTCATTTTCTCTGCTGCTTATAACTCCACTCTGCCTTCTAAGGCACGGAGCAATGTTACCTCATCGATATATTCCAGATCACCACCCACGGGCACTCCGCTGGCAATTCTGGTCACCTTGATCCCAGTCGGTTTGATCAATTTACTGATATACATTGCCGTAGTCTCGCCCTCCAGGCTGGAATTGGTCGCAATGATCACTTCCTGCACATCTCCCTGCAGGCGTTCCATCAGTTCCTTCAGCTTGATATCACCGGGTCCCACGCCCAGCATGGGAGAGATGGCACCATGCAGGACATGATACACACCTTCGTATTTGCCGGTCTTCTCATAGGCTGCCAGGTCTCTGGTATTCTCCACAACCATGATCGTATGATGATCTCTTCTGGGATTTGCGCACACCGGGCAGATTTCCTTATCCGTCAGGGTATAACACTCCTTACAGTACCGGACATTGGCTCTGGCCTCGATCATGACATTCGCCAGTCTGTCCACACGGTCCTTCGGCATATTGATCAAGTGAAAAGCCAGTCTTTGTGCGGACTTACTGCCAATCCCGGGCAGGGCTGCCAGTTCATCTATTAATTTATTGATCTGTCCGCTGTAAAGTTCCATTAGAAAGGAAATCCTCCTAAGCCTCCGGTCATTTTGCCCATGAGCTCTGCATTGGCTTCGTCAGCCTTGCGCAGTGCCTCGTTGGCTGCTGCCACGATAGCATCCTGTAATGTCTCGATATCCTCGGGATCCACGATCTCCTCTGCCAGTTTGATGGATGTGATCTCTTTTTTACCGTTGATGGTCACTTCCACAGCTCCGCCGCCTGCGGATGCAGAGAACTCCTTGGTCTCTAATTCCTTCTGTCCCTCTTCCATCTGACGCTGCATTCTCTGTGCCTGCTTCATCAGATTGTTCATATTACCGGGCATTGCGCCTCCGGGGAATCCACCTCTTTTTGCCATGTTACTGTTCCTCCATATCATTTATGATTGATTTCTCCGTGCTACGCATTCTCGAAATCATAATATATCCGCATTTCGGACTATCGTCCTGCGAGTGAGTTATTATTATATCTTACCTTATCTGCAAGCCTGTCGCAATCCTAAATTCATGCAGGATCACTCCTCTTCATCGATCTCCATGTTGATGACTTTGCTAAGATCTACGTAGTTGTCCTCGAACTGGCGGTTGCTTTCCACCGTCTGGATCGTCACTTCGATCTCCTTGCCGGAAAAGTCGGACAATAAAGCCTCCAGCTGCTGCTTATTCTGCTCGTGGGCTTCTCCCTTGAAATAATCGGAAGCCAGTCCATCCTCCAACACCACCATGAGCTTATTGTCTCCGCCCAGGCTCAATCTGGCATTTTTCAGATACATCTTCATGGGATTCTCTGCATTACCCACAATGGCCGGCCATTTCCGCACGATCTCCTGTACATCCTCGGGGATAGCCTTGGGCAGCTCCGGTTTGGGTCTCGCCGCGCCACCCTGCGGTCCCCCCTGTGCTCCGGGAGCTCCGGCAGGCATCTGGGCCGCCGTGACTACAATACCGTTCTCGACCTTTTCCTCCACCTGGCGGATTCTATCCAGGACCGCCTCCTGATCCGTCTCCATCTCCGGCTTGCACAGCTTGATCAGCGCGATCTCTACCAGAATACGTTTCTGTGCCGCATAGCGGATCTGGCCGGACAGTTCGGAGAAAATATGAATATAGCGGATGATCTGGTCCATGGACAGCATGGAAGCTTCTTCCTTCAGATTCGCCAGATTGTCTGTGGACATATCAATGACATCCTCCAGATTATCCGCTGTCTGTACCAACATCAGATTCCGCAGATACCAGGTAAAGTCCGTGACAAACTGTACCAGTTCCCTGCCCTGCATGACGATCTCTTCCAACAGTTCAATGCAGCCTAACACATTCCGGTCCATGACGAAGCGCAGCAACCTGCTGAACACTTCCGTATCCACTGCCCCCAGCACATCCAGGGTCATATCGTAGGTCAGTTCTTTGCCCAGATGGAAGGCAATACACTGATCCAACAGGCTCAAGGCATCTCGCATAGAACCGTCCGCTACTTTTGCAATGTAGCGCAGAGCTCTGTCCTCCACCTGTACCTGCTCCGTGTCCATCAGTTCCTTCATGCGATCCGTGATGGTATCAATGGAGATTCGTTTAAAATCATATCTCTGGCAGCGGGACAGGATCGTAATGGGGATCTTGTGCACCTCTGTGGTCGCCAGAATAAAAATAACATAAGAGGGCGGCTCTTCCAGCGTTTTTAACAATGCGTTGAAAGCTCCGGGGGAGAGCATATGCACCTCGTCGATGATGTAGACCTTGTATTTTCCCTCCGCGGGGGAATAGGATACCTCGTCGATGATCTCACGGATATTGTCCACACCGTTGTTGGAAGCCGCATCGATCTCGATGACATTCATGCTGGCTCCCGCTGCGATTGCCTTACAAATACGGCATTCCCCACAGGGGCCGTCCTCTGTGGGGTGTTCGCAGTTCACTGTTTTCGCAAAAATCTTGGCCACCGTGGTCTTACCGGTACCTCTTGTTCCGGTGAACAGGTACGCATGGCCGATCCGGTTCGCCCGCAGCTGATTCTTCAATGTCGTCACGATATGATCCTGACCCTTGACATCGGAAAAAGCGTCCGGGCGGAATTTCCGGTATAGTGCTGTATATGACATGTTTTTTCTCTCTTCCTTGTAACTATTCAGAGCCATCAAATATTAGCAGATGCTTGGCGAAAATAGTTACTCATTCATTTTCTGTCTTAATCGCCGAAGCAGATGCCCAGCAGCTTCGCTTCCTGTACGATGGTAGCATCGGGATCCACGGTCTTTAACTTGCCCGCTACATCCTCTAACGGAACCCTTACGATCTCACGGTTCTTGTAACCTACCATGAATCCATACTGATTATCCAGGATCAGCTTGCCTGCCTCGGAGCCCAGACGGCTGGCGAATACTCTGTCATAAGGGCAGGGGCTTCCGCCTCTCTGCATATGGCCGGGTACGGTGACACGTACTTCTCTGCCGGTCTTCTCCTGGATCTGTGCAGCCACTTCGTAAGATACGGAAGGGAACGGATATTTTTCCATCTTTTTCTTGTAGTCTTTTTTGGTCAGGGCCGCATCTTCCCTGGAAATCGCACCCTCAGCCACAGCGATAATGGTAAAACGGCAGCCCTTTTTGTCCCTGTCTTCGATCTTCTCGATCACCTTATCGATATCATAAGGGATCTCCGGGAGCAGGATGATGTCCGCACCGCCTGCCATTCCGGCATTCAGGGTCAGCCACCCTACTTTATGTCCCATAACTTCCACGATAAATACTCTGCCGTGGGAAGCTGCTGTGGTATGGATGCAGTCGATGGCATCCGTTGCAATATCCACCGCACTCTGGAAACCGAAGGTCATATCGGTGCCCCACAGGTCATTGTCGATGGTCTTGGGCAGGGTCACGATATTCAGTCCTTCCTTGCGCAACAGGTTCGCAGTCTTGTGGGTGCCGTTACCACCGAGAATTACCAGGCAGTCCAACTGCAGCTTATAATAATTCTGCTTCATGGCTTCCACTTTATTCAGCCCGTTGGGATCCGGATCCTGGATCGTCTTGAAGGGGGTCCGGGAGGTTCCCAGGATCGTGCCGCCCTTGGTAAGGATGCCGGAGAAATCCTTGTCTGTCAGCATGCGGAAATTACCGTAAATCAGTCCTCTGTAGCCATCGAGGAAGCCATAGATCTCGACCTCTTCCTTACTGTTCGCCAGGGTCTTCACCACACCTCTCATGGCAGCATTTAATGCCTGGCAGTCACCACCGCTCGTCAACATTCCGATTCTCTTCATCGTAGGATCCTCCGTTTTCTATATTTCATTAGTTTCTCTTGCGTTTGCTGTAACTATGCAAAACTGTCTTCGTTCTGCCAATACATATTTCTATTTTAATACATTTATTTTCATCTGAAAATAGTTTGTTGTAATTTCCGGCAGATTTCTCCCCTATGGCAAAACAAACCTCAGAAGCACCGGGCCTCTGAGGTTCGCTTATCATCTTATCATACGTTATTTGAATTTAAACTTTCCTTTGATCATGGTCACGTAGACAGCTGCGCCGCCACCGCCGACCACTACGGCTCCGGCTGCTGCCGCTGCCGCCACGCGGCCTGCGTTCGTTCCCTTACCGGAGGTCTCCGTTATCTGCTCTGTGCCGGATTCCTGAGAGCCGGAAGTCTGGGCGGTCATGGAATCTATCCGCTCCTCCTGCGGTGCTTCTCCACTCGATTCCTGCGTGTCCTGTGCCTCCCCGGAGGGCTTTGCCGCATCTTCCTTACGGTTTTCGTCCGCAGCGGGTGTTGTCGGGGGCACGGGAATTACAGAAGGCTTTACCACACCGGGTGTGACAGGCGTTGCCGTGGCTGCGGGAGGTGTTGCCGTGTCCGTGGCCTTCTGGTCCGTATTGGACGCCTGACTGCTGTCATCGTCGTCATCATCGTCATCGTCGTTACTGGCAGCAGGCTTCTTCGGTGCGATCTCATAACCGCAGACGGTACAGATCTCCGCCCGTTCTGTGGTGGCCGCGCCACCGGATGCATGTTTTTCCGTATTGCTGGTGATTCCACAGACACCACACTTATGCCAGTGTCCGGTCATATCGGACAGATATCCTTCTGCCCAGCTATGATCCGTCTTCGGAAGAACAATCTCTGTCGCTGTTATGCTCTTGCTTCCGTCCGCGGATGCAAAATACAGTCCGCAGACGTCGCAGGTCCAGTATTCGATGCTGCCCTCTGCCTGACAGGTGGGTTCCACCCGGTCGTGTCGGTTCAGCGGGCCGTGACCGGAGTTCCATGTCTTCGATACGGCGGGGCTTGCGTTATAATCATCGGTTTCTGCATAGCGGATCTGTGCAGTCACCTTCTCGTTGTGACCGACTCCGGTGGATTTGGTCTGCCCCCAGTCCGTTCCATCAAAGCTGAATTCCACGTCAGTGCGATCTGTGGTGATCTGCGCCGCCAGATCATTGCCGCTGACGGTAAAGGTCATGTCAAAGGCATCCGGATCCGGGGTATCCTCGCGGTCTGCTCTTTCGGTTCGATGTATGGTTATATTCACACAGATGTCTTTATAATTTTGCGACCTCAATACAATTTGAATAGCCGCAGAATGCTTGATATCCTCCATGGTGTTTTCTCCCAATGTGAATATCAGCTTACCTTCCGAATATCTGATAGCCTGGTCTGTTGCCAAAACGTTAGCATCATCTGACTTTACCATATTGATTAATTCTGTCGTTCCCCTGTCTTCCGGCAGTCCCGGTATCTGTACTTCCTTCTCTCCTTTGGCTGCCCAACTGTAATATAAATTCTGCATTGGAATTGCCGAAACTTCCGCCTTTTCAATTGCCAGCTTCACCGATGCAGTCAACGGCTGATAGTATTCTGGATGCTGTGCCGGGGTAAATGTCGCCGTGTAGATCTCGGTGGCCCCCGCATCAGGAACAATGTCATCATCGCTCTGGATCTGCCAGGTTCCGTTGATCGTCTCACTCCCCAGTTTTGCCGTCAGTCCTGTCACTGTGAGTTCACTCAGCTTATTGCCATAGGTTCCACCGGCAATGCCCTCACCTTCTACAGTAAGTAGAGCCGGGGCGATGTCAACGATCAGATTCTTCGTCTTCTCAGAGAAGAAAGAATTGTCATTTCCTTTGTAGACGAGGGTAAACGTGGTCGCACCTGCAGTCCGCGCATTGTAGGTTGCGGTGCCGTCCCAGAATTCTGCCGCATTTACCACCGGGGTATCCTCGATCCGGATCTCAAAGCTGCCCTCCGTATCTTCCGCAGGGATGGTCTGTCCGTTTGGCGCAAGGTTTACCAGTGCCTTTACATTAAAAGTAATATTCTCTCCATAGGCGGGAGCGTTGGTATCTGCTCTCTCGAACGACAGACCTGTGGTGTAATTCACACCAACTGCATTATTCTCCCCAAGAGAAGGGTAGTAGGCGATTCCCTTCTCTTTGTCGTTGGCTTTCTTCGTCCAGATGTCAGGGTTAAAATCCTCATCTTTTATTAGCTTTTCAAAGAAGTCGGGTGAGGTCAGTTGCAGGGTCGTACGCCCCAAATTGCGTTCATCATCTGCTTTACATATATCGTTATTGAAATAGCAATTCGTTGCATCGATATCTCCGCTATTCGTTATTCCAGCAAGATAGCCATCATTCTTGGCAGTGTCAATCGTAGCTATACTAATGCAATGATTAATATTATCTTTTACAGTTCCACTCATACCACAGATTCCTGCCGCAGAATCCTTTCCCTGTACGTCTCCTGCAAAAAAGCACTGGGAAATTATAGTGTTTTGTCCGGCATTGCCGCAGATTCCACCTGCTGTATACCCTTTTACCGTTCCAGTAAAGGAGCAGCCATAAATTTCGCCCACAGACAAATCTCCGCAAATTCCTCCTGCCTCGGCATTCGAAGCAATCACTCCGTTGGCAGCCAACAGCATTACCTTACCGCTTTCGCTGAGCTGGTTTTGCGTGTAGCCAATCTGGGCAAACAAACCAGAACTATAAACATCATTTTCTTTTGTCATATCCACATAGCTTATCGTATGTCCGTCTCCACTGAATTTTCCTATGTATGGAGTTCCGGGATTTCCAATAGATCTGAGTTCCACTCCGCTCACATCAATATTGTTTTTTAATACATAGTTTTCGTTACAGTTTGCCGTATCCTGTCCGATGGCTGCGAATTCCTCCGCCGTGGTGATCAGGGTATAGATATCCCAGTCGTCGCCATTCGTTGTAACATAGTTGTAAACCGGTACGGAAGCAGTCTTCGTCTCTCCGATCTCTGCCACCTTTGTCAGATTGATATAAGTCCCTGTGGCTGTACCGAATCTACTTCCTGTACCTGTAGCCACTGCAGTGTTGGTATCGACACTGCCCTCTTTCCAGATTGCAGAATTTAAACCCTCCGGAAGTGCACCGCAAAGCTGGCTGGTAGTCAGGGGAATCACCTTATCGTTTGCTCCTTCTCCCACACCGGCATTATTCAAATCACTGTTGTAATAGCAGTTGCCGATAAAGTTCATATAATTCGAATCCGTGCTTCCAGCTATGCCACCAACCTTTTTGCCATTCCCTGTAATCTTACCACAATTCAGGCAATTACTGATGTTATACCCATCCGCTGATGCACCGGTAATACCACCTACAGAGCTATCCTGTTGACGAACTGTTACAGCACCTATATTATAACAGTATTGAACTACGCCGTTTCCAACGTTTCCTTCATAACTGGCACTGCCCATGATTCCACCTGCTATAGAATTTCCACTTACTGAACTGCTATTGTAGCAGCCGGAAATATTTCCTATCAGACTTCCGCATACACCGCCTACGCACCGAAACGCACAAATCGTGTTTTCGATACTATAGCAGTCAGAAATATTTGCTCCTCTTCCAGCAATTGCGCCCACAAAGCTATGACCAGAAATATTAGCCCCCCTTACTGTGACACTTTTTATATAGCTGGAACTAGCGGTAAAGTTTTTGCACTCTCCAAACAGCCCCACATAGTCTCTATCTCCTGTAATTGTCATTCCGGTTATTGTATGTCCGCCGCCGTCAAAGCCTCCCCAGAAAATCTTGCCATCTGTACCTATCGGCGTCCACTCCTTACCGCTAAGGTCAAGGTCAGAAACCAGCCGAAAATGCACCCTTTGATAATCCTTGCCTTTATTCACCTGCTGCGCCAGATACGCAAGCTGCTCTGCATTTTCAATCAGCCAGGGATCATTTTCCATACCGGTGCCTCCGGCAAACCCACTTGCAGTCGTACCGTCCTACACATCCGTCTCCGCTCTCGCACTCACCGGCACGGCGATCCACACCAGTGCCGCCAGTGCCAGCAGGGCCAGCCTCATCTTTACACTCCATGCTTTTGTATTTTTCATAATATTCCCCCTTCATATTTTTATATGGAATCCCAATCGTATTTCCATACTACCCGTATCATTTATTATACCGAAAAGTCAATAGTAACGTCAATATTTTCCATACGATTCGTCTCATATTTTTTACAAAATTTTAATCGAGCAGGCTGGCTCATCGTAAACACAAAAAAGGAGCCACCAGATCTCTCCGGTCACCCCTCGTTGCCTTCTCTGAAAAATATATCCAGTTTTCCCAGACATTTGATCAATGTCTTCATTTCTTCCTCGTCCAGATCCCGTATGATGGTGTGGATCATTTTCCTGTGGAAATCTCTGTGATGGAAAAAAGCTTTTCTCCCCTTCTCTGTCAGGATCACCA
>ENA-UESJ01001192-UESJ01001192.1-human-gut-metagenome-genome-assembly--contig:-NODE-1192-length-12545-cov-23.369346_pt1 | contig 12545 bp, 8 predicted proteins | sample MGYA00243000_ERZ508001 | MGnify/ENA primary metagenome ERZ508001 (study PRJEB26167, sample SAMN06115479) | human gut metagenome | host: Homo sapiens | place: China:Chongqing | collected 2015-03-03... | reverse complement strand
CCTGCACCTTCACGATAGCCTTCCAGCCACCATCCGTCGAGTACGGAGAAGTTTACCACACCGTTCATCAACGCTTTCTCACCGGAAGTACCGGATGCTTCGAGCGGACGTGTCGGAGTGTTCAGCCAGATATCCACACCCGATACAAGACGGCGTGCCAACTGCATGTCGTAGTTCTCGAGGAAGATAATCTTACCCAGGAATTCGGGACGGCGGGAGATTTCGATGATTCTCTTAATCAATCCCTGGCCTGCACCGTCGTGCGGGTGGGCCTTACCCGTAAAGAGGAACTGTACCGGATAGTCGGGGTTGTTCACAATCTTGGACAGACGGTCCAGGTCGGTGAACAGCAGGTGTGCACGCTTGTAAGTGGCAAAACGGCGTCCGAAACCTATCAGCAGTGCATTCGGGTTAATCTTGTCCAGCAGAGACACAACACGTGAGGGGTCTCCCTGGTTGTTCAGCCATGTCTTGCGGTATTCCTTACGGACGTAGTCAATCAGTTTGTTCTTCATGGCCATGCGCGTCTTCCAGATCTCTTCATCGGGTACGCTGTAGATAGCTTCCCAAATCTTAGGATTGGACTGGTCGTACCAGAAGTTTTCATCGAAGTGCTTGGCATAGAGCTGCTTCCACTCCGTTGCGCTCCATGTGGGGAAGTGCACACCATTGGTGACGTAGCCCACGTGCATTTCTTCCGGGAAGTAACCTTTCCAGATGGGAGCAAACATCTCCTGGGAAACCTTTCCGTGCAACCAGCTTACACCGTTCACTTCCTGAGAAGTATTGCAGGCGAATACGGACATGCAGAAACGCTCGCCCTTGTCGCCGGGGTTGTTGCGGCCGAGATCCATGAGGTCGTCCCAAGTGATACCCATACGGGCAGGATAACCGCCCATGTACTTGCCGAAGAGACCTTCGTCGAAGTAGTCGTGGCCGGCAGGAACCGGAGTGTGTACGGTGTACAGAGAAGAGGCGCGTACCAGCTCGATGGCCTGGTCGTAGGTCAGACCTTCGGCTACGTAGTCGCAGATGCGCTGTACGTTAATCAACGCTGCGTGGCCTTCGTTGCAGTGATATACGTCTTTCTTGATACCCAGCTTCTTCAGGGTAAGGATACCGCCGATACCGAGCAGGATTTCCTGCTTCAAACGGTTCTCCCAGTCGCCGCCGTAAAGCTGGTGAGTGATGGAACGGTCGAACTCGCTGTTCATCTCGTTGTCCGTATCGAGCAGATAAAGGGAGATACGGCCTACGTTCACTCTCCAAAGATAAGCATGTACGTAGTAATCCAGGTAAGGAACATCGACTACAACCTGCTTTCCGTTTTCGTCCAATACGCGGTCGAGAGGCAACTGGCCGAAGTTCTGGGCTTCGTAGTTGGCAATCTGCTGTCCGTCCATAGACAAGGTTTGGGTGAAATAACCGTAACGGTACAGGAAACCTACGGCACACAAGTCTACGTTGCTGTCGGAAGCCTCTTTCAAATAGTCGCCGGCAAGTACGCCCAGACCACCGGAATATATCTTAAGTACATGATTCAAACCGTATTCCATACTGAAATATGCAACGGAAGGACGATTGCTGTCGGGTTTTACATCCATGTAATTGCGGAACTTGGAATATACATCTTCCATTCTGCGCAAAATAACCTTATCTTCAGCAAGCGCCTCAAGCTTGGCATAGCTCATACGTTCCAACAGCAGAACAGGGTTCTGTCCTACTTCTTTCCAAAGAGCAGGGTCAAGGTCTCTAAACAGTTCGGTGGCTTCAAAGTTCCATGACCACCAAATGTTACGTGCAAGTTCGGATAACTTCTCCAATTCAGCGGGGATGTGAGATTTAACGTTCACATCTTTCCAGTTCGGAGTGTTTACATTACTAACTTTAATCTTCATTGTATGATTACTTGATTGATTAATATAATTCTTTTTATCAGCCCAACTGACGCTTCATCGCATTGCGCAACGCAAGGTCGTAGGCTTCATAATAATATTGTATGAAATGCTTCCATAAGGCCTGCTCTGCCACTTGGGCGGCACGCTTACGGATTTCTTTGATTTCCGCATCTGTCTTTGTAGAGAACAAAGTTATGGTGTCCTTGATACCGTCCGCCACTTCGGAATAGTTATAGTCCGAACGGTGCAGCACCTCTACTCCATCGTTGATACCGTGCTGGTTCTTCAGGCTGTTCACCCAAAGTCCGAAGCCGGCAAGGTCGGTCGTAATGGTGGGCACGCGGAAAGCCACGCTCTCCAACGGGGTATATCCCCACGGCTCATAGTAAGAGGGATAAACGCTGAGGTCCTCTCCCAGTATCAGGTCGTAATAATGCTTGTTGAGAATGCCGTCCTTACCGTCCAGATAGCAGGGAACGAAGATTACCTTCACCTTGTCTTCGGGACGGTTGCCCATACCGAGGTACTTCAGCATGTCCAGCACCTGGTCGTGCGTCATGTTGTGCAGCCAGTGCGTGATGAAAGGTACTTCCAAAGGAGTGGTATAATGCTCGTCTTTCTTTTTCAGACGCTGCTGCAGGTCTTCGCGGGGGTCACCCACCCAACCGGGTACGTTGACGAAAGCCAGCACTTTCTTATTCAGATTCTTATCACGGTTCAAACGGTTCAATGATTCCAGGAACACATCGATGCCCTTGTTCTTGAACTCGTAACGGCCGCTGGTTCCGATGATAAGCGTATCATCATCAAATTCCTGTCCCAACAGGCTGTTTGCCACACGCAACATAGTGGAACGCGCCCGCTTACGCTTACCGGTAAATGTGGAGCCTTTCGGAACGAAATCGTCTTCAAAGCCGTTCATCAGGACTACATCGGCAGGCTTGTCGAGCAGTTCCTTGCACTCGTTGTTGGTGATTTCGCTTACGGTAGTGAAACAGTCTACGTAATGGGCGGTCTGCTTTTCGATGGAATGTTTGGACTTCATATTCAGCTCCTGCGCCATTTGGTCGCCGTTGTAGGCAAAAAGATAATCGTATAGCGGTTTGTTGTTGCCCGCAATAGAACGGCCTATCGAAGTGGCATGGGTGGTGAATATCGTAGCGATTTCAGGAACGGCAGTCTGCAAGTAAAGCGCAGCCATACCGGTCATCCACTCATGTGCCTGAAATACAACCTTGTCCGTTTCCGTCAGGTTATACCGGTAGAAACTCTCCACCACCTTTCCGGTGGCGTATGCAAACATCGAGGCTTCATCGTAGTCACCGTATGCGTGCAGTGAATCCACCTGATAGTGTTCCCACATCTCCGCATAAATTTCATTCTTTTGTGCAAAGAAAGGTTGGAAGTCAACCAATATGACAATAGGTTCGCCCGGAATGTTCCAGCGGCCTACGCGGACAGAGAGGTTGTCTTTTTCAATAGCATATTTCTTCCATGCGGCACAAAGGTTATCGGACTCGATAAATAAAGGGTTCTCTTTACCTTGCCAGAAGTCCGGGCCTACAAAAAATACTTTATCGCGGAATTTTGTCTGCAAAGTGTTTGCTCTGGTAGACAAAACTGTATAGATACCGCCTACTTTATTACATACTTCCCAGCTCGCTTCGAAGATGTAATCGGGGGTAAGTAGTTCTTTAACCATATATGTTATAATCTCTTTATCGTAATTGTGGCTGCAAAAATACGCATTATTCTTTGAAAAATAGCCTTTTAATCGAAAAAACTGATTAAATGTGCATAAACAATCGTTTGCATAAATACTACCGGCAAACGCTAAAAGCCCACCAATACAGAGAAGAGCGAAGATTACCGATGAAAAGAGAAAAAACAGAAGTTTGTACGAAATAGAAGGAAAAGACAGAGAAGAAGATATGAAAAAGAGGGTATATCAAAACTTAAACTCGCTTGCTGTCTGTTTCTTTTTAGGCACGGATTACACGGAAAACACAGATTTTCTTTGTTCTTTTTCCGTATAATTCCGTGACTAAAAGAAATCAGCAAGTATATTTTGACACCCTCTTCTTTTATTTCAACTGCTATTTGTGCAGTCGGTAATTGCTGTTTATGCGGTCAGCGCACTGCCAATCAAGAAAGTGGCAGCCAAAGCTACAATCGCATAAAGTTCGGGGAATACGGCAAGAATCAGCGTGTTGCTGAATACGTCGTGTCCCTGGCCGATAGCGGCGATACCGTTGGCGCAAACCTGTCCCTGACGGATAGCGGAGAACAAGGCAACCAATCCCAAAGCAATACCTGCACCCAGAATGGCAGCAGCCTGAATGGCAGTCATGCCCGGAGTAAGGATGCCGAAAATAGTCTGGAACATAAAGTAGCCTGCAAAACCGTACAAGCCCTGAGTACCGGGAAGAGCGGTCAGCACAAGGAAGTTACCGAAAGCACCGTCGTTCTTCTTCAGCGCACCGATAGCCGCATTACCGGCAATTGTCACACCGTAGGCACTACCGATACCCGACAAACCAATCATCACTGCAATGCCAATATAGGCAATCAATAAATTCATTTCCATAATCTTATTCGTTTTTTATTGTTTATATTTTATTTGTTTCTCTTGTTTGTTTCTCTTGTTTGTTTCTCTTAAAGATTTCTTTTGAAGAATTCTCCTGAAGACTCTCGGAGAAAAGATCACGCTATCTCCGCGCAGCTCCTATCTTCCTCTTTTATCAATCCTTTATTCTCTATTTCTCAATTTAAATTTTCAACTCTCAATTCTTAAACGGCTTGTATTCCTTGCCGCCGCCTTCGTATCCGGAGTTCTTGAAGAATTCCACAAAGGTCAGACGCATGGGGTGAACCATTGCACCGAGCACGTTCATAAAGATATTGATGGCATGGCCGATAACGAATATCAGTACCATTACGATGGGACCTGCAATGACATTGTCAGGGCTCATGCCCACCGCTAAGCTGTTGAACACCCCTGCAAGGATACCACCCGACAGTCCGAGGGCAAACAGACGTACATACGACAACACATCGCCCAGCAATCCGGTAGCCATATTGTAGGAATCCCAAAGCCCAAGCCCGATATTGAGGAATATATTCTTTCCCGGACTGTTGTAGAGGAATATCATGGCTGCCGCCACACCGAGGATGCACAGATGCACCGTACCGCCCAATGGCATGACTTCCGGCAGCAAGGCTCCTACTCCGCAGGAAACCAGCAATATAATCCAGCCAATCGTAGCCACGGCATACTTGAACCCGAACTGAATACCCTGGTTCACCGCTTTCAGCACCATACCGAACAATATCTGCACCACACCGAGTATCAACGACAACTGGAACATATCGTTATTGTCCATGAACAAGGCCGCTTTCATCTTTTGGAAGAAAGGCAGGTCGATATCGTAAATGTTCGCTCCGAAGAACGTGCCGGTCAGCAATCCGCAGAAGAAAGTGGATGCCGCCAATACCTGCACCAATGAGAGGACAGGTCTCATCGCAGCGCTGATGTTCTTGGCAAACAGACGGTACAGGGTTGCTCCGAGAAACAGGAACAGTCCGTAACCGGAGTCTCCCAGACACAAGCCGAAGAACACCATAAAGAAAGGTGCAAAGAACGGCGTCAGGTCCAGCTCGTTATACTTGGGCAGCATATAGAGCTTGCATATAGGCTCGAACCAGGCAAAGAAACCTTTGTTGTTCAACTGTATAGGCACGTTGTCGCCCGGTACGGGAGAGGTTACCTCGTAGTACACGTGCTGCGCATCGAGCCATTCGGAGATTTCTCCGACTCTGGATGCCGGCGCCCAGCCTTGCAGCAGCATCAGTTTCTCTCCTGCCGTAGCTTCCGTATTCAGCATTACTTTGGAGAATTCCATGTCGGTGTTCACCTCTTTCAAGGCTGCACGCAACGAAGGGATTTCTCTCTCGGCAAGCACTTTCATTTTTTCCTCGTTATCCGCCAGAGCCTGTTCCGTCTCGTCACAAAGCACTTGTACGCGCTCCAATGAGTAAGGCGGCAGCTTGGCCTGCTCCGCATCCAAATCCGTTTCTTCCGAACTACCGGTTACGGTAACGAAATAGACGCGAGAGGCCTGACGGCTGATAACCATCGCATTATAGGTATCTTCCCAGGTTGCGTCGTAATTGCCTTCCGAGCAACTGTAAAAGCCTACTGCCAGTCCGGCATCGTGCAGACGCGACAGACTTGCGGGTTCAAAGTTACCCCATGGCTCCAGCGCAGCTTTTTCCTTCTGATAGGTCTGCAACTGCTGTTGCAACTTATTCTTTTCGGCTTGCAACTCGTCCACTTCGTTCAGCACTTCCAGTCCGCGGGCTGCCGAGGCGGGTGTTTCCTCCACCGCCGGTCTGGCGGGCTTAAACGCCTGCAACAGCTTTTCCGTAGCCTGCAGGCGGGCAGACAGACGGATACTGTCCTGCAACTCCGTATTGTCGGCAACACCTTGCTGCTTTTCGGCCACATGCACCACACCGAGGTCGCGCACACCGTTCAGGAATGCTTCGTACTCCTTATAATATACAAGGAACGTGAGCTTCTTCATTTTCGTAATCATGCTTCTGCCTCCTTCCTTTTCTCTTGGTGGGACTTCATGATTTTCTGCGACGACTTGGAGAGGTTCTCCTCGTCTTCCATAAACCGCTTGATTTTGCGCAGTGCATCCTGATAGCCCGGAATCTGTACTTTCTCAAAAAGATTCACCTTTTGGGTGGTCTTTTTACGCGCATGTTCCAGCAAGTTCAGCTTGGCCACGGTAAACTCCCGTTCAATGGCCGTGTGTGCCAGTTCCTTGAGCAAATGCAACCCGTCTGCATACCATTTGGGCGCATTGAACAAGCTGTAAGGGCGTATCTCGAAATCTACATTCTCGAGCAACGGCACTCTTACGCCGGCAATCTTCTTCACACCGAGATGAACATCGCTGACCTTTATCAATGAGGCGTCGAACTCATTCCAAAGGGCGAACATGGCTTCATAAGCTTGGATTTCCTTTTCCAACCTCGCGTCCAGCGCGGCAGCATCGGCCTTGCAGCGCTTCACTTCCATACGCAGGGCGCTCTCCTTGTTCTTAATGATGGGGAGCGTGCGCACACGTACTTTCAGTTGCTTTTCCAACTGCTGGAGCGACGTTTTATTATATTGAAACTTAATAGCCACTTCGTTAGTGATTAATGGTTAATTATAAGTGATTAGTTTTCTGCTTTGGGCCAGAATTCGTCCACAAGTTCTTTCTTGATGTTCACCTCTTCCGGACGGAAATACTTGCCGAACAAGCTCCAGGCTACGTCGAGCATCTCCGTGGTGTCGAGGTTTACGTCGATAGCCAGCAACTGGTTGGAGTAGTCCTTGGCAAAGGCAAGCGTACGCTCGTCGTAGTTCGTCAGGTCGAAACCGTTCTCCAACTTCGTCTTGGCATTGGCGGCATCGGCATACAGACGTACGGCGGCATTCATCACCTGCGGATGGTCTTTACGGGTCTTCTTACCGGTAACGAGCTGTTTCAGACGGGACAATGAACGGAACGGGTCGACGATAACCTTACCGATGTCACTGTCACGGCGAAGGAACAACTGACCCTCGGTGATATAACCCGTATTATCGGGCACAGCGTGCGTAATATCGCCGCCGGACAAGGTAGTCACGGCGATAATCGTAATAGAACCGCCGCTGGGGAACTGCACCGCCTTCTCGTAAATCTTCGCCAAATCCGAATAAAGCGAACCCGGCATGGAGTCTTTGGACGGAATCTGATCCATACGGTTGGACACGATGGCCAGCGCATCGGCATAGGACGTCATGTCTGTAAGCAATACCAATACCTTTTCATTGTTGTTCACCGCGAAGTATTCGGCAGCGGTCAGCGCCATATCCGGAATCAGCAGACGTTCCACGGGGGGATTCTCGGTAGTATTCATAAAGCTGACGATACGGTCGAGCGCACCGGCATTGGAGAATACATTCTTGAAGTACAGGTAGTCGTCGTTCGTCATACCCATACCACCGAGGATAATCTTATCAGTTTCCGCACGCAGGGCTACGTTGGCCATCACCTGGTTGAAAGGCTGGTCGGGGTCTGCGAAGAACGGAATCTTCTGTCCGGACACCAACGTATTGTTCAGGTCGATACCTGCGATACCGGTTGCAATCAGTTCGGACGGTTGCTTACGGCGTACCGGGTTCACGGACGGACCGCCGATTTCCACTTCCTGACCTTCGATGGACGGACCGCCGTCGATAGGATCGCCGAAAGCGTTGAAGAAACGTCCGGCAAGCTGGTCGCTCACTTTAATGGTAGGAGCCTTGCCCAGAAACACCACCTCTGCATTGGTGGGGATACCTTCAGTACCCTCGAAAACCTGCAAAGTCACATCGTCACCGGCAATCTTCACCACCTGGGCCAGCTTGCCGTTTACGGTTGCCAACTCATCATACCCTACCCCCGTGGCTTTCAGCGAGCACGTGGCTTTCGTAATCTGAGTAATCTTAGTATATATTTTTTGAAATGCTTTTGTTGCCATCTTATTATTTATGCTTTACGTTCTTCAATCAATTCCTGCAACTGTTTGTAGAAATTGTCATACTCTTCCGATTTGAATTTCGAGTAGTTCATCTGCTTGCAGATGTTAATCATTTTCTTGAAGTAATCCATTACCTCGTTGAAGTTGTCGAACTCAAATTCCGTATGGCAGATGTCGATAACCATGTTCAGGATTTCTTCCTGACGTTCCATGGGAGTTACGGCGTCAATCTCGTCGAAAGCATCCTGTTGCAGGATAACGAAGTCAATCAGTTCCGATTTCCAGAAGGTTACGTGATATTCCACGGGGACACCGTCATCGCCGAGAATGTTGATTTGCTCCGCAATTTCCTTACCGCGTTGCAGACGGGTCTTGACTTCGTTTACCTTGCCAATCCATTCGCCGTTGATACGCTTGGTTATATAATCCTCGAATTCGGGATACTCGATATATTTGGAATACGAGTCGATAGGGTTTACGGCAGGATAACGCTTCTTATCCGCACGGTCTTGTTCGAGGGCGTAGAAGCAGCGGGCCACCTTCTTGGTATTTTCGGTTACGGGTTCTTTCAAGTTACCGCCGGCAGGCGATACAGTACCGATGAAGGTAATGGAACCCGTCTCGCCGTTGTTCAGCTTCACGTATCCGGCACGGCCGTAGAAGTTGGAAATGATAGAAGACAAGTCCATCGGGAACGCGTCCGGACCGGGCAACTCTTCCATACGGTTGGACATTTCGCGCAATGCCTGTGCCCAACGGGAAGTGGAGTCGGCCATCAGCAACACCTTCAATCCCATGCTGCGATAATATTCCGCAATGGTCATGGCCGTGTACACAGATGCTTCACGAGCTGCCACCGGCATGTTGGACGTATTGGCGATGATAATGGTACGCTCCATCAGCTTACGGCCTGTATGCGGGTCGACCAGCTCAGGGAATTCCGTAAAGATTTCCACAACCTCGTTGGCGCGTTCACCGCAGGCGGCGATGATTACGATATCGGCTTCCGCCTGTTTGGAGATAGCGTGCTGGAGCACTGTCTTACCCGTACCGAACGGGCCGGGGATAAATCCTGTACCACCCTCCACAATCGGATTGACGGTATCGATTACGCGCACACCCGTTTCCAACAATTTGAAAGGACGCGGCTTCTCTTTATAGTTCGTCATGGCGCGCTTCACGGGCCATTTCTGAATCATATTCACTTTTACATCGTTACCTTCCTCGTCGGTCAGGACAGCAATGGTATCCTCAATGCCGTAGTCGCCTTCCTTTACGATGGACTTCACGGTACATACGCCTTTCTGCCCGAAAGGAACCATGATTTTCAACGGCTGGAAGTTTTCATCCACCTGCCCCAGCCATGCAGCGGCTTCCACTTGGTCGCCTGCCTTTGCCAAAGGCACAAAATGCCATTTGCTTTCCTTATCCAACGGATACGTATATTGTCCGCGCTTCAGGAAAACGCCATCCATTTTATCGAGGTCGTTTTGCAGACCGTCATAGTTTTTAGAAAGCATACCGGGACCCAATGTCACTTCGAGCATGTGTCCGGTAAACTCAGCTTCGGCTCCCACCTTCAGTCCACGGGTGCTTTCAAACACCTGTACATAGACCTGAGTGCCTACCACTTTAATAACCTCCGCCATCAATCGGTCTCCGCCGGTCGAGATATAACAAATCTCGTTCTGTGCCACGGGGCCGTCAACTACGAGGGTCACCATATTGGCTATTACGCCACTAACAGTTCCTTTTGTTGCCATATAATTATGTAATTTATTTTATCTGAATTCTGCGGGTATCCGTACTTCATCCTTCAACGCAGCAATTATGCTGCGGAACAGTTGGCTACCCTTTTCTTTATCCAACGAAATCCAACGTTCTATCATTTCGAGCTGTAACAGGAACACGAACAGACGTTCCACTGTGAAATAGTCGAAGAAAGTAGTCTCTTCCATCCAGTTCCACCGCAACCGGTCTATCTTTTTCTCCCGCTCCACCAGTTCTTCCGTCTCGCTGATTTTCACCAGTTGCTCCAGCCATTCCACTTCACCGCCCAGTCCGAAGTCCCTGGCCCCGGATGTGCGCAAAGCCTCACAAATTTCCGTATCTCCCACTATCAGAGGAGCCACGTCCATTTTAAACTTTCGCGCCGTCAGTGCAACCAGCACATTGTTAATCACAAGATTAAAACCGAACCAGGCAGATACAAACTTGTTTTTGCACTTCATGGCATAGGCATAATAAAGCGCAGCCAAACGGTCTTCATGCAAGAAGCCATCTTCTGCGGACAAGTTGACATATTCGGAGATAAAGACAGAAAGGTAAGAGGGAAACAGGCGATCCGATACCTCGCCGCCTTCTTTCAGCAACGAGATATACTCGGTCAGTTCTTCCGCCGAGTAGTTTCCCCGCGGATCAATCTCAGCGTCCTTGTCTTTCAATAATTTCAAGACATTAGCATTGTCGAACTGAAGATAAAACAAATCTATCAGCCTTTTATCATCCTCAGACAAAGCCGGATACAATTCCGTCCTGAAATCAGCTACCGTATAGCTCAGTTTGCTATCCTCTAAAGTGAGTTCCGGCAAACCGGCTACCAAGTAATAGTATTTACTCATAATCCTGTGGGGAATTAAAACAGCATTTCCACTAATTGCGGACGCAGGAATTCTTTGAAATAATTCATAAATTCCTCTTCACCGAAGTTCACTTTGTAAGAGCCGTCGGCCGGTGAAACAGAGAAGAGTGTCTTGTTTCCATTCACCTGCTCAATCTTCACGCCCTTATCCAATAATTCTTTTGCCTGAGCGGTGAAATACTTTTTCAAGCCTTCCGCATCCGATGTGGAAATCACGATAGGTTCGTCCACACTCCATTTGGATGCCAGCGCTACGATGAAAGCGTTAAGGAAATCTTTGTTTGCGGCAAAAACTTTCACATCGGCGTTTACGATTTTATCCGTTACCAAAGTGGCAATTTCAGATTTCAGGGCGTTCACAGCCTGACCGGCAAACAGTTTCAACTCTGATTTGGTATTCTCCGCCAGCTCATCGGCTGATTTACGAGCAGCAGCCACAATAGAATCTGCCTCTTTCTGTGCATTCTCTACTATTTTTTGGGCTTCTTCCTGAGCTTTTACGATAAGTTTTTGGGCTTCTTCATTACCTTTTTCCACCCCTTCACGGTAAATCTTATCAGTTAGCTCTTGAATCTTGTTTTCCATATTTTACAGGAGTTATTATATGATTTATTACAATATTAATTGCATGATTTTTTCAGTCCTTATTAGATTCACGCCAAAATTACGAAAAACCATTTGATATTAAACAAGAAGAATGGAATAAAAGTAACCCATTTTCATAAAAAATATCGTTTTTCACCTGTTTTGTTCCGTAAAGATAACAATAAGATAACAAGGAAAAAAGAAATAAAGAGTAAAACCGGAAAATAGACAGATGAAAGGGGCAAATAAACGGATACATAGCATTCCTGTTCGGAATGATAGCCCCAAAATAAGAAAGCCCCTGCATCTTCCGATACAAGGGCTTCTCTCTAAAAACGGCGACTACCTACTCTCCCACTGTTACGCAGTACCATCGGCGTGACTGAGCTTAACTTCTCTGTTCGGAATGGGAAGAGGTGGAACCTCAGTGCTATAGTCACCTGAATAAGGCAGACATGATGTAAAAAGTAAAGAACAACCGGTAATGAAACCGGTAAACTGAACGTATATACCACCCATACACGGAAAAACCAAAAGTGAACGGGCAATTAGTAATGCTCGGCTATGACATCGCTGCCTGTACACCTGCATCCTATCAACGTCATCGTCTGTGACGACCCTAAGAAATCTAATCTTGTGGCTGGCTTCGTACTTAGATGCTTTCAGCACTTATCCAATCCCGACTTAGATACCCGGCAATGCACCTGGCGGCACAACCGGTAAACCAGAGGTCAGTCCAACACGGTCCTCTCGTACTAGTGTCAGAGCCACGCAAATTTCATACGCCCACGATAGATAGAGACCGAACTGTCTCACGACGTTCTGAACCCAGCTCGCGTGCCACTTTAATGGGCGAACAG
>ENA-UESJ01001189-UESJ01001189.1-human-gut-metagenome-genome-assembly--contig:-NODE-1189-length-12551-cov-11.664502_pt1 | contig 12551 bp, 10 predicted proteins | sample MGYA00243000_ERZ508001 | MGnify/ENA primary metagenome ERZ508001 (study PRJEB26167, sample SAMN06115479) | human gut metagenome | host: Homo sapiens | place: China:Chongqing | collected 2015-03-03... | reverse complement strand
TGATATAAACTCACTTAAATAATAAAGAATGGAAGTAGTAAATCGCTGAGCGACTTCGGCATCACAAAAGACGGCGTTACCACTTATAGGCTTCTGAATGATATTGAATTGACGGACGAGGATTGTAAACGGATGAAGCCTATAGGAATGGACGGTAAAACATTAGAATATAAAGACATCTTTGACGGACAAGGATTCAGCATCTGCAATCTCACTCTTCCCAATACCAGTTCGGGAAAAAGCGGACTCTTCGGTCATACATCAGAAAATGCTATGATTAAAAATCTTTGCATAAAGGGAGCAAAGCCCAATACTCAAAGAAAGTCGGACGCCGGAATACTGGTAGGTTACAATAAAGGCCATATCATAAATTGTTCAATTCAGAAATCGACGGTAAAATCCAATGCCCGTTCCGGTGGTATAGCGGCTTTTTCAACCGGAACCATTGTAAACTGTTCTGTTGTGTCTTGTCACCTGGAATCGCAAAGTGCCGGAGGAGCAGCAGGAGAAGCAAGCGGGAAAATAATAAATAGTTTCTTTGTTAATGACACTATAAAAAACAATACTACCGGAGCCAGTGCCGGTGGAATATATGGTAAAGGGAATGCAAATTCTTTAACAGTCATCAACTGTTATGTGGATTGTTCTTCAAATCAAAGTTCATTTGGCATAATCACCGGAGAAGCCAATTCCAGCAGAACCGAACATTGCTTTTACAAATATTACAGTGGAAAAAAAACCGGACTCAAGGAAAGTCAAATGACAAATACCTACAGTTATGATGCAAACTTCATCGGCTCGAACGGCAAATCCGTTTTATCTTCCCTCAATGAATGGGTGGACACAAACTCCCTCCTCTACCCCGAATACGAACTCAAACATTGGACAAGCGGAAACAATGAGATTCCCGCCATCTTCATCGGCATCAAATAAAAGCAATATCCATATATACCTGTCTCACAACAAAGGAAAGAATAAGCCCTTTCCTACGGACGGCTAAGTCTTTTTGAACGGCAGATTATTACGTCCTGCGGCAGTGGAACGTACGTCCTGCTACAGTGGAACGTACGTCCCATTACAGTGGGATATACGTCCTGCGGCAGCAGAACGTAATAACCGGACGCAGAAAAAGGCTTAACCCAAGGTAAGCAAACGCTTACCCTGTCCGAAGAAACAACCTAGAAAAAATGCAAGGAAATGACAAAGGAAAGCAACCAAGAAGGGGTAATAAAAATGAACAACAAAAACATAAGAAACATAGCAATAATAGCACATGTAGACCACGGAAAAACAACACTTGTAGATGCACTATTAAAACAAAGTCATGTATTCAGAGAAAACGAACAAGTACAAGAAAGAGTAATGGACTCAAATGACCAAGAAAAAGAAAGAGGAATAACAATACTTTCTAAAAACACATCAGTAATGCATGGAGACATCAAAATAAACATAGTAGACACACCAGGACATGCTGACTTCGGAGGAGAAGTAGAAAGAGTTTTAAAAACAGTTGATGGTGTTTTACTATTAGTTGATGCATTCGAAGGAGCAATGCCACAAACAAGAGAAGTTCTAAAAAAATCATTAGCATTAGGACTAAAACCAATAGTAGTAATAAACAAAATAGACAGACCAGGAGCACAACCAGAAAAAGTAGTAGACCAAGTAATAGAATTATTTATCGAATTAAATGCAACAGATGAGCAATTAGACTTCCCAGTAGTATATGCATCAGCAAAAAACGGAATTGCAAAAATGGACTTAGCAGATGAAGCAACAGATTTAACATGTTTATTTGAAACAATAATAAATACAATAGAACCACCAAAAAACAAAACCATGAAAAAACTCCTGCTGATAGCCGTCCTGATCGCAGCGTGCCTCTCCGCAACCGCTTATGTCGCCTGCGTCGCAGCGCCCCTGCTGGGCAAAAACATCAAGGGCAGCGGCAAGATCGTCACCAAAACCGTTCCGGCCCCCGATTTCGACGGCATCGAAGCCTCGCGCGCCGTGAAAGTCGTCATCTCGGACAAGGTGTCGGACATCCGCATCGAAGCCGACGACAACCTGATCGACCTGGTGGTGGTCCGGGCCGTCAAGGGCAAACTCGAAGCCACCCTCGATCAAAAGGTGAACAACATCCAGAACGGCAACGTCACGATCACCGTCCCGGCCAACGGGAAAATCCGCTCGCTCGACGCTTCGAGCGCCTCGAAGATCATCGGCGAGACGACGCTCAAAGCCGGCAAATTCAGCATCGAGGCTTCGAGCGCCGCCAAGATCAAAGCCGCGGTGGAAGCCGTCTCCTGCACCATCGAAACATCGAGCGCCTCGAAGGTCGAGGCCTCGATCGAGGCCGAAAGCTGTTCGCTCGACGCATCGAGCGCATCGAAAATCATCCTCGAAGGTTCCGCCGGGACGTTCAGGGCCGACATGAGTTCGGCATCGAAACTCAACGCCGAAAAATTCTCGGCCGTCAACGCCACGATCGACACGTCGAGCGCCGCCAGCGCTTCGATCGATTGCAGCGGAAAACTCACCGCCAGCGCATCGAGCGGCTCGTCGGTCCGCTACTCGGGCGACTGCCGGACTTCGCTGGAAAAGTCGAGCGGCGGCAGCATCCGCAAACTCTGAATTCCGAAACGACGCGACAACCATGAAAGAGGTTAAAAAATGCAGCATCTCGGGCGTGGCGTTCACGATGGACGCCGACGCTTACGAGGCCCTCGAAACCTATCTCGAAAGCCTCAAGACAACCTATAAGGACACGGCCGACGGCGCGGAGATCGTCGCCGACATCGAAGCCCGCATCGCGGAACTGATCCTCTCGGCGCAGGATAACACCCGCATCGTGGAGAAACCGCTGATCCTGAACATCATCCGGCAGATGGGTTCGGCCGAGGACATCTCCCGGGAGAGCGTCGACCGCGACCTGCACTGCGACACGCCGCGCATCCCCCGCCGGCTCTACCGCGACACGGAAAACGCCAAGCTGGGCGGCGTCTGCGCCGGAATCGGCAAATATTTCGACATCGACCCCGTGTGGGTGCGCCTCGGGCTGTTTCTGCCCCTGCTGTTCACCTGCTTCGGGTGGATTCCCTTCCTGCACTGGTTCAGCCCGATGTTCGGCAACCTGTTCGGCATCTTCCTGATCTGCTATTTCATCATGTGGTTCGCCGTTCCGGCGGCCCGTTCGGCGCGGCAGAAACTCGAAATGAACGGCGAAAAGATCACCGCGCAATCCATCGGCGAGGTCACCGCGGCCACCGCCACGGCCTGCGCCGAACCCGACGCCAAGGCCAAACCGATCGTCGCCGAAGTCGTATCGGTCTTCGGCAAGGTGGTGCTGATCCTGCTGAAAATCATCGCCGGGTTCATCGTCTTCGGACTCATCATGGCGGCCTGCGCCCTGATCATCGGCATGTTCGCCCTGATCGTCGGCGGAGAGGGTTTCTTCACGCCCGCCGTCTTCGGCAACACGGTGTCGATCTGGATCGCGAGTCTGGGCATCCTGGCCACGCTCATCCCCATCATCCTGCTGATCTACGTGCTGATGTGCCTGATCGCCTCGCGCAAACCCGGCGGCAAGACCGTGCTGGCCATCTTCCTGCTGTGGCTGGCCTCGATCATCGCCGTATCGTGCGTGGCCATCCGCGAGAACGTGGGCGACAAGTTCCGGACGAAGCGCAGGGTTCTCGAACAGGTGTTCCAGAGCGAAATCGTCATCGACGGCGACACCACCACCCTCGAACGCCTGCTGGAAGATTACGACGACGAAAGCGTGATCGAGGAGGGCCGCAAGACGCTCCACATCTCCGTGCCCTCGAAATCCATCGACATCACCGTCGACAAGAAGCAGGGCGAACTGCGGGTCAACGCCGACGGCCGGAAGGTCTCGGTCAAAGCCTCCGAGACCGGCGACGAAGCCTCGGTGACGATCCGCCGGGAAACCGACGCCGCCGACAGCGCAAAAACGACCCGCGGCAGCGCCGCCCGGTCCCGGTAAGCGAAGCCGGAAATCATTCGCGTTAAAATAAAAAGTTCCCGGAAATACGGGCGGCATCCTTTTTGGGCCGCCCGTATTTTTGAAATTTTTGAAATATTTTCGTACCTTTGAACGGTTTTGTTTTTAACAAATGAGAGTATGGCCGGAATCAAGAGCATAGGCATTCTGACATCGGGCGGCGACGCGCCGGGCATGAATGCGGCAATCCGCGCGGTGACGCGCAGCGCAATCTACAACGGATTTACCGTAAAAGGAATCATGCGCGGATTCAAAGGTTTGGTATTCAACGAGATCGTTGAATTCAAATCGCAGAGCGTGAGCAACATCATCCAGCTGGGCGGCACGATCCTGAAAACCGCCCGCAGCGAGGAGTTCAAGACCGTGGAAGGCCGCAAGGCGGCTTACGACAACATGGTGGCCGCGGGCATCGACGCTCTGGTGGTGATCGGCGGCGACGGATCGCTGACCGGCGCGGGACTTTTCGCCGAGGAATACAACGTGCCGATCGTGGGGCTTCCCGGAACGATCGACAACGACCTCGGAGGCACGGACTCGACGATCGGCTACGACACGGCGCTGAATACGATCATGGAGTCGGTCGACAAACTGCGCGACACGGCGTCGAGCCACGAACGCCTCTTTTTCGTCGAGGTGATGGGCCACACGGCGGGTTATCTGGCGCTCAACAGCGCCATCGCGACGGGTTCCGAGGCGGCGATCATCCCGGAGATGGAGACCGAGGTCGACCAGCTGGCGGAACTGATCAACCACGGGTTCCGCAAGAGCAAGAACTCGGCGATCGTGATCGTCGCGGAGAATCCCAAGACGGGCGGCGCCACGGCGCTGGCCGAACGTGTGAAGAAGGAGTTCCCGCAGTACGACGCGCGGGTGACGATTCTGGGCCATATCCAGCGCGGCGGCTCGCCGACGGCCGTGGACCGCATCCTCGCCTCGCGCATGGGCGAAGCGGCCATCGAGGCGATCCTCGACGGACAGCGCAACGTGATGATCGGCACGATGAACGGCAAGATCGTCTACGTGCCCTTCGCCAAGGCCATCAAACACGACAAAGGCATCGACCGCGGAGCGCTGGAACTGGTGAAAATCCTGTCGATTTAGACAGCTCCGCCTGCCCGCCGTCGAACGGCCACAATGCAAACGAATTCAACAAAAACCCGAACATAAGCGAATGAAACGCGTAATTGGTATCGGCAACGCCCTGACCGACATGCTGGTCAACCTGAAAACCGACTCCGTGCTGGGGAGGTTCAAATTAGCCAAAGGCTCGATGAGCCTCGTGGACACCCGGCTCCAGACCGAAATTTCGAAATCGGTGGCCGGACTCCCCTATTCCCTCTCGCTCGGAGGATCGGCCGGTAACACCATCCGCGCCATGGCGCAGCTGGGTTGCAGCGTCGGGTTCATCGGCAAGGTGGGTCCCGACACCACGGGCGACTTCTTCGTGCAGGCGCTGGACAATCTCGGCATCGAGCCGATCATTTTCCGGGGCAGGGAGCGTTCGGGCAAATGCGTGTCGCTGATCTCCGCCGACGGCGAGCGCACGATGGTCACCCACCTCGGCGCGGCGCTCGAACTCTCGGCCGGAGAGATCGAGCCGTCGATTTTCGAGGGGTACGACTGCCTCTACGTCGAAGGTTATCTGGTGCAGAACCACGACCTGATCCTCAAGGCCGCCCGTACGGCCAAGAAGTGCGGCCTGAAGGTCGCCATCGACCTGGCCAGCTTCAACATCGTGGCCGAGAACCTCGAATTCCTGCGCGGACTGGTGAGCGAGCACGTCGACATCGTTTTCGCCAACGAGGACGAGGCCAAGACCTTCACCTGCGAGGCCGAACCGCTGAACGCCCTCCAGGCCATTTCGCAGATGTGCGAACTGGCCGTCGTGAAGATCGGCACGAAAGGTGCGCTGATCAAACAGGGCGAGGAGGTCGTACACGTGGGCATCATGGCCGCGGCCAAGCGCGTGGACACCACGGGAGCGGGCGATTTCTACGCCGCCGGATTCCTGGCGGGGCTTTGCGACGGACTTTCGCTGCGCCAGTGCGGCACGATCGGCGCCATCACCGCCGGCAAGGTGATCGAAGTCGTCGGCACGACCTTCGGCGAGGATGCCTGGGCCGACATCCACCGGCTGGTGAACAAGGTCAAAAACGAAAAGTACCTGTTTTAAATACAAAGGGCTGAACAAATGTTCAGCCCTTTGTATTTAAAACAACAGCGCATACCGGAATCACAACCAATTTTCTTCCGGAGAATTCGCTGTCGCCCGGCGTTCTTACGGCGTTCCGCCGTATTTACAATTCTGCCCCACCCCAAATCCCTCCCCCTCGGGAGGGGCTTATCGCATGCGACCAAAGCCTGCAACTCCTAATTTTTAATTTTCGTGAACAGCCCCCGGCTGATTTCCAGACGCATGCGCAGCAGCCACCGCGATTTGCGGGGCGGCATCGTGCAGCAGAGCACGAGCGTCGCCGCCCATTTGGCGATCTCCAGCACGAAGGTCTTCGGCAGCCGGCGGTGGATTTCGGCCCGCAGCCGCTGGCTCACCCCGACGTTGTAGCTCAACCGCCGAAAATAAGCTCCGGTGAGTTTCGCCGGCGGAATGATGTGCCACATCACCGCCCCCGGCACATACCAGATCGTCTCGCCGCCGAGCAGGAGACGTTCGAAAAAGTCGTTCTCCTCGCCGCCGATCAACTCGCCGTTCACGCGCCCCAGCGTCGGATCGAACCCCCCGTAACCGGCCAGCCCCGCACGGCGGAAAGCCATATTGCCGCCCCCGGGAACGCGCCCCGCCGGGAACGGACGCACCCGCTCTCCGAAATCCATCGGATTGGCGATCGGCATTTCGACGTATTTCGACATCCACGCCGGACGTCCCGCGGGGTATTCGGCGACGATGCGCCCCCCGGCCACGACGGCCCCGGGACGGGTTTCGAAGAATTCGAGATAGGCGCGCAGAAACCCCTCGTTGACCCGTTCGTCGTCGTCGATGAAGGCCACCAGCGGCGCCTGCGCCTCCCGCAGTCCGCGGTTGCGGGCGTACGACACCCCCGGTCCCTCCTCCGCGACGAGCCGCAGGCCGCACCCGGGATGCGCCGCGGCAAAGGCCGCGAAACGCGCCTCGGTGTCGTCCGTGGAGTTGTTGCTCACCACCACGCACTCCCACTCGTCGCGCGGAAGATCCTGCCGCACGACGGATTCGAGCGCCGCAACGAGTTGTGCGGCACGGTTGTGGGTGGGAATGACGAGCGAGATTCGAATCATCGTGCGAATGTAGCAATTTATCCGTAAAAAACCCGTATATTTGTCCGAAATATAAAAAGCGACACGACTATGTACAAACTGATTCGCACCCTCCTGCCGGTCCTTGCCGCAATGATCGCCACGACCGTCTCGGCGCAGAGCGTCAGCTGGAAAAGCTCGGTGCAGCACCTCGACGGCCAGACCTACCGGATCGTGCTGGAAGCATCCATTCCGGCACCCTGGCACATGTACGACATGGGACCCTACGAGGGCGGGCCCAACGCCACGACGATCACCTTCACCCCGGGCGAAGGCGCCGTCCTCGAAGGAGGCGTCGAGCAGCTGACCCGTCCCGAACGCCACTACGACAAAACGTTCGGAATGGAGATCGGAACCTTCGCCCGAAAGGCGCAGTTCGCCCAGAGCGTGAAACTCACGGCCCCGCAGGCGACCGTCAAAGCGGAACTCGCATGGATGATCTGCAACGATACGAGCTGCCTGCCGCCCGACGACACGGAACTGACGATCACCCTGCCCGCAGGTGCGACGCCCGCCGTGCAGCCCGCGGAAACTCCGGCCAAGGAGAGCGCCGCGGCACCGGAAACCGTCCCTGCGGCCGAAATCGCTCCCGCACAGAAGGACGCCGCAGGCGGCGGCTCGCTGTGGGGGCTGATCATCGAAGCCATTCTGTGGGGCTTCGCCGCCCTCCTGACCCCCTGCGTCTTCCCGATGGTCCCGATGACCGTCTCGTTCTTTATGAAAGGCTCCGGAAGCCCCGCGCTGGGCCGCATCCGCGCCGGCATGTACGGGTTCTTCATCGTGGCCCTCTACACGCTGCCCATCGCGGCGATCATCCTGATCACCCGCCTGGTGGGCGGCGACGCCGTGACGGCCGACATCTTCAACTGGCTGGCCACGCACTGGCTCCCGAACATCCTCTTCTTCCTGGTGTTCATGGTCTTCGCCGCATCGTTCTTCGGCGCGTTCGAGATCACGATGCCCTCGTGGATGGTCAATAAAACCGACTCCAAAGCCGACTCCAAAGGCCTTGCCGGCATCTTCTTCATGGCCCTGACGCTCGTGCTGGTGTCGTTCTCGTGCACCGGACCCATCGTCGGCTCGGTGCTGATCAAATCCACCGCCGGGGAGTTCTGGAGTCCCATCGTGACGATGCTGGCCTTCTCCGTCGCCTTCGCGCTGCCGTTCACCCTCTTCGCCTTCTTCCCCTCGATGCTCAAGAAGCTGCCCAAGAGCGGCGGATGGCTCAATTCGGTGAAAGTCGTGCTGGGATTCATCGAAGTCGCGCTGGGCATGAAGTTCCTCTCGGTGGCCGACCAGACCTACCACTGGGGCCTGCTCGACCGGGAGATCTACCTCGCCGTGTGGATCGTGACCTTCTCGCTGCTGGGTCTCTACCTGCTGGGCAAAATCAAGTTCGCCCACGACAGCGACATGCCCTACCTCGGCGTAGGACGCCTGGCGCTGGCCATCGTCACCTTCTCGTTCGTCGTCTACCTCGTCCCCGGCATGTGGGGCGCCCCGCTCAAAGGTCTTTCGGGCTACCTGCCGCCCCTGCACACGCAGGACTTCGTCATCGGACAACAGGACGGCTCCGGACCGGCCCCGGCAGGCGGCGAGGCGCGCATGCTGCTGACCGTCGACGGACAGAAACCCAAACACAGCGACTTCCTCCACCTGCCGCACAACCTCGAAGGATTCTTCGATCTCAAGGAGGCCGAGGCATACGCCGCCAAGGTCGGCAAACCGCTCTTCATCGACTTCACGGGCCACGGATGCGTCAACTGCCGCGAAATGGAGGCCCGCGTATGGTCCGACCCGCAGGTGCTGGACATCCTGCGCAACGACTACGTGATCGTGGCGCTCTACTCCGACGACAAGAAAGTGCTTCCCGAGAGCGAATGGGTGACCACCAATGCGGGCAAGGTGCTCAAGAGCCTCGGCAAAATCAACTCCTACTACGCACTGAAGACCTTCGGGGTCAACGCCCAGCCCTACTACGTGTTGCAGGGGCGCGGCGGGAAGGAGCTGGTTCCGCCCCGCGGCTACGACCTCGACGTGCAGGGATTCGTCGATTTCCTCCGCAGCGGCGTCGAAGCCTACGACAGGCAGAAATAGGGATTCCCGCCCCGAAAAAAGCCTGCGGCCGAAACGGCCGCAGGCTTTTTCAGCATTCCGGACGGAGGATCAGTCCGAGAACTCGTCGAACATCGTCGTGCTCAAGTACTTCTCGGCCCGGTCGGGGAAAACCACGACGATATTGCCCCGCTCGATCTTCTGCGCCGTACGCACCGCAGCCAGCATCGCCGCGCCGCTCGACATGCCGGCGAAGATCGCCTCCCTGCGGATGATTTCCCGGGCCATGGAGATCGCCTCCTCGCTCTCGATCATCTCCTGCACGTCGATCTGCGACGGATCGTAGATGTCGGGCACAATGGCCTCCTCCATGTTCTTGAGCCCCTGAATGTAGTGGCCGCGGATCGGCTGTGCGCAGACGACCTTGATGTCGGGCTTCATCACCTTGAGGAAACGCGAAAGACCCATCAGCGTCCCCGAAGTCCCGATGGCGCAGACAAGGTAGTCGATGTTGCCGCCGGTCTGCTGCCAGATCTCCAGCGCCGTCGACTGGTAGTGGGCCAGGTAGTTGCTGGCGTTGGCGAACTGGTCGGGCATGAAATACCTGCCGGGAGCGTCGGCGACTTTTTTCCGCGCCAGGCGGATCGCCCCGTCGGTCCCCTCCTCGGCGGGCGTCAGAATCACCTTCGCACCGTAGGAGCGGATGATCTTCCGCCGTTCGATCGACACCGCTTCGCTCATCACGATCTCCACGGGATAGCCCTTGACGATCCCCACGATGGCCAGCCCGATGCCCGTGTTGCCCGATGTGGGTTCGATGATCGTCTTGCCGGGCGTCAGCCGTCCGTCCCGCTCGGCGGCCTCGATCATCCGCAGCGCAATGCGGTCCTTGATGCTTCCCGTAGGATTGAAGCCTTCGAGTTTGGCGAATATTTTCACGTTCGGATTGGGGCACAGCCGGTTGATCCGCACCATCGGGGTCGTGCCGATGGTCCCCAGAATATTCTTTTTAACCATAAATCACCGCTCATTAAACCGCGTAAAGATAATCATTTTCCGGAAAAAAGATTAATTTTGTGAAATGTCATGTCCGTCTCGTGAAGACAAACGGGTCCCGGCCTCACGAAACGGCATCCCCGGACAAGGACCCTCCCTACCCGAATGAACCCATCGAGATTCAGGCCGGCCGCCGGCATGGCGCTGCTGACCTTCGCCGGAATTCCTGCGGCACAGCACGCCGACGCACACCCGAAACGCCCCGGACAACAGCCGCCGAACATCGTGCTCATCCACCTCGACGACATGGGCTACGGCGACCTGACCGCAACGGGGGCCACCGGATACCGGACGCCCAACATCGACCGGCTCTGCGCCGAAGGCATGCGCTTCACCAATTATTACAGCGCCCAGGCTGTCAGCAGCGCTTCGCGCGCCGGGCTTCTGACGGGATGCTACCCCAACCGCATCGGATTCGCCGGGGCGCTCGGTCCGAAATCGAAAACAGGACTCAACCCCGACGAGGAGACCATGGCCGAAAACCTGAAGAAAGCCGGCTACGCAACCGCCATCGTCGGCAAATGGCACGTGGGATGCCGCCCGGGGCTTATGCCCCTCGACCACGGTTTCGACGAATACTTCGGACTGCCCTACTCCAACGACATGTGGCCCCACCATCCGCAGACGTCGTCCTATCCGCCGCTGCCGCTGTACGAAGGGCGCAAGGTCGTCAACCCGTCGGTCTCGGCCGCGGACCAGGCGCAGCTCACCACCCGGTACACGGAACATGCCGTCGACTTCATCACACGCAGGTCCGAAGGCCCGTTCTTCCTCTACCTGGCCCACTCCATGCCGCACGTGCCGCTCTTCGTCTCGGACAAGTTCAAGGGCAAAAGCGAGCAGGGACTGTACGGCGACGTGATGATGGAGATCGACTGGAGCGTGGGCGAAGTGCTCAAGGCGCTGGAAAAGAGCGGCGCGGCCTCCAATACGATCGTCGTGCTCACTTCGGACAACGGGCCGTGGATCAACTACGGCGACCACGCCGGCTCGACGGGCGGTCTTCGCGAAGGCAAGGGAACCACCTTCGAAGGCGGGCAGCGCGTGCCGTGCATCGTGTGGTGGCCGGGGACGACACCCGCCGGAACGATCTGCAACCAGCTGGCCTCGTCCATCGACCTGCTGCCGACCTTCGCGGAGATCGCGGGCACGCCGCTCCCGGCGAAGCAAATCGACGGCGTAAGCATCCGCAGCCTGTTCGAGGGCGTGCCGGACGCCGCGCCGCGCACGTCGTTCCTGTTCTACTACCGGAAAAACAGCCTGGAAGCCGTGCGCGACGGACACTACAAACTCGTGTTCGCCCATCCGGGCCGCAGTTACGAAGCATTCCCGCCCGGCAACGGCGGACGCCCGGGCAAGGTGGCCGAAGGGCACGAATTCCCGCTGGCGCTCTACGACATGCGCCGCGACCCCGGCGAACGCTACGACGTTCAGAGCCAGCATCCCGAAGTGGTCGAGGAGCTGATGCGGATCGCCGATGCGGCGCGCGAGGACCTGGGCGACGACCTGCGGGGAATGCCCGGCAGGAACAGGCGTCCGGCAGGTAGGGCTGAATAAACGACGAGGGGCAGGTCCGTCCGGACCTGCCCCTTGCCTTTGCGGCGCGGGAAACGGACTATTTACGCTCCTTCCCGGTTTCGGCGAAAGCCGATTTCACTTCATGCTCTTTCTGCTGACGGGCTTTGGGCGTCGGAGCCTTGCCCTCTTTAACCAAACGATTGATGTTACGCTCGAAATTCTGCTCGCAAGGTTCGCAGGCGGTGTCTTTGTTCTCTTTCATGGCTTTGGAAATTTTATGGTATCGACTCCTGCTGCAAATAGCGCGCCGTTTGCCCGACCATTCATTCCGGCAAACAAAAAAAACGGACAACTCCGTAGAATTGTCCGCTTTGGTAGCGGGAGGAGGACTCGACCATCTGATATTCGACATTGTATATCAGTAAGTTGCACTCGTTCTTTCGTAAAAAAGTATTCCAACCGGCATCCTTTAATTCAATATTTGAACAGCTTAACCCCACCATTTTATCAGGTATCCGAAGAATACCTTGTAAAATAGCCGTATCATATCCAAACGGTCTTTACTCGACAAACCATCTGTACTCGGGTTCGCCTGTAAGTGCCTTAGCCA
>ENA-UESJ01001187-UESJ01001187.1-human-gut-metagenome-genome-assembly--contig:-NODE-1187-length-12568-cov-4.376351_pt1 | contig 12568 bp, 12 predicted proteins | sample MGYA00243000_ERZ508001 | MGnify/ENA primary metagenome ERZ508001 (study PRJEB26167, sample SAMN06115479) | human gut metagenome | host: Homo sapiens | place: China:Chongqing | collected 2015-03-03... | reverse complement strand
AGTGGAGAAAAATCCACATATCATGCTGGTGACATTGTAAAGGTAAGTGTAAAGGCAGATGAAGGATACTATTTGAAAATAGGTTCCTTTACGGTAAATGGAAAGCAGGAAGCACTGGATGGTTCTTCATTTGTTATGCATGCGGAAAATGCCGTTATGACAGGAGAATTTGTGACAATAGACGAGCTGGTTGGTTTTCTAAAGGATGAATTAGAAAAGGCGAAAAAAATTGCTGCAGCCAAGTATGAAGAGGTATCGGCAACTGCATTAAAAAATGCAATTTTGGCAGGTGAACAAGCGATAATTACGCCGGCGGTAACCGGGGAACAGGTTCAAAAATGTACGGTTGAACTTATGACAGCACAAACGTCACTTGTTGAAAAGTCAGTGCCGGATGCAACACCAACACCGCTTCCGACAGCAACACCAACCGCTGCCCCAACAGAAGCACCGAAACAGACAGAAGCACCAAAACAGACAGAAGCACCAAAACAGACAGAAGAACCAGGTGTCAGTCAGCCGGTTGCCGGTACACCTGCCGCAAAGACAAAACTTCCGAAAAAAGGAACTATAATCAAAAAAGGTGGAGTGAAATATGTGATTACAACGTCTTCCGGAAAGGTAAAGACGGTATCCGTTCTCGGAGTGGCAAACAAGACAAAGAAAAGTATTACGATAGCCAAGACAGTTTCTTATAAAGGGTATCAATATGCCGTAACCGGAATTTGCAAAAAAGCGTTTTACAAAATGTCAAAATTAAAGAAAATAAAGGTTTTGTCAATAAAGATAACAAAGGTTGGTAAGCAGGCATTCAAAAAAACAAATGTTAAATTAAAAATTCAGGTTCCAAAGAAAAAACTAAAAAAATACCGGAAATTGTTTCAGGGAAAGGGACTTGGCAAAAAAGCAAATATCGTGTAATATATGAAAAGAAAAAGACATCGTGGTCTGACACGGTGTCTTTTTTGCTTTAAGACAAAAGGAGATTTTATTTGCATTTTGCAGAAAAATGATTTACAATGATAATGAATCATTAGACTTATGATTACACATAAGAGAAGAAATTTGAACAGCCACGGAAGGCTTGAATCTGGTGGCCTACAGTTTCGGCTCACTGGTACTGAAACCGGGAGATGAGATCCTGGTGAGCATTATGGAGCACCACAGCAATCTCCTGCCCTGGCAGCAGGCAGCAGCCAGAACCGGAGCAGTGGTGAAGTATCTGGAGTGTACCGAGGATGGAAAATATACCGAAGAAGCATTCCGCGCGGCACTGAGCGACCGAACGAAGATCGTTGCCATGACCCAGGTATCCAATGTGCTGGGCTGCAAAAATGATATCAAGCGTTTTGCGCAGCTGGCACATGAGGCAGGCGCTTATTTCGTGGCAGACGGAGCCCAGAGCGTTCCCCATATGGCAGTGGATGTACAGGATCTGGATGTGGATTTTTTGGCATTTTCCGGACACAAGATGTATGCTCCCATGGGAATTGGTGCGTTATATGCGAAGAGAGAACTGTTGGAGCAGATGCCTCCTTTCCTGTGCGGCGGGGAAATGATCGATTCCGTCAGCCGTACCGGAGCCGTGTGGGCGGAAGTGCCACATAAGTTCGAAGCAGGAACGGTAAACGGTGCCGGAGCCTATGCACTGGCAGAGGCAATCCGGTATGTGCAGAAGATCGGTTTTGACTTTATCGAAGAGAGAGAAGCGAAGCTGACAGCCATGCTGATGGATGGCATGAAAGAGATTCCCGCAGTACACATTCTGGGCTCACAGAAAGCAGAAGACCATCACGGCATTGTGACCTTCAAACTGGACGGTGTGCATCCCCATGATGTGGCTTCTATTTTGGATGCGGATCATATCGCGGTCCGGGCGGGACATCATTGTGCCCAGCCGTTATTGCAACATTTGAAAGTATTGTCCACCACCAGAGTAAGCCTGGGTGTCTACAATACGGAAGAAGAGATTCAGGCATTTTTAGAAAGCCTTGCAAAGATAAGGAGACAGATGGGCTATGGAGAATAAGACATTTTATAATGAAATCCTGACGGAGCACAATCTGCATCCGTATCACAAGCACAAGCTGGAGGATGCGAATCTGGTGTTGGAGGGCGTTAATCCCAGCTGTGGTGATGACATTTTTCTGGAGCTGAAAGTGGAGGATGGTGTGGTAGTTGACGGTGCCTTCGAAGGCGACGGCTGTGCCATTTCCCAGGCTTCCGCGGACATGATGCTGGAGCTGGTCATTGGCAGAAGCAAGGAGGAAGCGTTGCATCTGGCAGACCTGTTCCTCAAGATGATTAAGGGAAGTATTACCGAGGAAGAGCGGGACGAACTGGAGGAAGCCTCCGTATTGCAGGATATCGCCCACATGCCTGCCAGGGTAAAATGCGCGGTGCTTGGCTGGCATACTATGCAGGAATTATTGAAAACAGAAGAAAAATAGCTGATAAAAAGATAAAGATACATCTTGCACGCCCTTTTTGGATACGCTACAATGAAAAAAGAAGTGTAAGAAAAGCGGGGGGCTGTGCATGTTCCACATAGAGCTTATCATTGAATTCCTGGAAAATGTGATGAACAATATTGTCCAGGTGGCAATACTGTTCTTTGAATTTGTCGGAGTGATCGTTATTATTCTCTCCGGTCTGAAAGGGTTTTATAATTATGTGCGTCGGGTGCCGGATATGAAGATCACCCTGGCGCAGGGGCTTGCTGTAGGGCTGGAATTCAAGTTGTGCAGTGAGATCCTTAAGACCGTTATTGTCAGAGACTGGAAGGAGATCGTTACCGTAGCCGGTATCATCGGACTTCGTGCGGCACTGACTTTCCTGATCCATTGGGAGATCAAGGAAGAGAAGAATCATTCCTAAAAATCGGCAGCTGATGAAAATCGGCTGCTTTTTTTTAGAATGATTTCCGGTTACCCAACAAAAGTCAATAAGTTTATCCAGATAAAGAGATTAAATTTGTAATGGTATATAGGTTAAATTTGCACCTTGGAAAAAAGCTGTCAGAGGACTAACATATAACGATAAAGTATGTATTTATAAAAAAGTGTAAAGAAATGCTAAAAAATCCGTTGCATTTGACACTTCGACGTGCTAAAGCTATCGATAGCATGAACGTAAATGTAATCGATTACGCATGCTTAAAAGGAAAGCAGAATGGAATTACAAAAGACACTTACTCCCGGGGAAGCGCTGGAACGCGTCCTGCGATCTTATCAGACCTACTACAATATCAAAACAGAGGCTGTAGAACCGCCATTCGCAGCCGAAGCAATCTTCGGATCCCATAATGAGCAGTACTTTCTGATCAAGAAAGCTAAGGTGGCAGATATTGACACCAACGAGACAGTGTATTTTGCCACAGAAGAATCTTTATCTAAGGAACGCCTTCTGGAACTGGACGCTATCGCCTGGGAGCGGGGAACTGCAAATGTGCAGCCGTCTTCCAATCACAGGAACAGTGATGTCGTCCTGATCATTCTGACCGCTCATGCCGGGGAGGATGCTCTCGCACAGGTGAAAAAGTGCAGGCATTATCAGAGTTACCTCTGGGGATTCCATGGCTGGAGCAATTATCGTCTGATTGTCGCCGAGCTGTCTTCGGGTCGGATCGTCCACAACCGCCACGGACAGATTCTGAAGAAGCTCGTAAAAAAGGCAATAAATTAAATCTGTGTATTAAGAAAAGGAGAAACACAAATGACAGCATTATTAATCGTTGTAGCCGCTATTTGTTTGTTGTTTATCGGCTATGTGTTCTATGGCTCCTGGCTGGCAAAACAGTGGGGCATCGATCCTACCAAGAAGACTCCTGCAATTGAGAAGGAAGATGGTGTGGATTACGTCGCAGCTAAGCCTGCTGTACTTATGGGCCATCATTTTTCATCTATTGCCGGAGCAGGCCCGATCAACGGACCGATTCAGGCTTCCATCTTCGGATGGGTTCCCGTATTCCTGTGGTGTATCATCGGTGGTATTTTCTTTGGCGGTCTGCAGGACTTCGGATCTTTATTCGCATCTATCAGACATGACGGTAAATCTGTAGGTGAGATCATCGAGGATTCCATGGGATCCAGAGCAAAGAAGCTTTTCATCATCTTCGCACTTCTGGTATTGATTCTGGTAATCGCTTCCTTCGTTAACATCGTGGCAGGTACTTTCCTGACTGTGGCAGACGAAGCCGGCAAGACCGCTTTCGGTTTTGTGACCAATCCTACCGGTAACCAGTCTACCGCTATGATCTCTTTGTTATTTATCGTTCTGGCTGTTATTTATGGTTATGTGACCAACAGAATGGGTGTCAAGACTCTGCCCGCTACCATCGGTGGCATCATCGGTATCGTACTGATCACTGTTCTTGGCTTGAACGTTGGTTTTGCAATGAACCGTATCGCATGGATCGTATTCGTAGGTGTGTACATCGCTGTAGCTTCCCTGGTTCCCGTATGGATCCTGTTACAGCCCCGTGACTATCTGTCCAGCTTCCTGCTGTACGCTATGATCGGTCTGGCATTCATCGGTGTGGTTGCAGGTGCTTTCACCGGTACTGTTGCTTTCGATATTCCAGCTTTCACCAGCTGGGAGCCCAAGGCAGGACAGACCCTGTTCCCTATGCTGTTCATCACTGTAGCATGTGGTGCATGTTCCGGTTTCCACAGCCTGATCGCTACCGGTACTTCTTCCAAGCAGTTAGCGAACGAGAAGGATGCCAAGGCAATCGGTTACGGCTCCATGCTGATCGAGTCTGCTCTGGGTATCATCGCGCTGGTAGCAGTCGGTGCAGTATATCAGAAGTATTTAAACGGTGAGTTCGGATCTCCCGCAGCTGCATTCGCTGCAGGTATTGCATCCATGTTCGGTACCGAGACCTCCAAGGCATACGGTACGATCTACGCACTGCTCACACTGTCTGTATCCGTATTTGCACTGACCAGTCTGGATACCGGTACCCGTCTGAGCCGTTTCATGTTCTCCGAGCTGTTCCTGAAGGAAGGCGAAGCTACTTACAAGGATGCCAGGGGCGCACGCAAGGTGCTGGCACATCCCCTGTTCGGTACGGTATCCATGGTACTGATCGGCTGTATCCTCGGCGGTCTGTCCTTAAGTCAGATCTGGGGTCTGTTTGGTGCAGCGAACCAGCTGCTCGCAGGTATCGCTCTGATGGCAGTAGCCGCATGGCTGGGTGAAGTTGGCAAGAACAACAAGATGTTCTTCATCCCTATGGTATTCATGCTTGCTGCAACCCTGACCAGCCTGGTGATCACTGTAATCAACAAGTGTAAGGCTATCGGCGCCGGCACCGCTGCATGGGGTGACTGGTTCCAGCTGTTCTTCGCAACTGCAATGGCAGTGCTGGCAATCTTCCTGGTAGTGGAAGGCGCACAGACCTTCGCTAAGCAGATGAAAGAGAAGAAGGTTAAGAAGGCTGCTTAATATAAGCGCAAGATACAAAAGATAAATAAAGTTAAGCAAAGAGAAATCCCGGAGACTGTGAAAGGCCTTCGGGATTTTTATTGTGTATGCGGGGACCGCAGAAGCGGTGTCCGGAATAATAATGGATGCGGCAATCGCAATATCAGCCCCGCGTAAGGAACCGGGGCAATTCTTCAATGGGAATCGGCTTGGAGAACTTATAGCCCTGTAAATAATCTGCATGACTGATGATACACAGTTCTTCCTGGGCATCGGTCTCTACACCTTCGTACAGTACCTTGTAACCCAGACGCTCAAAGGCGGTAGAGAAGTAATCCAGCATGAAGCGGGAATTGGCATCCTGATCCGCCATCAGTAAAAGGCTTCTGTCGAATTTGACCACATCCAGTTTCAGGCTTAAGATCCGGTCGAAATTGGAATAACCGGTTCCAAAATCATCCAGATAAGTACATACCCCCAACTGTTTGAACTCACTGACGCATTCCTGTACCAGTTCGTATTCCGTATCGTTCTGGGACTCCGTAAACTCAACGGCAATGGTGTGGAAGTCGATTCCGGCGGCTCGTACGATGGATTTGAATTCTTCCATGAAGTCCTTTTCGCCCAGCTCTTCCACAGAAAGATTTACGGATACACGGGAGATCTGATAGCCCTCATCTTGCATCTGCTTGATCTGCCTACAGGTCTTATTCAGAATGATCATGCTGAGGCGGTGGATGTAGCCGTATTTTTCTGCCAGAGGAATAAAACGATCCGGGAATACCAGTCCTGTCTGTGGCAGACGCAAACGCATCAGGGATTCTGCGGTATCGTAAGTACCCGTGTGGACATTCCGTACCGGCTGACAATAGACCAGAACGCGTTCGTCATCTAAGGAGCCGTGTTCCGCAATATCCTTCAACTGGGACTTGATATAATGCATTTCTTTATAAGTCTGGTAATCTTCTTCCCCGAAGACACGATAGGAATTCTGCGCTACTTTTTCGGAAAAGTAATTGAATACTTCGTAGAACTGTTCCAGATTCTCACAAAAGTCCAGATGGTCGAAGAGTACCAGCTTGTAGGGAAGCTTATATTCTTCATAATATTTCTGGAACACCTTTTTAATCAGGGATACTGCCCTTTCTGTGGCATCCGGGATATTGTGGCTGTCCACTGCCAGTACGAAGAAGCTGGTGGAAGGATTGAACAACATACCCTTTCGAAAATAATCCGTCCAGAAGCTGTAGAACAGCTTTCCCATTTCCTCTGTCATGACGTATTCGAAATCCATGTCAAAGCGCAGGCACAGGTAGTAGGTATCCTGAGCGGTCTGTCGCTGCTGGCGCAGATATTCATCCAAGGAGGCGGAACTCAGGGAAATGGTTTACGGGTCGTAGGCGTTGGCATGGAGCATGTACAATACCACCAGAAGCGACAGAAAATAGGTTGTGGCCAGGAAAGAAGTCGTATTCATGGCAGCTTCCATGACTACAATCAATCCACAGACCGTCTCAGTAAATATCAGCATATGGAACAGTGCGGTAGGAAGTCTGCGGCGGTAGCGAACCAACAGAAAGAGGATCACCGCCAGATACAGAAGATATCCGACCATAAAAGGAGTGGACAGGATATTTTCATACCAGATTCCGTAATGATCCTGATGAAATCCCCAACCGGTCAGAGGAGATGCCAGATCGGCAACTCCGGTCACCACAAGGATGGCGAAGGACAGAAAGGTATATTTCCTGCCGATATTTTTCGGGAAGACGATCAGTATTTTCAGGTAAGCAATATAGAGACAGAACAGGGACAGAAGACTGATATGGTAGACGGCCCGGAGGATCCAGAGTAGGGTGTTCTGTCTGGAAAAAAGGTCGGCATAATAAAAGGCGATATTGGAAACTGCGGCAATGAAAAGCAGGGCAAAACAGGCCTTGAAGATCCGAAAGGTCCGGCTCTGTTTAATGAAAGTCTGTCGGATCAGTAACAATGCCAGAAGACACATAACCACCAACAGAAAATCTGCCACGGGAGAGTAACTGTGGATGACGATATGATTTGTGGATAGTAACAGGTTCAACCCCATAAAAATTCTCCTCTCTGGTAATGTAGAAAATGAACAAACAATATAAAATGATTTTACAATATACCATAAGAGGAGAAATTTGTCAGTGGGGCAGCTGTGAGAAATTAGTCCTATTTTGAGCAAATGGGAAAAATTGTAATAGATTTAATGTTCGAAGAATGCAACGGCAACAGCACCCGGGCCCACATGGGTTCCGATGGTGGCACCCAGAGTGCTGACGGGAAGCTCCTTGGCATAATCCTTCCAGAGATGCTCACTGTCGTGAATGTATTTCTGTAAAAGTTCGTCACTCAGACCGGTATAGCCCAGACAGAAGGGCTTGGAGAAGTCCACGCCGTCCGCTTTTTCAATTTCACGGATGAGGAAGTTACTGCCGTTTTTGGAACCACGGGCTTTTCCCAGCATAATGATCTCACCGTCTACGACTGCTACCACGGGCTTGATGGCCAGAGCACCCCCGATGAATGCCACAGTGGGGGAGATACGGCCCCCTTTTTTCAAGTATTCCAGAGTGTCTAAGAGTCCCATGGTGTGGATCTTATGCTTTTGCTCTTGCAGAACGCTTACGATCTCTTCCGCGGTCATTCCCTGCTTTTTCAGCTGCAGGCCGTATTCTACCAGAATCTGTTCCCCAATGGTGGCATTCAGACTGTCTACGACGAAGACTTTGCCTTCATAATCCTCGGCAGCGATCCGGGCACTCTGGCAGGTGCCGGACAGCTTGCTGGAAATAGTAACCACAATGACAGTTTCTCCGGCCGATACAGCTTTTTCGTAGGCTTCTTCGAAGACTGCGGGAGATACCAGACTGGTGGTGGGCAGAGTATCACATTCGATCAGTTTCTCATAGAATTCCTTATGACTGATGGTGACACCGTCAGCATATTCCTCCTCACCGAAGCGGATATGCAGGGGGAGAATCGTGACGTCCTCTCTTGAACTGTTCATATCGGATGCGGAGTCCGTGATAAAACGTATTTTTTCCATAATTGTTTCCTGTACTTTCTATATATAGTTATGATGAATATTCTTTCGGGCGGAAATGCGCCGGGGCATCCATCGGGATGGACATACGACATCGTTCATGTCACCTTGCTGTTAATTCTGTTGGAAAGCCAGTCAGGGTGAGTTGCGGATGGATCATTTCTCTGTGGGATGCTTGACAGAAAACTCTGTAAGATACTGCTCCAGATTATGGGAGATCCGTTCCAGAGAGTCATAGAGATTCAACCGTTGTTCTTCCGTCATGCCATCACCGCCGTGAGCCAGTGCGGAATAGATCCGGGAACTGATCTTTTTGACTACAGTATTGCCTTCTTCTGTCAGATAATACAGTGTGCGGTAGGAACGTTTATGTTCCGGCAGCTCGCAGGACACCAGCCCCTTGGAACTCAACTGGCTTAAGGTACGGGAGATGGCGGCCTTGTCTTCCTTACACAGCTCCGTCAGCTGCGTGGCGGTCAGCCCTTCCGGGTGCTTTCCCAAATAATACAGACACATGGTATAACCGGCTTTTAAGTCCATCTGTCCCATTTCCAGTTCTTTCAATTTTTGCAGATAACGGTGCAATTCTGTGATAGATACCACAAATCTTTCAAAACGATCCTGCATGAAGGTTCCTCCTGTAAAATGTTGACACTGCAACAACTTTATGAAGTGTAACACATGGATGTTGATAAGTCAACAAAAAGAAGGGCAAAAAAATACCTTATCCATTAAGATAAGGTACTGATAAGAATAAACTATGCAATTTCCAGCCGCTGCTTTATTTTTCGGACATCATTTTCCAATACATTAAGCCGGACGCGAACCAGTTCATCATCTTCTTTTACTTTTAAGGCCCGGTCGAATTTTCTGGATAAATCTAAATGAGCTTCTGCAATTGTACAGATATTACGACTGACTTCATTCTCAAAAGTCAACTCTATATTGGTAAGGCGATTCGCCATAGAGAGCTGACCGGATTCCAGATTGGCAAGGCGCTGTTCCATGGCAATCTGACCGGATTCCAGATTGGCAAGGCGCTGTTCCATGGCAATCTGACCGGATTCCAGATTGGAAACACGTTGTTCCAAAGAATCGAATCTTTGCTCCAGTGAATCAAGTCGCTGCTCCACCCTGTCGAGTCGCTGTTCGACCTTATCAAGTCGTTGTTCCACCCTGTCGAGTCGCTGTTCGACCTTATCAAGTCGCTGTTCGACCTTATCAAGTCGCTGCTCCACCCTGCCCAGTCGTTGGTCTATACTTTCTAATTTAATTACTATCGTCTCTAATAATTCCCGGTTGGTCATGAATTCTCCTCCTGTACATGTATACTAGCACAGTTCAAAAGTGCTGACAATTGGGCAATATAGAGAAAAAAGCGATTGTGAATTATTACAACAAAAAATATGATAAATGGATGATAAGCCCCAAAAACATGATATATCCAAGGAAAAAGAGTACGGCAAAATAAACAATGCCGATTGGAACGGTAGAAGAGCCAGAGAGAGCGGCTGCGGTATGGATTGTACTGCGTATTCGTTTATGCTATGCTAAATAGCAGAAGTATTCCGGAAACGGGAATGCACAATGTGCAAAAAGCATAATGCACTAAAATCACATGGTGTGATAGATCGCATTGAACATAGAAAGAGTGAGGACTACAGCATGCTCAGACCCAGCATCGGTATTGATTGGGACGATGTTACCGCCCCGTTTAACAGTATCGCCATCCGTATGGCAAATGAAAAATATCATCCGAAGGAACCCTATCGCATGGAGGAAATCACTTCCTGGGCCAACGAAGGGCGGACTTCGGTGATCAAAGAATTCTATAACGATCCGGAACTGTACCGAAGGCAGATCCCGACCGAGGAGACGAAACGAGGGATCCGCAGACTGATGCAGATCGCGGATGTCTTTTTCATTACTGCGGTGTCACCACATTTTATGGGAGTGCGGGCAGAACAGATCATGACCCAGTTCCCGGAGCTTCCACCGGAAAATATTATTCTGGGAAGTGCCAAGGATCGTGTCCATTTTGATATTGTGCTGGATGATGCCATCCACAATATTCTGGAGAGCAAGGCGGAGTATCCGGTGCTGATGCGGAAGCCCTGGAATGCCAAAATGACGGGGCTGTTGTCCGTAAATACCATGGCGGAATTTGTCTCTCTGGTGAAGCAGATCATGAAAGCATCCACTTCTAAGACAGAGAAGATCACTGCTCCGGCGGTGCTGGCCCTGGTGGGGCCGTCCGGCTCCGGCAAACGGGAGATTACGGAAGCTTTGTGCGGTAGCCGAGGGACAGGCGCGAGCGAAAGGACAGAGAGTGGGGAGATTTTTGTCCGCCCGGTGAACTACTGCACGGAACCGGGGCGCTACGGCCACAAGTACGTCCCGGAGGAAGCCTTCGACCGGATGAACTTTTTTGAAAAAACGGCTTATGCCGGGGTACGGTACGGCACCAGAAAGGAAGACATTCAGACCTTGCTGGATCAGGGAAAGTTTGCGGTGATCCCCGTGGATATGTGCGGTGCCATTGCCATGAAGCGTTCCTTTCCCACCCATATTATCTATGTGGCGAGAGATAAAGAAAAGCTGATCGCCGATATCATTGATTCCGACTATGACACCGAGGAAAAGACACTTCGGATCCTGTCTATCGATGCGGAGAAGCGTAATCGCAAGATCTGTGATTATGTGATCCATAATGATACCATAGAAGGGGAACGTGTCAGCGGAGCGGAAGAAATCCGGCGGCTGATCCTGCTGGAAGGCGAAAAATACTGAAATGTACCGGGGAGCGATACCCGGAAAACGGAATAGAGTTGTACAAAACCGGATAGAGAAGGAGCGGGGCGGACGGATACGTATGGAAGAAAAACAGCTGAAATACTATAAAATGCATCATGATTTACAGGAACAGATCCGACTGGGAGAACTGCGCAGCGGTGACCGTGTTCCCTCGGAGAACCAGCTGGCCGCCGCTTATCAGGTGAGCCGCCAGACCGTCCGCAAGGCACTGGCCATTCTGGAACAGGAGGGATACATCTATGCGGTACACGGGAAAGGCACCTTTGTGTCGGAGCGGGTCCGCCCGGAGCATAAGTCTCACAACATTGCCGTGGTGACCACCTATCTGTCGGATTATATTTTTCCCCGGGTTATTCAGGGCATCGATGAAGTTCTTACGGCACAGGGGTATAGCATTTTATTAAAAAATACAAGAAACTCCCGGAGCCAGGAGGCACGGTGTCTGGAGGAACTGTTGCAGAAGGATATCGACGGGGTCATCATCGAACCCAGTAAGAGCCAGATCAGCTGCAGACATCTGCATCTGTATGAGCGGCTGGAAGAATACGGAATTCCCTATGTGTTTATTCAAGGCTGCTTCGACCAGATGGAAGACAAGCCCCAGGTGCTGATGGACGATTGCAGGGGAGGTCATCTGATCACAAAATATCTCCTGGATACCGGGCATCGCGATATTGCCGGAGTGTTCAAGGCAGATGACATCCAGGGACAGAACCGTCACCGGGGCTATGTACAGGCCCTGCAGGAAGCAGGTGTCCTCTACGATCCGGACAAGGTGATCTGGTTCCATACCGAGGATCGTAAAGTCCACCCACAGGAGGGAATCCGGCGTCTGATCTCCAAGGGAACCAGACTCGACAGTGTGGTCTGTTACAATGACCAGATCGCCATGCAGGTCATCCCGACGCTGACGTCACGGGGGATTCGCGTCCCGGAGGACATTTCCGTCACCGGTTATGACAATTCCTACATGGCCATCGGCGGAGGTTTTCAACTGACCACTATCGTTCATCCCCAGGAAAAACTGGGAGAAATGGCGGCACAGCTGTTACTGTCACTGCTTCATGGGGAATCTCTGGGACCGGAAGAGAGAAAGATTCTCATCCAGCCGGAGCTTGTCGTAGGAAATACAACTTGTTAGCAGAAGCATACAAGTTGTAATATGGTAATATCGAAATTGTATGATGCCAGGGTCAAAAGGTCTAAGCCCACATGAGCTTGCTCATAGGTGGGTGAAAGACCTTAGGACCCGCC
>ENA-UESJ01001180-UESJ01001180.1-human-gut-metagenome-genome-assembly--contig:-NODE-1180-length-12618-cov-11.373256_pt1 | contig 12618 bp, 10 predicted proteins | sample MGYA00243000_ERZ508001 | MGnify/ENA primary metagenome ERZ508001 (study PRJEB26167, sample SAMN06115479) | human gut metagenome | host: Homo sapiens | place: China:Chongqing | collected 2015-03-03... | reverse complement strand
CAGTATGATATGGCCAAGAACGGTGCGGAACGCGAAGACAAAGCCGCTGCCGCTGCCTTGGTGGAACGTGCCAAAGGAGCTGTGGCCGAAGTTGAATCGTACATCAAGGAAACTTACCTGATTGCACAGACTGCCGGTGAGGTATCCGAGATATTCCCAAAAGTAGGCGAGCTCGTGGGCACGGGTGCTCCCATTATGAACATCGCCATTCTGGACGATATGTGGGTAACCTTCAATGTACGCGAGGACTTGCTGCAAGGGTTGGGTATGAATACCGAATTCGAGGCGTTCATCCCTGCACTCGATAAGAATATCCGCCTGAAAGTGTACTATATGAAAGACCTCGGCACATATGCCGCCTGGAAAGCGACCAAGACTACCGGCCAGTTCGACCTGAAAACATTCGAAGTAAAAGCCGCTCCGCAAGAGAAGGTGGAAGGACTGCGTCCGGGAATGAGTGTTGTATTGAAGAAGTAAAGGAGTTATGAGTTATTGGAGAGGATGATGGAAAGAAATAAGAAACATACGGCTTTGTGGAATGTAGCAAGACGCGAATGCCGCCGTCTTGTTTCCCGCCCGCTCTATCTGTTCTGTATGGTGATAGCACCGTTGTTCTGCTACATATTCTTCACCACGCTGATGGACTCCGGGCTTCCTACGGACATGCCCGTAGGTGTGGTAGACCAGGACATGAGTGCCACTTCACGCCAGCTGATACGTAACTTGGACGCTTTTGAGCAGACAGCCGTCGTGGCTCGCTATCCCAATATCAACGAAGCCCGCACCGCCATGCAGCGCGGAGAGATTTACGGCTTCTTCTATATACCCGAAGGCACCTCCGCCAAGGCGCAGGCGCAACGGCAGCCCAAACTCTCGTTCTACACCAACAACACACTACTCATTGCCGGCTCACTGCTCTTCAAAGATATGAAGATGATGAGCGAACTGGCATCGGGAGCCGCCGCCCGCACCGCCCTCTATGCCAAAGGCGCTACCGAGGAGCAAGCGATGGCCTTCCTCCAGCCCATCGTCATAGATACGCATCCACTCAATAACCCGTGGCTGAACTACTCCGTATATCTGTGCAACACCTTTGCACCGGGTGTATTGATGCTGCTTATCTTCATGGTGACCGTCTATTCCATCGGAGTTGAGATAAAAGACCGCACGGCCCGCGAATGGCTGCGCATGGGCAACAACTCCATCTGGATTTCCCTTGCCGGCAAACTGCTGCCGCATACCGCCATCTTCTTCCTGATGGGAATATTATATAATGTATACCTCTACGGTTTCCTCCATTTTCCCTGCAACAGCGGCATCCTGCCGATGCTGCTTGCCACCCTTTGCCTGGTGCTGGCATCGCAAGGCATGGGAATATTGATGATAGGAACCCTGCCTACCCTGCGTCTGGGACTCAGTTTCGCTTCCCTATGGGGCGTACTCTCTTTCTCCATGTGCGGATTGTCATTCCCTGCCATGGGCATGCACCCCGTATTGCAGGCATTGGCAAATCTGTTCCCCCTGCGCCACTATTTCCTGATTTATGTGGACCAGGCACTGAATGGATACCCCATGATTTACTCGTGGGTCAACTACGTAGCGCTGCTTATTTTCATGATGCTCCCGTTCCTTATAGCCCATAGGCTGAAAGGAGCGTTGGTTTACTATAAATACATGCCCTAATGAAAGACCTGACGTTCAGACAGAAAGTGATACAAGGCATTCATGACTTGTTCTATATATGGAAACGGGAATTCGGCACCACCTTCCGCGACCAGGGCGTGCTCATCTTCTTCGTGCTCGTTCCGTTGGTCTATCCGTTGATATACGCTTTCATCTATACCAACGAAACTATCCACGAAGTGCCCACTGTCGTGGTGGATGACTCACGCTCCTCGTTGAGCCGCGAATACCTGCGGAAAGTGGACTCCAGTCCCGAAGTGAGCCTCGTGAGCTACTGCGCTGATATGGAAGAAGCCAAACTGATGTTGAAGGACCGCAGGGCATACGGTATTATCTACATCCCCTCCACCTTCAGCGACGACATTGTACGCGGTAAGCAGACGCAGGTCAGCATCTTCTGCGACATGAGCGGACTGCTGTATTACAAAGCCTTGCTGACTGCCAACACCAACGTGTCGCTCGCCATGAACGCAGACATCAAAGTGGAGCGAAGCGCCAATACCACCGACCGCCAGGACGAAATTACCGCCTACCCGATAGAGTATGAGGATGTCGCCCTCTATAATCCGACCAACGGATTTGCCGCTTTCCTGATTCCGGCAGTATTGGTATTGATTATCCAGCAAACGCTGCTACTCGGCATCGGCTTGTCTGCCGGGACGGCACGCGAGCAGAACCGCTTCCGCGACCTGGTGCCTATCAACCGCCACTACAACGGCACACTACGCATTGTGATGGGAAAAGGGCTGAGCTACTTCATGGTATATTCACTGGTATCGGTATATATACTGTGTGTGGTTCCATGGCTTTTCAGCCTCAACCAAATAGCGATACCCGGTGTCCTGACTCTGTTCACCCTGCCCTACCTGGCCGCTTGTATTTTCTTTGCCATGACAGCATCCATTGCCATCCGCAACCGCGAAACGTGCATGCTGCTGTTCGTGTTCACCTCCGTGCCGCTGCTGTTCCTCTCCGGCATTTCATGGCCGGGAGCTGCTATGCCCGCTTTCTGGAAGTACTTCTCGTACATCTTCCCTTCTACCTTCGGCATCAACGGCTACGTACGCATCAACAGCATGGGAGCCACACTCAATGAAGTCTCTTTCGAGTACCAAGCACTATGGATACAAACGGGCTTCTACTTCATCACCACGTGCCTGGTATATCGCTGGCAGATATTGCAGAGCAGGAAACATGTGATTGAAGAGTATAAGAAGCATAAGAGTATAGAAGCGTAACACATTGTTCCAAGCCTACGAAACAAAGTGTTCACATGCGTTTGAACACTTTGTTTCAGCGTATCAGAACAATTTGTTCCAATATATAAAAACAGTTTGTTCGCCATATTGAAACAGTCTGTTCCCTTATAGGAAACAGACTGTTTTGTTAAAGGAAACAAATAGTTGCCCTACAGCATCGGCAAGGCAGCAAACAGACAAACGGTTGTAATACCTAATTACGGTCGCATGTGTTTCTCCAATATCGGGTAAAGTATCTCAGCATACCTCATAAAGCCCAAATCGGTAAAATGAATGCCGTCTACTGTAGCCTCCCCGTCGTGGCCGATGATGTCACGGGAAGCAAGGAAATAGATGTTTTTCTCTCCACGTTGCTTCAAAGAACGGAAAAAGGCATTCAATGTCTCATTCTTGTCCTTTACCTCCTTGGCAATCCTGGTGTCAAAAGGAGAGTGGGTAAAGAGAGGGTCTTCCACGAAAAGGACAGGCGTATCGGGATGCTTGCTGCGGATAGTGGTATAGAATTTATCGGCACGCTCTCTCATTTGCTCCACGGTAGCATTGGGCACAAAGTCGAGGACAAACATAGAAGCGTCCACACCGGCTATGACATCGGCAATCTCCAGGTCGAGCAAGGCATTGCCGCTAAATCCCAGATTGATGCACTCACGATTGAGCCAACGTTCCAGAATATTGGTATGCGCCATGCCGGGACGGGAAGCGCAGCCTCCCTGCAAGATGCTGGTACCATAGAATACCACCGGCTTCTCACGTTTCGGCAAGTCTACTGCCGGCAGGGTAATGGCGGATAAAGAATCCACGCCGATGGAAAGCGAGGTAACCCCGTCATATAAAGAAAGGTACAAAAGGTATTCGCGCTCCTCGGGCAACATATTGCTTACGATAGTCGCCTTATTGATTTTGCCCTGCGGACGTCCGCTACCGGCAAATATCCACTTGCCGTCTTGCAAGCAGTAGAGGTCGAGGCCTTTAATGCCGGTCGGTGTCATGTGGTTCATACTCATATTGTTCCTTACTTCCCATTTGGCGGAAATGCTTGTAGAGTTGGAACGGAAGCGCACGGCGAGTCCGGCACTGTTGCGGCCTAAGTCCCACAACGGCTTGCGGGAGATGTTCTGCAGAGAGTCCGGCAGACGCTCATAGCGGGTAAGGGTAGATTCTGTTGCTTTGCCCAGAAGGGGGAAGGCGGAAGCATCATGATAGATAGTCTGGGCATTGGCAACAGCGGCCAACAACAAGCCCATCAAAAGAATTCTGGTTCTCATATGACAAGATATTAAGTGTTAAGTATTACCGGCAAAGATACAAGGTTTCTTTGAAAAACGAAGAAATGGAAGTATTTTACATCAATTAACTCCCACATGCTTGTTTCTTTACGAAACATTCGTATTTTCGCAGAAAACAATTCATATGAGACACATCCATTTCCTCTTAGCAGGCTTCCTACTGTGCATCTGCTGTACCCTGCAAGCCAAAAACCGTGTGATTGACCAACCACCGTTTATCGTAAGAAACACGACTTCCATCGAAGTGAGTAAAGTAGTCATCAGTGACACGGCAACCGTGCTCCACATCTATGCCAAGTATCGTCCCAAGTACTGGATACAGATTGCACCCGACAGCTACCTGACAGACAATAACGGAGAAACCTACCAACTGCGTTCCGGTATAGGCATCATACCAGGTAAAGAATTTTGGATGCCCGAATCGGGCGAAGCGGAATTCCAGTTGGTCTTTCCTCCCCTATCCGACAATGCTACCTCCTTCGACTTCACCGAAGGCGAAAAGGTGGAAAACGGATTCAGCATCTGGGGAATACAACTGAAAAGCAAGAAACTGCCGGAACTGGCACTTCCCCAGAACGCCGTAGTACACAAAGCCGACCCTAATGCCGAACTTCCCGAACCGGTCATCCAATACGGAAAAGCCATGCTGAAAGGAAAACTCCTGGATTCACGCCCCAATATGGGAATGCCAATCAGTATTGCCGTGTGGGAGAATATCAAAGGAGACATCACGGACATACCACTCGACATCCAGCCTGACGGCAGTTTCACCAAAGAAGTAACATTGCCCGGCACTACCCCATGTACCATATATTTGGGTAGAGAGCATATGCTCCAGTTCTTCATGGAACCCGGCAAGACAACAGAAATATACGTCAATCTACGCGAAGCTTCCCGGCGCAAGTCTAAATTCCACAGCGAAGGGAAACCCTATGGAGAAATGGTATATATCAACGGACCGCTGGAAACCGTGGCACAAGAGTTGAACGGAAACCACCTCAGCATCGACATGCAAGACAAGCTCTATCAAAACATAGCTGCACTGGCTGGCAAGGATATTGATGCAGCCAAAGCATACGTACTTCAAATATCCGACGAAACACAAGAAGCAATAGACAAGTTGCCTTATAGTGCTTCTACCCGACAACTTTTGACTATCAATAACAAACTGATTACAAATGCCATGCTGTCTTCCGTTGCCAGCATCTTGACATCGGCTGCCCTACACGCCAATCTCATCAAACGGGAGGAAGCAAACAACTACTATCAGGAACTTGCCCGGAAAGTACCCGCCAACTACGTGTCCGACGAAGATATGAGTATATTGAATGTGCCGCAGGCAGTCTTGTCCAACCAGTATGTACAAATGGCTTCAAGGAATGTCGAACGGAGTGGAGAATTGGGCAAAGCCTGGGGAACCGACAAAGGTATCTTCTTCGATATAGCCCGTAATGTCACCCTCTACCGGGGTATCAAGAACTTCACCCCGCTCACCGACGAGCAAAAGGCCACCGTTGCCGCCATGCCCGCCGCATACCGTGAAATGCTGACTGCCGCCAATGACGAACTGCTGGCACAACTCGAAGCCAACAAGAAAAAGACGGGCTACACCATCAACCAAGTGGACGCCAACGTCAGCAACGAAGATTTGTTCACTTCTATCATCAGCAAATTCAAAGGAAAAGTATTGTTAGTAGATTTCTGGGCCACTTGGTGCGGTCCATGCCGTATGGCAAACAAGACGATGGCCCCCATGAAGGAGGAACTGAAAGACAAGGATATCCTATATCTGTACATCACCGGCGAAACCTCCCCCTTGAAGACCTGGGAGAATATGATTCCCGACATCCACGGCGAACATTTCCGTCTGACAGATGCCCAATGGAAATACCTATCGGATGCATTCAAGATAGAAGGGGTACCGACTTATCTGATTGTAGACCGCGAAGGAAACACCACGTTCAGACAAACCGGCTTTCCGGGAGTGGAGAAGATGAAGGAAGAGTTGCTGAAAGTGACTAAATGACAAACTGATAAAAAAAAACAGCAGGCTTATCACCTGCTGTTTTTTGTTTTATCAGTATACCGCTATTACTTTTCAGCCCATTCCTTGGCTCCCTGCTCTTTCAGTTTAGCAGTAAATGCCTTTGCCTTCTCCATAGCAGCCGCTTCCTCTTCCGGAGTTGCATATGCATGCTTGTAGCCCTTCACCACATTCCATTCACCACGGGTGAAATCGGGGAATGCCACAGCCGCACAACCGTTGTCCATAGAAAGTTCTCCCAATTCTGCAAGGCAGCACCACTCAGCAAGGTCGTATACATCCATATCCAAAGGAAGACCGTTTTGCAGGCAATATACCAGACGGCTGTCCATCACGAAGTCCATGCCACCATGACCTCCTACTTCCTTCGCCATCTCACCGTACTTCTTTAAAATGGGATGCTGGTATTTCTCCACGAGTGCCTCCATCTCCGTCTCCGGCAGGAAACCGTGTGAATTCAAATCATCCACTTTGGGCTGAACGCCCGATGCACTCAGCTGGTCAGCGTCAAGCGCATACCCTTCTACCGGATATTTGTTGGCGAATCCCTTGGTGCCCGTAAGCTGATACAGACGGTTATAGGGTTGTGGCGTCATCACATTGTGCTGAATCTCAATCACCTTTCCATTGGCTGTACGAATCATGGTCGTGGTATGGTCACCGTTACGGAACTCCTTGCACTCCTCACCGGTTCTTTTCTCTACCAGCTCCTTGCCTACCACAGACTTGGTATCCATGGCTACCAGCGTTTCCATACGGTCACCACGGTGAATATCCAGTGCTTGCGCCACCGGACCAAGGCCGTGGGTGGCATACACGTCACCGCGATGCTTCATGTTGTAGTCCAAACGCCAGCCCAACTTGTCATTTTCTCCATTCTTCCAGTAATGGTCCCAAAACGGGCTCAAATTATGTATATAAGCACCTTGTGCACGGATAACCTCACCGAATACGCCATGCTGCGCCATGTTCAGCGTATTCATCTCGAACCAGTCATAACAGCAGTTCTCCAAAATGAAGCAATGCTTGCGGGTAGACTCACTCAGGTTAATCAAATCCCAGCATTCCTGCAGGTTCATGGCCGAAGGTACTTCTATCGCTACATTCTTTCCGTTCTCCAGCGCACACTTGGCAACGGGGAAGTGATGCAGCCAGTCCGCAGCAATATAAACCAAGTCTATGTCATCACGTTTGCAGAGTTCCTCGTATCCCTTATCACCGGAATAGACGGCGGCTTTGGGCATGGATGCCTTCTTCAAGAGCTCCTGACATTTATCTGCACGGGCCTCTTCATAATCACAAAGAGCCACTACCTGCGTACCCGGAATATAAGTGAAACGTTCCACTGCTCCGGGACCACGCATACCCAAACCAACAAAACCCACACGGACTGCCTCCAGCTTCGGAGTAGTCAGTCCCAATACACTCTTTTGTCCTGCCGGACGCTCGGGAGTCTTGACAACAATGGTACCATTCTGCCATTCCCATTGAGTTCCCTTCTCTGTGGTTTGCACAGTAGAAGTCTGGCTTGTGCATGCACCCAATACGAAGCACATTCCCAGCAACAACGATTTAACTGTTCCCATATTTCTACTTTATTTGAGGTAAAAGAATTAATTGCAACAAAGATAGATAATCTTAACCAAAAGAAGATTATCAACAGCCATGTTCTTTTCAATCAGACAAAAGAATATACATACAGTAAACGCATTTAGATTAATTAACTCACTGTTTGATGCCACTTTACGAAATATTCGTAGATTTGCATTGAATTCATTTAAATACTTTATCCATGGAAAAGTTAACGATACAAGAAGAAGAAGCAATGTTGTACATTTGGGAACTGGGCAGTTGCTTCGTAAAAGACATTGTTGCCAAATACCCCAAACCGGCGCCTCCCTACACAACAGTAGCATCTATTGTGAAAAACCTGGAGCGCAAGCAGTATATCCGTGCCGCACGTGTAGGCAACACCTACCAGTATACTCCGCTTATACGCGAAAGCGAATACAAACGTACCTTTATGAGCGGTTTTGTGCGCAACTACTTTGAAAATTCTTATAAGGAAATGGTTTCGTTCTTCGCCAAAGACCAAAAGATTTCGGCCAATGACCTGAAAGACATTATAGATATGATAGAGAAAGGAAAGGAGTAAACATGTTAGCCTATTTTCTGAAAGTGAATGTAGCGATAGTACTGTTTTATGCATTCTATCGGCTGTTCTTCTACAAAGACACGTTTTTCGGCTGGCGCAGAACCGCACTGCTCTGTTTCTTTGCCGTTTCCGCCGCCGTACCTTTGCTGAACATACAAACATGGATTACGGAGCAGGAACCGATGGTAGCCATGGCAGACCTCTATGCCAGCGTTGTACTGCCGGAACTCACAGTAGGCACCGAAGCGGCTCCGACCGACTGGAAAAGCATCCTTTCAGAATATGCCAATATCGCCTATTGGGGAATAGCGGCATTGCTGATGATACGCCTCGTCGTGCAACTGGCAGGCATCATCCGCCTGGCATGCCGATGCCGCAAGATACAAATAGGCAACACAAGTATACATCTGCTTCCCAAGGCAGACGGGCCTTTCTCTTTTTTCCACTGGATTTTTATCCATCCGTCCTCGCATACGGAAGAGGAGTTCAACGAAATATTGACCCATGAGCAGACACACGCCCGGCAATGGCACTCCATTGATGTCATCATCAGTGAACTGGTGTGCATTTTCTGCTGGTGCAATCCCTTTGCCTGGCTCATGAAACGGGAAATCCGTACCAATCTGGAATATATGGCCGACGCCCGAGTATTGGAAAACGGCTATGACTCCAAAACCTATCAGTACCATTTGTTAGGATTGTCACATCAAAAGGCTGCAGCAACTATCTATAACAGTTTCAATGTTTTACCTCTAAAAAAACGCATCAAGATGATGAACAAAAAGAGAACAAAAGAAATAGGAAGAACCAAATATTTGATGTTCCTTCCTTTAGCGGCCTTACTTATGATTGTCAGCAATATCGAAACCGTGGCACGGACTTCCGAGATATGGATGCCCACCCTAACGGCAATAGAAGAGCTGCCCCTCAGTATTATAAATCCTGAACAGAAAGGCGAAACGACCTTCCACGTCACTATAGTAGACAAGCAAGGGAAAGTTGTGCCGAACGTAAAAATCCAAACCACGCTGGCGGGAAAACAACTGAACTTCAAGACCGGAGGAGATGGAAAGACCGACATCACCTTAGACATGAACGGACTGAAACATGCCACGATGTATGCCACCTCCCAAACCGGGAACAACTTCATTTTTGTTCTCTCTCAAGGAGAAACCACACGCACCATCAACATGGATGAGCATCAGTACACCCCACCTACACTCGCCCCCGATGCGAATGGTATTTTCGAGGTAGTAGAACACATGCCCGAATTCCCCGACGGAGGAATGTCAGCACTGATGGAATATTTGAAAAAGAACATCAAGTATCCGGAAGCAGCCATGAAGAAAGGTACACAAGGGCGGGTAACCGTACAATTCGTGGTGGAAAAAGACGGTAGCATCGCCAATGCGAAAGTGCTTCGTGGTGTTGACCCTGAGTTGGACAAAGAAGCCGTGCGCGTAGTCAGTGTCATGCCCAAATGGAAACCCGGTACACAAAAAGGAGAAGCCGTACGAGTAAAATATACAGTTCCCGTGATGTTCCGTCTGACAGAAGACAATACACAAGTTAAGTATGCTCCCATTGAAAACAAGATAGATGAAATGGTAGTAGTGGGTTACGCTCCCGAAGAGACAACCTACCCGGAGGAAGTAACCGTTTTCGAAGTCGTAGAAAAAATGCCGGAATATCCCGGCGGTATGTCTGCAATGATGGCATTCATCAGTAAAAACATCAAATATCCGGTAGCTGCACAAAAAGCTAAGATTCAGGGAAGAGTGGTCATACAGTTTATAGTGGATAAAGAAGGGAACATCATATGCCCCAGAGTAATCCGTGGTGCCGACCCACTGCTGGACGCTGAAGCAATCCGTCTGACTACCATCATGCCCAAGTGGAAGCCCGGCATGCAAAGAGGACAAGCTGTAAACGTAAAATATACAGTCCCCATCATGTTCCGTCTGCAAGAACCGGAGAAAAACCCTGCTGTCCAGAATGCCACTGTTACTCCAACTAAATAAACTAATTTTCTCTCTAAACAAGTTTAAATGAAAAAGGAGCAGTTACCCGGCGACGGGCAATTGCTCCTTTTTCATAAGGAAAATATCCATGTTTATTTATGCACTTCCACAATCCGTGTCGGCGCCATTTCCATATTTCTGCGGTCTACCTGACGGACTACGGCAGCAGCCAGTTGCAGGAACGCACGCCCGGTCACTGTATTCTCATCCAAAGCAACCGGAGTGCCCTTATCACCACTCTCACAGATGCTCTGTACAATAGGTATCTGCCCCAGCAACGGTACATTCATCTCTTCCGCCAACCTCTTGGCTCCTTCTTTACCGAAAATATAGTATTTATTCTCCGGCAGTTCGGCAGGTGTAAACCAAGCCATATTCTCTACCAAACCGAGAATAGGCACATTCACCTTATCATTGATAAACATGTTGATACCTTTGCGGGCATCTGCCAATGCCACAGCCTGCGGTGTACTGACTACGATAGCTCCTGTCAGTGCCAATGTCTGAACCACTGTCAGGTGAATATCACTCGTTCCGGGAGGAAGGTCGATTAAGAAATAGTCAAGCTCTCCCCAATTCGCATCCCCTATCAGCTGTTTCAAGGCATTGCTTGCCATTGCGCCGCGCCAAAGGACGGCGTCTTCCTTATTGACGAAGAAACCGATGGACAGTAGCTTCACGCCGTAGTTGGCAGCCGGTTCGATCAGTTCGCGACCTCCCACCTCCACCATATAGGGACGGGCTTCTTCTACATTGAACATCTTAGGCTGTGAAGGACCGAAGATATCGGCATCCAGCAAACCGACCTTGTGACCCTGCAAAGCCAGCGCTACCGCCAAGTTGGCCGCTACTGTACTTTTGCCTACGCCACCCTTGCCGGAAGATACGGCGATGATATTTTTTACCTCCGGCAGCAGCTTGTCTGGTTCAGGACGGGCCGCCTGCTTGGCGTCAACCGTGATATTACCCTTGATGTCCACTTCTTCTCCTACGTAAGTAAGGATAGCCGTCTCGGCAGCTTTTACCACCGATTTGATAAACGGATCGTTCGGTTTTTCGAAAAGGAGCGAGAAGCTTACTTTGTTACCGTCGATCCGGATATTATCTTCTACCATACCCATTGTCACAAGGTCTTTTCCTGTGCCGGGGTAACGCACCTTTGCCAGTGCGTCCATGATTAGCTTTGGATAGAGTGTCATGATGTATGATTTATAATTTATGATTTATGAATTATTTGCCGGAAGCCAACGCACTCCGTTTGCTCCGGTTGAAACTGCGATACGGATCGTATTCGATTTCCACTTCCGGTTCTACCAGTTCATCCCGTTCTTCACAGACAAACTTGATGTATTTGATGGTTAACCCGCGGTCCAACCACTGCTGTTCATAATAGGTCTTGATAGAAAGAATGTTGTCTGTCAGCCCCGAATGATACAAATCGTCGTTGCTGAACAGTACGGGATAGCGATTTGCTTTTACCATCTCGCAGGTGTAGGTGTACATGAAGTTGCTGTCTGTTTTCAGATGTATGATGCCATCTCCCGCCAGTATCTCGCGGTACATCTTCATGAAGCGAGTGGAGGTAAGGCGTTTGTTCGCTTTCTTCATCTGCGGGTCAGGGAAGGTGAGCCAGATCTCGGCCACCTCTCCGGCAGCAAAGAAATGGGCGATCAGTTCGATACTGGTCCTGAGGAAGGCAACGTTCGTCATACCTGCCTCAAGCGATTCTTTCGCCCCTGTCCACATACGGGCTCCCTTGATATCGACTCCTATAAAATTTTTGTTGGGAAATAACTTTCCCAAACCTACCGTATATTCTCCTTTTCCGCAGCCTAATTCAAGCACGATCGGATTGTCGTTCTTAAAGAACTGTTCGTGCCAGTGCCCCTTTAGCTCGAATCCTTTCTCTTGAAGGGTTGCAAACGGATATTGGAACACATGGGGATAGCTCGCCATGTCGTCAAACTTTGCTAATTTATTCTTTCCCATAATGCAAAGGTAATACAATTACACGTAAAAAGACTATCACCTGCCGGGCAATTATTTGATCAGTTTATCGTCCCAATCATGCATAAAAAAAGAGACACTCTTGTGAAGTATCTCTCTCTCTTTCGCTCTTCCTCTTGGACTTGAACCAAGGACCCTCTGATTAACAGTCAGATGCTCTAAC
>ENA-UESJ01001179-UESJ01001179.1-human-gut-metagenome-genome-assembly--contig:-NODE-1179-length-12624-cov-6.230414_pt1 | contig 12624 bp, 10 predicted proteins | sample MGYA00243000_ERZ508001 | MGnify/ENA primary metagenome ERZ508001 (study PRJEB26167, sample SAMN06115479) | human gut metagenome | host: Homo sapiens | place: China:Chongqing | collected 2015-03-03... | reverse complement strand
TCAGACCGATTCCGGAACCGGCTAAGGCAGCACTCGACCCGAAGAAGATTGCCAGTATGGAGCAGCTTTTCCTGACATCCATCCAATACAAAAATCTTGTCGATTGGTTTCTTTGCTCTTAAAGCCTCGATCACGGCATTACGCCCTGCGATCAGATCTTCTTTATGATTCATGTTCTTCTCCTGTTTCTTCTTTTTTATTCAAATCAAATAAATTAGATGCTCTTTTGTAAGCTATGTATGGATAGTTGTAATGCACTAATTATGTGTTTCAATAATACCATTGCAAATATAATAAAAAAATGATATAATTAATGAAGCGGAAACTGTTCCAACTTGCAATAGAGAGATTGGAAAGGAATTTAGCATGACTAATATAAGAGAAAAAGCAGAAAGGGCGTTATGTGAATTTATCGGAAACGGAAAAAGCTTTCGAGAGGGGCAGTATGAGGCGATAGAGGCTACCCTGACAAACAAAAGGACGCTCGTGGTTCAGCGCACAGGCTGGGGGAAGAGTATGGTGTATTTTGTTTGTACGAAGCTTCTGCGGGACGAGGGAAAAGGCATCACACTGATAATCAGCCCTTTGCTTTCACTAATGAAAAATCAGATTGAATCCGCGGAAAAGGCAAACCTGAAATGCGATGTACTTAACAGCACCAAGACAAACGACGAAAAGGTCAGGATCATTGAGAAGATGAAAAACGGTGATATAGATATCGTGCTGACTACTCCCGAAACGCTTTTTACTGAACTTGTCCAGCGGGCTTTGCCTTCAATCAATATCGGACTGTTCGTAATTGACGAAGCACACTGCATTTCGGATTGGGGACATGATTTCCGGCTTGATTATTGTCGTCTGAACAGAGTGATAAAAAATATACCCGGGAATGTCCCCGTGCTTGCCACGACTGCTACCGCGAACGACAGAGTTATTGATGATCTCAGGGCTCAGCTCGGCGGAGATGTCTATGTTTCCCGCGGTCCCCTGATGAGAGATAACCTTTCGATACAGGTCCTGAACCTCAATAATAAAACTGAGCGTTATGCGTGGATGTATGAGAATATTCCCAGGCTCGATGGCTCAGGAGTGATTTACTGTCTTACCTGCGACGACTGTGATGAGATAGCGCAATTCCTTAATGAAAACGGTATATCTGCGAAATCATACCACTCCGGTCTTGTACCCAAGGACAAAACTCTGCCTGATCCGAACATAGAGACGGAGCGGCTTTTTATGGAGAACAAAATCAAGGTGATCGTTGCTACGATAAAGCTCGGAATGGGATACGATAAACCGGATATTGCATTTGTTATACACTATCAGACGCCGTCAAATATTGTTGCGTATTATCAGCAGATAGGCAGAGCGGGGCGTGCTATTCCACGTGCGTATACTTTCCTTATGAATGGAAGCGAGGACGAAGACATTCATACATATTTCCGCGAGTCTGCGTTCCCAAGCAGGGAGGAATCTGATTCCGTGTACGATTTTATCAGGCAGCACGGGGGAGTCAGTTCTTATGAAATCGCCAGGTCTTTGAATTTTCATCAGAGCCGCATCCTAAATGCGATAAAATTCCTGCACAACGAAGATATGATTTACAAAGACGACGGCAAATATTATATTTCAGCGAATGTGTACAATTTCAATGGGGAGCATTATGAAGAAATAACGCTCCAGCGAACGATCGAGTTTGAGCAGATGAAAGAACTGCTGAATACCGATATGTGCTACAACTGCTTTGTTGTAAACGCGCTTGACGATCCGACAACTGCCAAATGCGGACTATGCGCTAACTGCCTGGGTTATAGTGAATATCCGGAAGTTGTGAAAGACAGTTCAACTGAAGCTGCTTCGCTGTTTCTTGAAAAGCAGTATTATCTCATAGAGCCACGTAAACAGTGGGCTTTGACCTCGCTTACCAGAAGAACGGCAATTCCGAAGCCTAATGAAACAGGAATATGTCTTTCGCGTTATGGCCACCCGGTTTATGGAACGCTTGTAAAACAAGGAAAATACAAGGATAACAAATTCGGCGATGAACTGGTTGACAAGAGCGCTGAAGTGCTTTCGCCATTTGTTGTGGAGCATGATATCACGGCGCTTACATACGTTCCCTCGGTGCGAAGCAATATTGTTCCGGATTTTGCAGACAGGCTTGCACGCAAACTCGGCATACCGTGCATTTCCTTGCTGGAAAAGGCATCCGCAAGACAGCAGAAAGAAATGGAAAACAGTTCGTTCCAATGCAAGAATGCACTGAGTTCATTCAGCCTTGCTGTTAATGCGGAAGTGCCACGGAACATATTGCTTGTTGACGATATGGTGGATTCTAGGTGGACTCTGACTGTCTGTGGACATATACTGACAGAAGCAGGGGCGGACCATGTTTATCCGTATGCTCTTGCGTCAACATCTAAAAAGGAAGATTGATATGAACGATAATGCTCAGATGATAATTGTGCTTTGCAGCCACCTGTGTGCGGACGGTTGCCGTCCCCTTGAACCTTCAGAATGGACAAGGCTTGCCGATACGATGATAGCTCAGAAGCTCCAACCAAGGGATATTCCTGATTTTTCAGATGAGGATATGAAGCGTTATTTTGGCTATGGAGAGGCTGAAACGGAGCGCATAAAAAGACTGCTGGACCGTTCCGGAAGCCTTAGCTTTGAGCTTGAGCGGCTTTCCTCAATGGGGATAAAAGTTGTTACACGTGCGGACACTGGGTATCCCAAGGCGCTCAAAGCCAGACTGAAAGGCGGGTGCCCTCCGCTTTTTTACTATGCGGGAGATTTAACCCTGCTTGACCTGGGAATGGTGGGATTTGTCGGTTCACGAACAGTAGGCGATGAGGACGTGTCGTTTGCTGAAAGTATTGTTAGAAAAGTAAATTCCAATGGTTTCGGTGTGGTTTCCGGAGGAGCTAAGGGTATAGACAGCGTTTCATCGTCTGCTTCGCTTTCAAATGGGAGTTTTGCCGTGGAATACATTTCAGATTCGTTTACAAGAAAAATAAAGAAGAAAGAAGCCATTGCCGCAGTCCAGGACGGAAAGCTGCTGATCATGTCAATGGCGAAGCCGGACGCAGGTTTCAACGCAGGTATCGCAATGCAGCGCAATAAATATATCTATGCACAGTCCGCCGCAACTGTTGTGGTGAAATCAGATTACAATAAGGGCGGCACATGGGGAGGAGCCACCGAAGCGCTTAAAAGGGAATACTGCCCGGTGCTCTGCCGGGATAACAGGAGATATCCCGGAAACACGGGACTTATAGAGAAAGGCGCGATCCCGATAGACGACAGCTGGGACGGAAATGTTGGTAATATCAGAAACCTGCTTAATAATACCGGTGAGCAGATCACTTTATTTAATGAGCAATAAAATGTGTCAAATTTCTTTAGAAAGGTATTGAATTATTGAAATTAAAATGATATAATAATATTGACATAAAGTGACAGGCGGTGACATCATGAGCAAAATCGTATTCATCGACAGCGAAATCAACCACGGCGGCGAAATATGCGATCTCGGCGCGGTAAAGCCCGAGGGCGGCAGGCTTCATACTACATCGCAAAATGAGTTTTCGGCGTTCGCGTCGGGCTGCAAGTACGTCTGCGGACACAACCTTATCGCGCACGATCTGAAATACGTCGGTCGGCTGATTCTCGGGGACTACACGCCGATCGATACGCTCACGATATCACCCCTGCTGTTCCCGAAGAAGCCCTATCACCACCTGCTCAAGGACTACAAAATACAGACCGAACAGCTCAACGACCCCGCCAACGACGCGGCACTGTGCATGGAGCTTTTCTTTGACGAGGTGGAGGCTTTCAGCCAGCTTGACGACAGCCTGAAGGCGATTTATTTTGCCTTGCTCGGAATACGCCGTGAATACATCGGATTTTTCGACTATGTCGATTACGCCGGCGCAGAGGACGCAGAGAGCCTTATCCGCGGGTATTTTTCCGATAGTATCTGCATGAGCGCCGACCTGACGTCGCTGATTTCGCGCTATCCAGTGGAGCTAGCCTACTGCCTCGCGCTGATAAGCGCAGACGACCGCTGCTCTCTTATCCCGCACTGGGTGCACAGAAATTTCCCCGCAGTTGAATACGTTATGAGGGCGCTCCGCGGAACGCCCTGCAATTGCTGTCCTTATTGCCTGCGGGAGCATAATATCCGCGCAAAGCTGAAACAGTATTTCGGCTATGACGGATTCCGCACCTACGATGGCGAGCCGCTTCAGGAAAGAGCCACGCAGGCGGCTGTTGAGAACAAATCCCTCATCGCCGTATTCCCGACCGGCGGAGGAAAATCCGTGACGTTCCAGCTTCCCGCGCTGATGGCAGGGGATACCTGCCGCGGACTTACCGTGGTAATTTCGCCGCTCCAGTCGCTGATGAAAGACCAGGTGGATAACCTTGCCGAAAAGGGAATTTCCGACGCGGTGACGATAAACGGAATGCTCGACCCCATCGAGCGCGCCAGCGCAATTGAGCGCGTGCAGAGCGGTCAGGCGTCCCTGCTGTATATTTCGCCGGAGTCCCTGCGCTCAAAGACTATCGAAAACCTCATGCTCAACCGCCACATAACCCGTTTCGTTATCGACGAGGCGCACTGCTTTTCGGCATGGGGACAGGATTTCCGTGTGGATTATCTCTACATAGGCGACTTTATCCGCGAATTGCAGGAGAAAAAGAACATCTCCGAGCCGATTCCCGTGTCCTGCTTCACTGCCACCGCAAAGCAGAAGGTAATCAGCGACATCAGCGATTATTTCCGCAATAAGCTCGGTATCGAGATGGAAATTTTCGCTTCGGGAGCGTCCCGCCGCAACCTGCGCTACGAGGTGCTTTACAAGGAAAACGACGATGAAAAATACCTCGCGCTCCGCAATCTGCTGACAACGAAAAACTGTCCCTCGATAGTCTACGTTTCAAAGGTCAAGCGGACTTTCAGCATTGCGAAAAGGCTGAACGCGGACGGAATAAAGGCGCTCCCATTCAACGGAAAGATGGACAAGAGCGAGAAAATCGCGAATCAGGAGCAATTCATGAGCGGCGAGGTCAACGTTATCGTGGCGACCTCGGCTTTCGGCATGGGCGTGGATAAATCCGACGTCGGGCTTGTCGTGCATTTCGATATTTCGCCGTCGCTGGAGGACTATGTTCAGGAAGCGGGCAGAGCGGGGCGCGACGAGGACTTGCAGGCGGAATGCTATGTGCTGTTCAAGGACGAGGATCTGGACGGACATTTCATGATGCTCAATCAGAGCAAGCTGTCCATCAAGGAGATAAACCAGATTTGGAAAGCGGTCAAGGAGTGTTCGCGATACCGTATGACATTCACGCGCTCGGCGCTGGAGCTTGCGCGGATCGCAGGCTGGAATGACGAGCAGGACGAGATCGAAACCCGCGTCACCAACGCGATTAACGCGTTGGAAACCGCAGGCTACCTTAAACGCGGAAAGAACGTCCCGCGCGTTTTCGCTTCGAGCATTAACGCGAAAAGCTACATTGAAGCCGCCGAGAAGATAAACCGTCTGAACACGCTGGACGACAGGTATAAGCAGTACGCCGCGAGAATAATCCGCTGCATGATTTCCGAGCGAAGCCGTGCGGACGCCGGCAACGAGGAAGCGGAGAGCCGCGTTGACCACATTTCCGACATTCTCGGAATCCCGATGGAGGACGTGGTGTTATGTATCGGCGCAATGCGCGAGGGCGGAATACTGACCAACGCAAACGACCTCACCGCGTATATCCGCAAAAACGACACCGTGCGTAAATCCACGAATATCCTCAATCGCTGCGCGGCGCTGGAGCGTTTCCTGCTGGGAAAGGTGAGCGGCGGCGCGGAGTATTACAACCTCAAGGACCTCAACGAGCAGGCGCAGAAAGAGCGCGTGCCCTCGGTTTCGGTGAAGTCGATAAGGACCCTGCTGTACTTCCTCATGATCAAGGACTATGTGCAGAAATCGCACATTTCAGGGGAAACCGTGCAGATAGTGCCGACCGACGATATCGGGAAGATAAAGGCGAAATCCGAGCTGCGCATTTCAGCTGCGGAGAAAATCCTGGAGCTGCTTTATGTCAAAGCGGACGAGCTGAAATCCCCCGAAAAGGACGAAGTCCTTGTGGAATTTTCAGAGCTGGAGCTGCTGGAATACTGCCGCGAAAATCTGCTCGAAAAGCCCGAAGCCGAGGACATCAAGTCCGCGCTGCTCTATCTGTCGAAGATAGGCGCGATAGACATCGAGGGCGGATTCCTGGTGCTGTACAACGCCATGCAGATCACCCGTCTTGAGCGCAACAACAATATCCGCTACAAGACGGAGGATTACAGGCAGCTCAGCGAATTCTACAAGCAGAAGATACAGCAGATACACATTGTCGGCGAGTACGCAAACATGATGACCCGGGACTATGACGCGGCTCTGCGGTTCGTGTCAGACTATTTCGGCATGGACTACAAAAAGTTCATCACGAAGTATTTCGCGGGGCGCGAGGGCGAAATCAGCCGCAATATAACTCCCGAGAAATTCGACCGCATTTTCGTGGGACTTTCGCCGCGCCAGCAGGAGATAATCAACGATGATACCTCTAAGTACATCGTTGTCACGGCGGGTCCGGGCAGCGGAAAGACGATGGTGCTTGTCCGCAAGCTGGCTTCGCTGTATCAGATGGAGGACATCAAGCACGAGCAGCTTCTCATGCTGACGTTTTCCCGCGCGGCGGCGACGGAATTCAGACAGCGGCTGACGGCGCTGATGGGCGGCGCGGTGCGCTATATGGATATCAAGACATTCCACAGCTACTGCTTCGATATTACGGGGAGGGTAGGTTCGCTTGAAAACTCCGCAGATATAGTCAGGCAGGCGGCGGAGATGATCTCCGCAGGCGAGGTCGAGCAGGGGCAGATAACCAAGACCGTCGCCGTGATCGACGAGGCGCAGGACATGGACGAAAACGAGTTTGCGCTGATAAAGGCGCTCATGGAGCGCAACGAGGATATGCGGGTTATCGCCGTGGGCGACGACGACCAGAATATCTACGAGTTCCGCAAGTCTAGTTCCAAGTATATGTCAAGCCTTATCACTGAGTACGGCGCGGCGCATTACAGCATGACCGACAACTACCGCAGTGCGCGCAGAATAGTGGCGTTTGCGAATGCCTACGCGGCGAGGATAACTCACCGCTTAAAGGACGAGCCTATCCGCGCGGTGAGAAATGACGACGGCGTTGTGAAGCTCATAAAGCACGCGGCGCGGAACATGGACATTCCCGCTGCGGACTGCCTGCAGGCGACGTGGCACGGCGGTACGGCGGCTATCCTCACCAACACAAACGAGGACGCCCTGCGTATGCTCGGACTGCTGACAGATCGCGGCGTTCCGGCGCGGCTCATCCAGAGCGGCGACGGTTTCCGCATGAGCCAGCTTGCGGAGGTGAAGATGTTCTGCAAGCTGCTGAAATTTGAATCTGCTGACGATTCGCCGATAATCCCAGAATCCGCATATAACAGCGCAAGGGAGCAGCTGCGCAGTTTGTATGCGGAAAGCTCCTGCCTTGAAACGGTGCTGAATATGCTCGCGAAGTTCGAGGAGGTCAGCAATGGCGCGCTGTACCGTTCGGATTTCGAGACGTTCATTTTCGAGTCGGCGTACGAAACGTTCATGCCGCAGGAGCAGGACGCGGTGACTATCTCCACGATACATAAGGCAAAGGGCAGGGAGTTCGACAACGTGTATCTTATGCTGAATCAGCCGGACGACCGCACCGACGAGGAAAAGCGCAAAATCTACGTTGCCATGACCCGCGCGAAGAATGCGCTGTACGTTCACTACAACAGCGCGATTTTCGATGATATTTCCGCTGACGGCGCGGAGCATGAGAGCGATACGCGGGACTATCCCGAGCCTGAGGAGCTTGAAATGCAGCTTGGCATGAAAGATGTGTTTCTTGATTTCTTCATCGGGAAGAAAGCTGATGTTTTTAAGCTGAAAAGCGGCGATGAATTAGAGATACGCGGGGATTTCCTTTATGCGAACGGAAAGCGGCTTGTAATTCCGTCGAATGCGATTAGGGAGAAGCTTGCGGGTCTGCGTGAAATGGGATACAGACCGTACAGGGCGCAGGTTAATTTCATCGTTGAATGGGTGAAGAAAGAAACAGGAGAATCCGCGGCGGTCATACTGCCGGAAATTTGGCTGAAAAAATGAGGTGACATAATGACGGAGCTTGAAACAATGATACGCGCGGAATCCTATATCCGCAAGATGGCGGACGGGATAAATCCCATCACGAACGAGCCTGCGGCTGACGACGATATGGTGAACAACGTCCGCATAACGCGCTGCCTGTACTATGTTTCGGATATCCTGCGGCAGGTTATCGACAACGACGGGGTGATAAAGAAAAAGTCCGGCGGCTCGGGCAAAAAGGCGGAGTTTTTCATCACCGATGAACAGCGTGCGGCTCTGACGGAATTTGACCGCCCTGCGTATGCCAGCGAACTGGCTGATAAAATCAATGCAGTTACGGAGATAAATAACTGCAAGAAATTCGCCGCAAAATGGGTCACGGAGTACTTTGTAAGCATTGGTCTGCTGTATATTGACGATGATTCCAAATGCGCTGCCGAGGCAGGAGCGGAGCTTGGTATTATTTCTGAAAAAAGGCGTTCAAGCTATACGCATAGGGAGTATTGGGTCAACGCTTATTCCCCCGAAGCGCAGCGTTTCATTATCGACAATATTGAGTCCATAGTCGCTTTCGCCAAATCTCCGCAGTACAAACAGCAAACCCACCCGAACAGTACAGGCGATGGCGCTGTGACGGAATGACAGGGAGTCCCCAAAATGCCAACAATAACTCGCAACAAACTAGTCCGCGACAAAATCCCGGACATAATCAAATCCGCCGGAAAACAGGCGGTAACGCGGATCCTCACCGATGAGGAATACCTCGTAGAACTAGACAGAAAGCTTTCCGAGGAGTGCGCCGAGTACTAGATGGACAAGAGCCTTGAAGAAATGGCTGATGTGCTGGAGGTGCTGTACGCAATCGCCGCAGCGCGCGGGTACTCCGTGGAGGAACTGGAGCGCGTCCGCGCGGAAAAGTCGGAGAAGCGCGGCGGATTTGCAGACAGGATTTTCCTGGAGAAAGTTGTGGAGAACTGATATGAAAAATGACGCGATTACAGTTAATTCGGTAAACAGCCCTGCCGAGAACTTGTTTGTGCAGCTTTTCTGCGAAACTTTCGGCCCCGATAAGGCGGAGAAGCTCTACACGTGAGTCCGTGCGGTTTTCCGTAGGAAAATTGCCGACGGCTGTCGGCAAAGGCTGGACATCTTGCGCGGAGCGCACACTTTATTTAGTACCCGTTTGCCGATATTTACGGAAAGCAGAGATTTATTGATTTCGCACTGCTGAGCGGTACGGATAAAATCGCAATCGAGATTGACGGCGAAACCTACCATAACCCGAACAAGGTTTCCGAAAACAAGTACATTGACGACCTGCTGAAACAGAACAGCCTTACCTATCAGGGCTGGATGATCTACCGCTGGGTGTACAATCAGCTAAAAAACCAGCCCGACCGCATTAAGGACGAGCTGTACACGTTCCTCGGCGATACTCCCGACCTGAAAGCGATAGAGAACTATCTCCCCGCACAGAAAGGCAAATCCTTTGAACTTCGCGACTACCAGCAGGAAGCTATCGACAGCCTTAAATCCATGCGTGAGCGCGGGGAAACTATCGCGCTGCTGTACCATGCGACAGGCGTGGGAAAGACAGTAACAGCCTGCACGGACGCTAAGAACGTCGGCGGCAGAACGCTGTTTCTCGTGAATGCGCTAAAACTTGCTGACCAGGCTAAGGATACATTCGCAAAGATATGGAGCGAGGCTACTCTCGGCGAGTACACCGGGCAGGAGAAAATCAAGGACACGACCGTTGTTTTCGCGACCATTCAGACTATTTCAAAGCACTGCGAGGAGTTTGCGCCGGACGAATTCGACTACATAATCATCGACGAGTGCCACCATGCCGCGTCCAAGAGCTATCAGGCGATACTGTCCTATTTCAAGCCGAAATTCATTCTTGGACTTACTGCAACTCCAGAAAGAACTGACGGACAGGATATGCTGGAGCTGTTTCAGAACGTTGCGCATAAAATGGACCTCAAAACCGCAGTTGAACAGGGGATTCTTGCACCTATCCGCTGCGTGAGGGTCAAGACGGACATCGACCTTTCCGACGTGCGCATACACGGCATAAAGTACGACGCACAGGACCTTGAAAGCAAGCTGTTCGTTCCGGAGCGCAACGAACTTATTGTAAATACTTATCTGAAATACGCAAAGGGCAAAAAGACTGTTGTATTCTGCACCAGCGTAAACCATGCGGCAGAAATAGCGCGGCTGCTTAAAGAGGCGGGAGTAAATGCCGAGGGTATATCCGGCAGCATAAAGGTAAAGGAACGGAACAGCATTTTACAGCGCTATGAGCACGGCGATGTTGATGTGCTGTGCGCCTGCGACCTCTTGAATGAAGGCTGGGACAGCCCTCACACGCAGGTGCTGTTTATGGCAAGACCTACTATGTCCAAGACGATTTATATGCAGTAGCTCGGCAGAGGAACGCGGAAGTGCGAGAACAAATCCGACCTGCTGGTGTTTGATTTCGTGGACAACGCGAATATGTTCAAAATGCCGTATTCACTGCACAGAACGCTCAATATGTCGGAGTACCGTCCGTTTGAGTACGTCCTCGCGCCGGAACATCTGCGAAAGCATGACCCCAACATGACCTATTCCGGAGAAAAGCCGGTTGCCTATCTTGACACGCCAATCGACGCGGCGGATTACGAGGTCGTAGACCTGTTCAACTGGCAGACCGAGGTGCAGAACATGATTTCGCAGCTCGAGTTTGTCCGTATGGTCGATGTTCAGTCGGAAACGGTGGAGCGGTACATCAGAGATGGTAAGATAGTTCCAGATCTGGCTGTGCCGATAAGCGAGAACAGGTTCTTCAATTATTTCAGGGAAGATACCGTGAAAGCCTATGCAGAGCAGTACGGCTGGGACCTTATAACGCAGGGAAACATCAAGTCCAAGTTCATGGAGTTCGTCAGCAAAATGGACATGAGCTTTTCCTACAAGCCCATTCTGCTGAAAGCGATGATGCGCCACGCGAACGAGGACGGCTGCGTTGCGCTGGAGGATATCGTGGACTACTTCAAGGAATATTACGAGGGCAGAGCCGCTGCGGGGCTTGTCGTGTAGAAACCGTCCAGCATATTCGCCAAGGGCGGCTATACCGACAAGGACGTGGAGAAGAATATACTTTCGAATCCGTTCAAGCGTTTCGCTGATATGCGGTTCTTCCAGCGGTGCAAGGACGTCACGATGGTGCGTTTCAACCCGTGGATCTACAAGAAACTGGACGCGGAGGACTTCAAGCGGATTCACAGGATTTGCGATAAGAAACTTGAGGAGTATTACGCGAGGTTCAAGTAACTGAATATATAGAATCCGAGGATTTGTCGTCCTCGGATTCTGTTTTGTATGGGATTGCTGAAAAAAATTCGGCTCGATGCAGTTTTGTTGAGCGGCTCGACAAAATTCCGTCGAACGGCTCGACAGAATTTATCAAAGCCGCAATATATTCAGCCCTTGCTTTTCGGCATAATTTACGGTGTAAAATGTACCTCCGGAGTTTTGCCGCAGAAAGCAGACAAGGTGTCCGCTGTTATCTACGAGATGTCGGTTGCGTGCCAGCATACAGCCCGGTGTGTAGGCTGGGGACAGGATCCTTACCTTGTCAGCCTTTGACATTATTTTGTTATATCGTTCCCTCTGGGCGGCGTTCCATTTTAGGGTTTGCTGTTCGGGTGGACATGGAAGCACCAGAATCAGCCGAATTTGAGGGTATTGCTGTTTCATATGAATAACGGTTTCTTCCGCCAACATATCAAATCCCAGCGCTCCGCCTGCTCCAAAGTACATTACGCCTTTCTTGATCAGCTCGGTTATTGCAGCTTCAAGTGATTTTCGTAACTCCTCACAATCTTCGGGCAGTTTTCTGTGCCCCGAAAAGCACGCTACTTTTGATTTGTCAATCATGCAGATTACCTCCGATATAGTGATATATCACTATTATATCACATTCTAGTGATATATCACTAATCTTTTTCACCAAAATCAGATAAACTATATTCAGAGTTTATGAGTGAGGTGAGAACGCATGAGGATTTGTGAGGTAACTGCTCAGCGCATTCGAGAGTTGTGCAGTGAGCGCGGGATAACTCCCAACGGGCTTTCATACATTTCCGGCGTTTCTCAGTCTACTATAAAAAGCATTCTCAACGGAGAAAGTCAGAACCCCGGAATTGCTACGATAAAGAAAATCTGCGATGGGCTTAACATCACTATCGGAGAGTTCTTCAATACTGACGAATTTAACCGGCTAGAACAGGAACTGGAATAAAATAAGAGCGCAGTGGGAAGCTACTGCGCTCTTGTTGTTTTTCTTCTTCTTCTTTGGCGACGCTGAATGTTTGTTCCTCCGTTCCATGCCGTGGTGTGACTGCCATCCCACATCAGCCAG
>ENA-UESJ01001175-UESJ01001175.1-human-gut-metagenome-genome-assembly--contig:-NODE-1175-length-12659-cov-3.654030_pt1 | contig 12659 bp, 11 predicted proteins | sample MGYA00243000_ERZ508001 | MGnify/ENA primary metagenome ERZ508001 (study PRJEB26167, sample SAMN06115479) | human gut metagenome | host: Homo sapiens | place: China:Chongqing | collected 2015-03-03... | reverse complement strand
ACATTTGGGCCTCCATTATGATCCTGCTGATCGTGGCTTTCGACCAGGTGACCAAGCGACTGGCAGAAAGTGCGCTGATGGGGGGCAAGATTGTTACTTTGCTGCCCGGTGCGGTGCAGTTGCGCTATGCCCGCAATACCGGGATGGCCTTTAGCCTGTTCAGCGGTGCCCGGTGGGTGTTTGTGGCGCTGACCGCTCTGGTGTGTGCCGGTGTGCTTTTTTATATGTTTCGCAACAAATGCCGCTCCCTGTGGGGCTACTGGAGCCTGGGGGTGCTGGTGGCCGGCGGTCTGGGCAATCTGATCGACCGGGTGCTGTACGGCTATGTGATTGACTTTATTGAGCCAACTTTTATGCAGTTTGCCGTGTTTAATATTGCGGACTGCGCTGTGACCTGCGGCGGCATTAGCTTTGTGCTGTGGCTGGCAGTGGATCTGTTCCGCTCTGGTGACGGCAAGAAGGGAACGACCCATGACGGAAAATGAGCGGCAGCCGGTGCGTGCCTTTACCGTGGACGAAACAGCGGCAGGGGAGCGACTGGACAAGTTTTTAAGCACCGTGTGTCCGGATTTGACTCGGTCGGCGGCGGCGCGTGTGATCGAGGAGGGCGGCGTACTGCTGAACGGTGCCCAGGGGAATAAAAAAGACAAGCTGCGCCCGGGCACCCGGGTGGAGCTGCGTCTGCCGGAGCCAAAGCCCATGGAGGTGCTGCCGGAGCATATCCCCTTAGATGTGGTCTACGAGGACGGCGACCTGCTGGTGGTGAATAAGCCCAAGGGTATGGTGGTGCACCCGGCACCGGGGAATTATACCGGCACGCTGGTGAACGCGTTGCTGTACTACTGCGGTGACTCCCTTAGTGGTGTGGGCGGCGTGATCCGACCGGGGATTGTTCATCGGATTGACAAGGATACCAGCGGTCTGCTCATGGTAGCCAAGAACGACTTTGCCCATGTGGATTTGGCACGCCAGATTCAGGAACACAGTTTTCACCGGGCGTACCAAGCCAGCCACCACCCATTATCGTGTGTTGGAGCGATTTGGGGACTTTACGCATATTCGCTGTGTATTGGAGACCGGACGCACGCACCAAATTCGGGTGCACATGGCCTATATCGGTCACCCGCTGGCCGGAGATCCGGTGTACGGACCGCGGCGTGTGATCACCTCCCTGGGCGGGCAGTGCCTGCATGCTGGGGAGATTGGCTTTATACATCCCAGAACCGGGGCGGAAATGCGGTTTGAAGCACCGCTGCCCCCGTATTTCACATCATTTTTACACACTTGCAGGGAAAAGAAAAGGTAAACGTATGAGTCAAAAGGATTTTAGCAATTGGCTGGTGGTGTCAGATATTGACGGCACATTGAATAACAAAGCACGCAAGCTGCCTCGGCGTAATTATGACGCCATTCAGGCGTTTACAGAGGCGGGGGGCAACTTTACCCTGGCTTCCGGACGGCTGACCTCCAGCTTGAAGCGCAATTACGATCGTATCACCCCCAATCAACCGGCGGTGGTACTCAACGGCGCGGGTATTTATGACTTTAAGCAGGAAAAGATGATTTGGCGCAGCACCATTCAGCAGGAGGGGCACGAGTTTGTGCGCTACATCATCAATAAGTTCAGTGACAGCTTTAAGAGCGTGGATGTGGGAATTTATTTTGACGATTATGTGTATATTGTCAAAAACGGCGTTCTGTCCCAGGGCACCATGGATATTGATAAGGCGCACTACGAGGTGACCTCCATTGATAAGGTACCCAAGGAGGGGTGGATGAAGGTGATCTTTTGGTCCAACCCCATTACCATGAACCGGCTGCGCTATGTAATTGACCGCAGCGACACGGCAGGTATGAACTTTATGGCCTCCTCTCCATGGAGTATGGAGATGCTGCAAAAGGGCACCCACAAGGGTACGGCCATTATGGTGCTGGCAGATATGCTGGGCATTGACCGGAACCATGTGGCGGCCATCGGCGATTATTATAACGACTGGGATATGCTCAAGACCGTGGGATTGCCGGCCTGTGCTGGTCAGGCGCCTAAGGCCATTCATGAGATTTGCCAGTTTGAAGCCTGCCACTGCAACCAGGGCTGTGTGGCGGATCTGCTGGAGTATATTATGTCCGGTCAGGCGGAGCAGCACATTGCTCGCCAGACCCTGCTGCGAGGATAAGTGATGTTGATTTTAGGCGCACATTTAAGTGCAAGCAAGGGCTATGTCCACATGCTGCGAGAGGCACAGTCCATTGGTGCCAATACTTTTCAGTTCTTTACCCGCAATCCCCGGGGCGGTGCCGTAAAGGCTCAGGATCCGGCGGATGTGGCTGCCTTTTTGCAGGGGGCACAGGCTGCGGATTTTGGCACAGTGCTGGCCCATGCACCCTATACCATGAATATGTGTAGCGATAAGGAACGCACCCGCACTTTTGCACGAGAGGTGTTTGCCGATGATCTGCAGCGGCTGGAGGCGCTACCCGGTACGCTGTATAACTTTCACCCCGGCTCCCATGTGGGGCAGGGGACGGATAACGGGATTGCCTATATCACCCGGGCGCTGAACGACCTGCTGACCCCGGAGCAGCATACCACTGTACTGTTGGAGACGATGGCCGGTAAGGGCAGCGAGGTGGGCGGCACCTTTGAGGAGTTGCGCCGCATTATAGACGGTGTGCAGCTGCAAGACAAGATCGGCGTGTGCCTGGATACCTGTCATGTGAGCGATGGCGGGTACCCTTTGGCAGAGGATCTGGACGGGGTGCTGACCCAGTTTGACCGGGTGATCGGCCTGGACAGATTGCGGGCACTGCACCTGAACGACTCTAAGAATCCTTGCGGTTCCCATAAAGACCGACACGAGCAGATCGGTAAAGGCTTTTTGGGTATAGAGACCTTCCGCCGCATCGTCAACCACCCGGCGCTGCGGGGACTGCCCATGTTCTTAGAGACCCCTAATGACTTGTCCGGCTACCAAGAGGAAATTGCCCTGCTACGCAGCCTGGAGCAAACGTCAAAGTAAAATGAACATAAGAAAAAGCACGGCTTCTGTTAAAGAAGTCGTGCTTTTTTATGCGCTTTCAGCAGCCCAGCAGGGTGTGGGCATTTTGGATTAAGGCTTGCAGGGCGCTGTCACCAAATTTTTTGACGATCACGGCGGCGCCGTCTGCATAATCCGGCGGGCGGGTGCCCAGGTTGTGACAGTCGGAGCCGATCAGGTCAATGCGCCCGCTGTCCAGATACTTCAGCAGTTTGCGCCGCGCCCCAAAGGAGGCGTTTGCAAAGGCACTGATGTTTACTTGGGTGGCGCAGCCCATATCTCGCAATTCGTCAATTAAACCGGGGTGGTCCATCAGCGCTTTGTATCGCTCAATGTGCGCCAAAATAGGCCGTATGCCGTGGTCGCAGGTCAGCGCCGTGATCCGATCCAGGGTCTCCGTGCCGAAGTTGTCGCTGAAGTTATGCTCCAGCAGGGCGCACCGCGTGCCTGTGATACAGATGGGGGTCAGATCTGCATTATTCATCAGATAGCGGCTTACATACACCTCTGCACCCAGCAGCAGCCGGGGTGCGTCCGGGGGAAGAGCAGCCTGCAAGTTGGCAAAAGCCGCGTTCCGTCGGACGGTAAAGTCCGCCAAAGAAATAGAATCCGAGTAATAATGGGGCGTAAGCACTACGGTCTCTGCCCCTTGCAGCGCCAGGCGGCGGAGCATCTTTACGCTGGTCTCCGTATCTTTGGCGCCGTCATCCACGCCGGGGAGAATGTGGCAGTGCATTTCAATCAAGCCGGGGATTACCATAGCATCACCTTGTCCGATTATTCTGCGCCGGCGTCATACCCGTAACCGTAGCCATACCCATAGTCATAGCCGTACTTGTAGCGGGAGTAACGAGAGCGCTTATCTTCTGCAAAATTGTAAATAAAGCCAAGCACCTTGGCGTCAATGAACTCCAGGGATTCCATCACCTTTTGCACTTCCGGGTGGGTGGAGCCGTTGGCACGCACCACGATCACTACGCCGTCGGACTCCCGAATAATGGGCAGGGCGTCAGACACCACATTGAGCGGCGGGGTATCAATGATCACATAGTCGTAGTCCCGGCTGATCTGTTGTAAAAACTCAGCCATGGGCTCGCTGCCCAGCAGTTCTGCCGGATTGGGCGGAATGGAACCGGCGCACAGCAGCGATAGGTTGGAAAATTCCGTTCTGTGGATAATGCTGTACAGGTCCGTCTTAGGGCCGTTGTTTTTTACAGAATCACTGATGTAGTTGGTCAGTCCCGGTGCATTGGACACGCCAAAGTAGTGGTGCATCTTGGGTTTGCGCAGATCGCAATCAATAAGCAGCACCCGCTGGTCTGCCTGGGCAATGGAGATGGCCAGGTTGATGGTGGTCGTCGTTTTGCCCTCGGCAGGGGAGCCGGAGGATACCACAATGGTTTTGCATCCCTTTTTCAGGATGGAGAGCATAATGTTGGTACGAATGCTCTTGTAAGCCTCCTCAATCCGGAACTTCTGCGCCGGATCCATGTTGGCATTGGAGATCAGGGTGCGGGCAAAGGGATTGTTCGCTTTTTTAGCCATCTTATTTCGCCTCTTTCTTTGTGTTTTTCTTGCCGGCAGCACTGCGCTTGCCGGTTGTAAAGGCGGGAATAGAGCCCAGTACCGGCACATCGTAGCGCTGGCTCAGCTCCTCGGCGCTCTTGATGCGCACATCTAACAGATCCCGCAGGATCACGTATGCGGCAGCTATCAGCAGTCCCGCTACGGCGCCCAGCAGGCAGTTCTTTAAATATCCCCGGCCCTCGGCGGTGTTGGGCTTAATGGCCTTGTCCTCCACGGTAGTCTGAACCAGGCCGTTGTTGGTTTCCTCCATCTGCTCCGGCACGCTCTCCTCCATTTGGTGAGCGATGTTGTAGGATAGGGTGGGGTCTGTGGAGGTGACGATCAGCTTAAACATGGCTGTGTTCTCCACAGTCTCAATGGTAAAGGATTGCTTAATATCCGCCGGAGACAGGTTGGTGTAGTATTTTTTGTTCATCTCGCCTGCCACTTTGCTGCAGAACTTGTTGGTCTTGAAGATCTCGATATAGGTATCGATCATCTTCATAGCGTAGTTCATTTTGCTGGTCTGGCTGGTGCGGGCCACCTCGCCGGTGCTGTCGCTGATTTCGTGGGCCGGATCCACCGCTGCAGCCAGGAACTCCACGCTGGAGGTGTAGGTCAAGGTGGTGAATTTGGCGGTATAAACCCCGGCCAAAAGCGCTCCGATGAGCATAAACAGGATCAGCAGCTTCCACTTGCGCAGCAGCAGCTTAACGACCTTTTGTACATTTACTGAATGTTCCAGCTTATATTTTACTTTAAAGTTTTCTTGGGGTGTTTACTGTATTATATCTGGTTTGTCAAGGTGTTCACTATTGACAAAAGCGGGCAAAAAGATGATAATATCCTTGCAAAAAAATCAAAAAACGGAGAACTGCGTATGAAAAAATCTCAAATCCGTATGCCCCTTTGGGGACCGTATTCCAAGAAGTATATGGGACTGTCCCGCATTGTGGACGATCGGGCTGCAGAGGGTGCCCGCTATGATTTTGTCGTGCACCCCACCCTGTGGAATTCCGCTACCCCGGTGCCCAATGTGACTGTGCCGTCCGGCTACCATTTGTGGAGCTGTGACGAGGACTTTCGCTTTTATTCCTATCGCTATGAGCTGATGTGGAAGGACCAAATTTATGCCGATGTGTCTTACACCCGGCTGGATGAGGAGTCCTACCTGATGCGCTGCCGCTTTGTGAACGATACGGACCTGTCGCAAAACTGTATTTTGAATATTTTCGGCGCACTGGAGTTCCCGGCGCCGGAGCACTGTGCCTTGCAGCTGCCTGGGGATGCCGTATTGGTGGATGCCAACGATTATACGCAGTACACCTATGCAAAGCCCCGCCCCTGGGATAATGAGAACCCGGACGGTATGCACAAGGGCGAGTTCGCCGACGGCAACTTTTACCACGCCCACGGTCTGGGTGACCGGTGCGAGAATTACCATGTGGATTTCCTGGGGCTGGAGCCTTTCGGCTGCACTGCCGGGGACAAAGTGGTATACACACTGCCGTCTCTCCGACCGACGGGCGCCACCTTGCTGTTGCGCTATCGCACAGTGACCCCGGGTGCTGCTGCCTTTACCGTCAACGGCGTAGCGGCAGAACTGCCGGAGAGTGACAGCCTGACCTTTGCCGCGCTGCCCTATGACGGCGCAGACACCCTGACCCTGGAGAGCCGGGGCGGCGCCGGTGTGGAGCTGGATGTGCTGGTGCTGTGCCGGCCGGGCACGGAACAGGAAGTCAGCGCCCGCACGGTGCTGCGCGACACCAAGCCGCAAATTGAAGAAGAAAAGGTGCACGGCGCCACCCGCATTACCCTAACTTACAAGGACGCGGAAGGCTGCTATTCCATCTTGACGCACAATCCCAAGACCCGCCGACGGGAACTGGACAGCGGCAGCCTGGAGGACGCGCTGATTAACCGACTGTCTAACGGCGACCCCACTTATGACGACCTAAGGGAGACCTTTTCTCGCTCCTTCCGCCGCAAAAAAAGTGACGAGGGCTACTATTACAATGCGGTGATGCCCTCCATCTTTATTGACCCCCACGCAGAGCATATAGAGTATGCGGTGCTGTCCAAGGGCAAGGCGGAGCCACGCACCACCGAAGAATACGAGCAGCTGTACACCGCCGCCAAGACACTGGCCACTCCGGTACAGTTCAATCGGGAGGGACAGAAGTACAGTCTGTCTACCGAGATCTTGCGGGCAACACTCCTGACCAACTTGGTATATCCGGTGTACAAGCACGGCGAGAATGTGGTACATTACACCCCCGGCAAGCGCTGGGACAGCTTTTATACCTGGGACAGTGGCGTGATCGGCACCGGTGTGCTGGAGTTCAGCCCGGAGAAATGCCGCTACATTTTAGAGACTTATTTGTCCCAGCCGGAGAATACGGACTTTGCGTTTCTGCTCCACGGCTCCCTGGTGCCTACCCAGTTTGTGCAGTATTTGGAACTGCTGCACCGCACGGAGGACAAGGCGCCCCTGTTTGCTCTGTATCCGCAGATGAAGCGGTATTATGACTATATCAGCGGCAAGACCCCCGGTTCCACCTGCGGCAAGTTCGGCAACGGCCTGACCACCACTTACGACTACTGGTATTCTTGCAGCGGTATGGACGATTATCCCGCCCAGGTGGCCATGATCGCCCAGGATAAGAAGCAATATATGTGCCCCTGCCTGTCTACTTCCCACACCATTCGGGCCGCCAAGATCATGAAGATGGTGGCTGCCGCCATGGGCAAGGAGACGGACATTGCCGCTTATGACGCAGACATTCAGCGGATGAGCGACGCTCTGAACCGGTACAGCTGGGATGAAAAGAGCGGCTATTACGCCTACTCCGTCTATGACGATGACAAAAACTATCAAGGCATTTTTACCACCGACGCCGGGGAGAACTACGACAAGGGCATGGACGGTGTGTATCCGCTGTTTGCCGGGGCTGCCCCGGAGGCGCGGCGGGAGCGTCTGCTGGCGCATATTAAGAACCCGGACGAAATGTGGTCCGCTGCCGGCATCAGCGCGGTGGATATGACAGCCTCCTACTATTTTGACGACGGCTACTGGAACGGCAATGTGTGGATGAGCCACCAGTTCTTTATGTGGAAGACCATGTTTGATCTGGGCGAGACGGAATTTGCCTTTGAGATTGCCCGCCGGGCGCTGGATATGTGGAAGGAAGAGACGGACTTCTCTTACAACACCTATGAGTGCTTTGGTATTCAGACCCGCCGCGGCGGTTGGTTCCACAATTTCGGCGGCCTGTCCGCACCTATCAATGTGTGGGCGGACTGTTACTATCGCCCGGGCACCTTTACCTGCGGGCTGGATGTGTGGACGGACAGCCAGAAGCTTACGGACACCTCTGCGGAGGTCCACTTCCGTTACACCGGCGACAATGGGCAGTATGCCTTTGTGCTCACCCTGTCGGATGCGCACAGCTATCGGCTGACCTTGGATGGGCAAGAACTGGATTACGCTTTGCGCAGTGACGGCTGTATGGAGATTACCCTGCCGGGCACGGTGCGCAGCGGCGTACTGAAGGCAGAGATTAAATAAAGGAGAACGCAATGGCAGCGAAGTTGTATGGCGCAGACAATGCGCCGCTGAAAATTCAATTTATCACCGATCCGCATTACTACTCCCGCAAGGGGGGCACCGAGGGCAAGGCTTACGAAAAAGCTGAGGCCAAGAGCCAAAAGGTCATTAAGGACAGCGACCTGGTGATCAAAGCCGGGTTCGATTTGCTGTGCGCGGACACTTCCACGGATATTGTGGTGCTGGCCGGCGATACCACCCGGGACGGAGAGCTGGCCTCTCACGCCGAGTTTATTGAAATGCTCCGGGACTTGAAAAAGCGAGGCAAGCGGGTGTATGTGATTACTGCTACCCACGATTATCGGGACGGCGGCGTGGCCGACGGCTATGACGGCGACAAAAAGATTCAGGTGCCGGCGGTGGAGGAGCGCCACGATCTGTGGCAGATGTACTATGAGTTCGGCCCCAATGAGGCCATTGCCACCCACCCGGACAGCATGAGCTATGTGGTGCAGCTGGCCCCCGGCTATCGTCTGTTTGCTCTGAATGACGATACCAACTATAAGCCGGAGGGGGAGAGCGGCTCCGGGTACAGCGACGACTGTATGGCCTGGATCCTGGATCAGCTGGAGGACGCTCGCAAAAATGATCAGTTTGTGATCGCCATGACCCATCATCCCATGATCGCCCCCAGTCCTTTTTATGCCATTATCGGCAAGGGGGATATGCAGCGCAATCATGAGACCACCCGGGAGATTTTTGCGGACAACGGACTGCAATGTATGCTCACCGGCCACACCCATATTCACGACATCAGCGTGGTAGAGACCAAAAAGGGCAACACCTTTTATGACATTGCCTGCGGTGCTATGATCGGCTGCCCGCCCACCATGCGCAACATTACGCTGGACCCGGCCCACGCCAAAGTGGATGTGGAGACGGTGACCATTACCGATGTGCCGGGGCTGGACACCGGCGGCAAGCCTTTTGACCAGTATATGCGCACTTTTTTCTTCGGTATGATCTCCGAGCTGCTGGACGCTGCGGCCACGGATATTGACCATTTGGCAGAGATGACAGACGCTTTTTCCGTTCCCGGCGAAAAGGTCAAAAAGCTGGGCTGGCTGATTAAGCCCATTGCCAAGTGGCTGAACAAGCTGACCTTTAAGAAAGCCTGGCGCCTGTGCAAGAAAGAAAGCGGCCTGTCCAAGAAAGATATTGCGGACATTGCCGATCATCGGGTAGTGGACTTTATCCTGGAGCTGGTGCAGAACCTGTATTGCGGTGACTCGCCTTACGGTCCGGATACGCGGGAATACAAGATCTGCTGTGGGTTGCTGAACGTGATCGACGCGTTCCTGAACACCATTCACTTCTCCATCGGCAAGGTGCTGAAGGGCGCCACCTCTGTGCGCGGTCTGGTAGAGCCGCTGCTGTGGAATCCGGGTCCCTGCGACGCCAACGCCACGCTGCCCTTGTATCCTTTGTACGATGATGAGAACCCGGCGCCGAAAAAGGCAGAAAAGCCCGCCTTTGACGACCCGGTGCGCCCCAGTAAAAAGGGCCCGCTGGTGCTGGCGATCCTGGTGCTGCTGGTGATTCTGGTGCTGGCGATCCTCGTTGGCCTGATCGCTTTGGTGGTATGGGCTGTGGTTGCCATTGTGCACGCTGCCATCACCGGCTGTATTGGCACGCTGCCTTTCGTTTTTTAATTCTGTAAAATAAAGGTTGCAATCTTAGCCAAAAAATAGTATAATGAACCCGTTATTTTTGTACAGTCCATGAGAAAGGGGTAAAATAATTATGGCAGATGACAAAAAGAAGAAAATCAGCCTTGGCGGTATCGACAACGCCGCTGAGGAAAAGGGCTCTTTTATGAAGACCCTTTGGCAGCTTGTAAAGTTCCTGGTGGTATCCGGCTTGGTAACGATCATCCAGCTGGTGCTGGCCAATGTGCTTCCGTTAATTTTTGACGGCGTGACCGCTACGCTGCCCGTTTTCCTGCAGGGTATCTTTGATCCCAATGTGATTTTTGACGCCTCCACCAAAGAGGGCATCGAGCAGGTAGGCAAGTATGTGATCGACGGCACCATTCAGAACGGTTCTGTTGTTGGCGGTGTGGTAACCTGGGGCTATCTGCTTCCGTTCTTCCTGTCCAACCTGATTGCAAACATCTATGGCTTCTATCAGAACAAGAAGACCACCTTTAAGTCTGATGCGCCTTGGTACAGCTTTGCGTTCTATATCGTTTTGATGATTGCGCTGATCCTGTTCTCCACTTGGTTCCAGGGCTGGCTGGTTGGCATTATTGCTAAGATCAACTGGGCTTGGATTCAGCCTTTGGCCAGAACCATTGCCGGTCTGGCTGCCGGTTTTGTGCAGATGGTGGTGCTCTTCCCCATGGAAAAGTTTGTCCTTTTGAAAGAAAAGAAGAAGGACGGCGAGGAAGTTGCCGCAGAGGCTGCTGCTGAGTAATCGCTGCTTTACCAAAAATGAAAGACCGCTTTCCTTTTTTCGGAAAGCGGCTTTTTCTTTCCTAAAAGTAAGGAGTATGGTATAATCACAGCAGAACGCGGAAACTGTAAGAAAAGCCCATTGGCAGTTGGGATGTGACGATATGGAAAAGAAGAAAAAACTGTGGCAGGTGTTGATCCCTGTTTTGGTGGCACTGGCCGTAATTGTTGCCTTTGCCATCAGCGGCACCATTACCCGAAGGGCAGATGAGAAAAAGCCTACGGCGCCCACCAAGGTGTCTGTGGTTAACCAAACGGAGGATCACACGGAAGAGACCCAGGGCAAGACTCGGGTGCGCTTGGTGGCAGTAGGGGACAACCTGATCCACAATACCCTAATCGCTGCCGGAGAGCAAAAGGACGGCAGCCGGAATTACGACGCCTTTTATCAGGATATTAAGCAGTACATTGAACCGGCGGATATTGCCGTTATCAATCAGGAGACGGTGCTGGGCGGCAGCAGCTTTGACTATTCCGGCTATCCCTGCTTTAATTCACCCTGGGAGATTGGCGACGCCGCCATTGCCGCCGGGTTTGATATTTTTACCTGCGCCACCAATCATACTATGGATATGGGCAGTGCCGGGGTGGAGAAAGAACTGGAATACTTCGGCAAGCATAAAGAGGCGGTGCACCTGGGCACCAACGCCTCTCAGGCGGATTATGACAAGATTACTTATTATGAGAAGAACAATATTACCTTTGCTCTGCTGAATTACACCTACGGCACCAATGGCATTGACTTGCCCAAGGACAAGCCCTGGCTGGTGAATTTGATGGACAAGGACAAGATCCGGAAGGACATTACCGAGGCGCGCAAGCATGCGGATGTGGTGATGGTCTTTCCGCACTGGGGCACGGAGAACAGCCACAAGGTGTCCGATTACCAAAAGGAATATACGAAGCTGTTTTCTGCCCTGGGAGTAGATATGTTGTGCTGCATCCACCCCGCCATTTTCGTTACCTCACAAAAACGCTTCCGTTCCAACCTCTCTCCGCATTTTTCAAACACTTTCCCCGATAAACGTAAAAATTTATCAGGGAAGTGTTGTTATTCTTAACATTTTCTTCCTTTTCTGCCCGTGCCTTGCAATCCCGCGCCAAATCCGCTATACTCATTCTATACCATTTTATAAGTGAGGTGTCCGTTATGCGGTTATTTGATGTGCTCGGCCCGGTCATGACGGGGCCGTCCAGCAGCCACACGGCAGGTGCGGTGCGCATCGGCAGCACGGCGCGGCGGCTCCTGGGGGAGCAGCCTGCCGAGGCCGAGATCCTGCTTTACGGCAGCTTTGCCGCCACGGGGCGCGGCCACGGCACGGACCGGGCGCTTGTCGCCGGGCTGCTGGGCATGCAGCCGGACGATGACCGCATCCCGCACAGCTTTTCCATTGCCAAGGAGGCCGGGCTGCACTTTAAGATCGGCACCACAAACCTGCGCGGCGCGCACCCCAACACGGCGGTACTGCGGCTGACCGGTGCGTCGGGCCGTAAGCTCGAGGTCGTCGGCGCGTCCATCGGCGGCGGGCGGATCAACATCTGCCAGATCGACGGCATCACGACGAATTTTGGCGGAGACCACGACACGCTGATCGTCCACAACCAGGACACGCCCGGCCATGTGGCAGCCGTAACCACCTGTTTGAGCCAACACGGCGTCAACATCGCCACGATGCAGCTCTACCGCTCGACGGCAGGCGGCTACGCCGTCATGGTGCTGGAGTGCGACGAGCCTATCCCGGACGAGATCGCCGGGCAGCTGGGCAGCCAGCCGGGCATCGTCAAGGTCACGATTCTGAATCTGTAAGGGGGCGGGAAAGATGGCATTTTCATCCGTGCATGAGATGATCGACCTCTGCAAGGAGAGCGGCAAGCCGCTGTATGAGGTCATCCTTGAGAGCGATCTGGCCGAAAGCGGCCTGACCCGCGCCGAAAGCGAGGCCGAGATGCACCGTCTGTGGGCAGTCATGCAGGCCACCAGCGACGGCTACTGCG
>ENA-UESJ01001161-UESJ01001161.1-human-gut-metagenome-genome-assembly--contig:-NODE-1161-length-12740-cov-5.363026_pt1 | contig 12740 bp, 9 predicted proteins | sample MGYA00243000_ERZ508001 | MGnify/ENA primary metagenome ERZ508001 (study PRJEB26167, sample SAMN06115479) | human gut metagenome | host: Homo sapiens | place: China:Chongqing | collected 2015-03-03... | reverse complement strand
GTTGTTCCACAATGTAGGAAATGCCTCCTACATTGTGTCCGGTGTCGCATACCAATGCAGGGTGCTCTTCCAATTTCTGCCAACGTCCCATCAGTCCTGTCAGTTTTGAAACATGGGCAAAGCCTTCGCGCACATTTTCTTCGGTGAGGTGGTAGCCTATCTTTTTTAGTTGGCGAATGGAAGAAAGCAGTGTGTTGGTGTTTTTAAGTTGGCAAAGTCCTCCCAATTCTCCTTTTAGTTCGGCGAAGTCTGTTGTTTGATAAATTCGTTCACCGGTTTCGTTGACAGAAGAACTTTGTAAGAGATGTTCTTCTTCGGCAAATAGGATAGGGGCGTGAACACTCTGTGCGCGTTCAATAAATACAGGTTTGGTTTCGGGAGTTGTTTCACCAATAATGATCGGTGTGTTTTCTTTGATAATACCGGCTTTTTCTCCGGCAATTTTTGCCAGCGTATTACCGAGAAACTGTATATGGTCAAAGCTGATATTGGTAATGAGACAGAGATCGGGATGAATAATATTGGTGCAGTCCAAGCGTCCGCCCAGTCCCACTTCAATAATGGCTACATCCACTTGTTGAGTAGCAAAATAATGGAAAGCCATAGCGGTGGTAAGCTCAAAGAAAGAGGGGTGCAGCGGTTCGAAGAAGGTACGGTGCTTTTCAACGAAGTCAATTACGAACTTTTGAGAAACCGGAGTTCCGTTGATGCGGATTCGTTCACGAAAATCAATTAGGTGGGGAGATGTATAGAGGCCTGTTTTATATCCTGCAGATTGTAGAATTGCTGCTAATGTGTGTGAGCATGACCCTTTTATCCAAGCGAATGGAGAATGATATTTGGCGTAATCTCTACGAGTTCCCGTTAATCGAAACGGAGTGTGCGGTTACGTGGGGGGAATTGTCCGGTATGGCTGTTTTTCAAGAGTTATTTGATGGTATCGAAAAAGTTGAAATTACCCGGGAGTACGTGGCGAAAAAATCACGAATTTCCTGCTTTATGCGTCTCTCTAACATCAGCCTTCACCTCTTCACCATAACGTTTTGAAGCTTTTCTGATATCAGTATGCCACATTTTCCGCTTTTCCACAATATTTTAAGTTATTTTTGTACACTTTTCCAACATATATTTGGCAATTTCTGTACACTTTTCTATTTAATTTTAAAACAGGGCAGGCAAAGTGGGCAGGCAAATGCCTGTCCTGTTTCTGTTTTTCTCTCTGTTACAATGCAATCTTGAATACAGCTTTCTTCACTTTACCAACATCGCCCGACCGGACACAGGGCTTGTGTGCCTCTCCCGGAAGGAGTATGACCAGTTCTCCTGCGTGTAGATCCAACAAAGATGCTTTTCCAGCCTTCCAGAACCGGATATCTGCCTTAGGATCGTACTCGGTGTCCGGTGTGAGAAGTGGCTGCTCTGTTACCCAGATCTGCTCCCTTCCCTGCAGAATACACTGAATATCCGCATATCTTTTATGTGTCTCAAAACGACAGTCTCCATAGGACTTTGTCTCATACTCCTGGATGCTGACGTAGATCCGCTCCCCATCGATCACATATTTTCCGCAGGGCAGAGCCGCCAGTTCCCAGGAGTTTACATATTCGCTTATCTTCTCTATGCACTCTGCCGGTATTCCGACCTGGGAATACTGCGGCAGAGCGTCCATATATCCTTTGACCATTGTGTATCCTTCCGGTGGTATTATCTGTACATGGGACCGTATGCAGCACAAGCACGATAATCCTGTCCCTCTTTATCCATTCCGAATGCATTCCAGGATGCCGGACGGAATATCTTCTCCTCCGGTACATTGTGCATGCTTACCGGAATACGCAGCATGGAACACAAGGTAATCAGATCCGCACCTACATGCCCGTAGCTGATGGCACCGTGGTTAGCTCCCCAGTTATTCATAACATCATAGGCACTCTTGAAGGGACCCTCTTTTCCATTGCATCTGGGTGCAAACCAGGTGCAAGGCCAGGTATAATCGGTGCGTTTCCATAAGACATCTGTCACATCTTCCGGCAACTTCACCGTCCAACCTTCTGCGATCTGTAAAGTGGGGCCAACTCCTTTGACCAGATTCAGACGGATCATGGTCACAGGCATCTGTGCCTCTGTCACGAAACGAGAGGAATAACCGCCTCCACGGAAATAGCCGAAATCTGCCTCGCTCCAGGTCGTTGCCTCCAGCATTGCCTTCTGATCTTCTTCCGTCACTTCATACCATGGCTTCATGACAGAGTTCCCCTCTGCATCCCTGGCCTGTCCGCTGGCATCCAGACATGCCGCACCGGAATTGATCAGATGGATAAATCCGCCTGCTTCCTTCGCCACTCCTTCAACTTCATAGCCGGTTGCTTTCTTCACTGCCTGCGGACTCCAATAAGTACGTACATCCGCAAAAATCTGAGCACGGTTGGTCAGAAGCTTCAAAAACAACATTCCCAGCCCGTTTAATACATCGTTCTCCGTTGCGAGAATATAAGGCTCTCTTGCGCCGTTCCAGTCGAATGTGGTATTCAGCATTGCCTCAGCAAAGTCCGTATTAGGATAATAATCCGTCCACTGTCTCTGTCCCTGGAAGCCTGCGGCAATAGCATTGTGTCCCACCATCTCTTCTTCTCTTCCGGCAGGTAATCTGTCATTACCGTTCATCAGATCCTTGATGATGCACATGGTCTTTACAACGAATTTCCAGTCCTCTTCCTTCTCTTCGGGAGTCTTCCGGATCTCCGCAGGGTTCTTGTCCAAACCATCCGGGCAATGTTCTCTCGTCCACTTATAAGCCTTTTCAAACTCATCCTTGTCATAAATATCTTGCTGGATACGGCGCAGGATCTCCACTTCATCCACGGATTCCACTCTCATTCCCAGATATTCCTCGATAAATGCAGGATCAATAATGGATCCACCAATACCCATACAGATAGAACCGATCTGCAGATAGGATTTTCCTCTCATGGTAGCCACGGCCACGGCTGCTCGGCCGAAACGCAACAGCTTCTCCTGCACATCTTCCGGAATCTCGACAGCATCTGCTTCCTGTACATCATGTCCATAGATGCCAAACGCAGGCAGTCCCTTCTGGGCATGTGTTGCCAATACGGATGCAAGGTATACGGCACCGGGTCTCTCCGTACCGTTAAATCCCCAGACACCCTTAATCGTGTTAGGAGACATATCCATGGTTTCCGCACCGTAGCACCAGCAGGGGGTCACGGTCAGAGTAATGGCAACGCCTTCCGATTCAAAAAAGTCCGCACATTCTGCCGCTTCTGCCACGCGTCCGATGGTGGTAGGTGAGATCACTACCTTTACCGACTCTCCGTTGCTGTAACGAAGATTTTCTTCGAACAGCTTTTTGGCAAAAGAAGCCATATTCATGGTCTGTTCTTCCAGCGAGCCTCTTACATTCAGGTAACCACGTCTCGCATCGATCACGGGACGGATTCCGATCACCGGATATTTTCCTATGTATCTGTTTTCAGCCATATTGTCCTCTTTTCTGCGCTGCCTCTTTCTTTTTCATTTCCTTGTTCTGCCTCTGCCATGGGACTGCGGTAGCAGCGCCGGTGCAGTCCTAAGGTCTCCTAGCGGGCAATTCCCAGTTCATCCTCTACCTCTGCTGACAGGCGGATAAGCTGCTCTGCTTCCATCCGCTGTGCGACCGTCAGTCTCTTCCAGTCTACTCTTCTGCTGTGCAGTGTCATGGGAACTCCCATCTTCTGTAATGCATATTTCGCATTCACGGGATAGTTGCTGTTCTCGATCAGGGAGCACATGGTCAGCAGATCTGTCAGTTTCCGGGCTTTCTCAGGCTGTGCGGCATAGTTTTTGCACAACCAGCTGTACAGTCTCGGATGGAAATTCGCCATGACTCCGCTGTATCCGGCGGCTCCCTCCTGCAATGATTCCAGTAAGGTCGCAGTATTGGCATTGTAAAGCTTCAGATTGCTTCCCTGGATCAGCTGCAATTTTTCGCTCATGCTCGCCATATCGCAACTGGTATCTTTCAGAAAGTAGAATCTCTCACTGTCTACCAGGAACTTCACCACTTCTTTGCTCAGCACTCTCTTGTAGGGATAAGGACATTCATAAAATCCAAGTGGGATATCCTTCGGAAGCTGTTCCATCAATGTCTGCAGCCTTTCGATCATCACCTGATCGGATTCCTGCTGTGCAGCAGGTCTGTTGGAGATCAGGATCAGTGCGTCGATTCCGGTATCTGCCATGCGCTTCAGTTCTTCCTCCTGATCCTCCATGGAATCAGAAATATGTCCGGATGCAATCACCGGTTTTCCGTTGGCATACTTCTTCACAGCCGCTGCGATTTTACAGCGTTCTTCCAGTGTCAGCTGGAACATTTCGCTGGACTGACATACCGCAAACAATCCATCACAGTCATTTTCAAAATACCATTCGGTCAGTTTCTCCAGCGCTGGATAGTCAATTTTATTGTCCTCTGTATAAGGAGTCAGCATCACCGGCCATACTCCATTAGGAAATTCATTTTTCATTGTTGCTCCCATCTGCCCGCCCCGCGGACTTCTTTATTTGTATCTTACCTTTCTATCAGTACCGGTGCCTTAAGGATTCCGTAGGGTTCCACCTTATATTCCGGTGTATATTTTTCACCGCTGGTACGAAATACAGAATCATTCGTCACTTCCGGTCTGCCTCCTGCGAGATGAAAAGGACCGAATAAATTCCGCAAGGAACTGTATATTTCTATCTCAAGGTGATTGTCACCTTCTTCTAATGCCTCTGTAATATCAATCATTCCGGCTGCTCTCCAGGGAATTTCATAGAAAGCCCTTCCCAGTCTGACCGTAGCGCAGGTACCCTTAAAATCTTTCAATTTCAAATAAATCCGGCTATCCGGTCTCTTTTTACAGTGTGGATTCCATCGGAAATCATACAGATATTTGACGCTGCCTGCATAATGGTACAATCCCTGAGCCGTCCAGTCTCCGATCAGCAGTGCTGTCGGCTGTTCTGTAATCTTCCGTTCCGTATTTACACCGAACTCTCCGCAGAGATAACAGTTTTCCAGTTCCATGGAATTACGATAACGGCAGATCAGCAATAGCCTGTTCTCTCCTTCTGCCCAGCCCGGAAGTGGAATCCTCTTGATCCCTCTGTCATACAGGCATCCCGTGATCCGCTGTTCCACCGGCTGTCTGTTCAGATAGATCTGAAAATTTTCTGGATGTTCGATTGCAAGTTCCGTGTAGCCTGTAATTTTTTTCACCGTCTCAAATGTAAATTCCAGTGAGACTTCCGTTCCGTCCGCAGGATGAGGTTCTCTTACCCAACGGTAACGCTGTTCTTTTCCAAGGGTTGCTATGGAGCGCATTCCCAGTCCGGTACGGATCTGTTCCTGCGCCTCCCAGACCTGCATCGGTTCCGACCAGTGTCCTTCCCGTATTTGATATCTACAACTATCCAAAGTATACAAATTAGGATCCGTCAGCCGGATTGCCGTCCTTTTCGGCAATCTCTGAAGTTCTGTTTCATCAGCCTCTGTATGCATTACGTTTGTGCCGGTTGTCTTCCCTTCGATTTTTTCTAGGAAAAACAGACGTGAAGTCTGTGCCTCAAACCGAGTTTTAAAAACGGTCTGTCCCTGTCCGGTCACGACATCCAACGTTTTATGATTTCCAGTAAGTGCGTCCCACTCTTCTACAGAAGCTTCCAAGGGTACGTGAATCTCTACCTCACAGTCTTCCGTCCGGTGATAGTTTGTCACGAACAGAAGCTGTCCCTTTTCCAGAAATTTCTGCAAGGCGATACAGCGGGTTTCTTCCCTGTCTCCGTTCCGGATACTTACAGTCCGAGCTCCCACATCTTCCAGTGCTTTTATAAGTTCCTCATCACTATTTACCACCACACAATTTTTCGCGGTAAACAGTTCTGCCGGAAGATCGCTTTCCATGGCATCCAGTAGAACCGGTCCCGGATTAGTCACGATCAACTGACCGCCCTGCTTCACAAATTCTTTCAAAAGTCGGTATGTACTGCTCAGCATGGTGCCAATCTTCGGCAGCACCACTGCCCGGTACTGCATTTTCCCCAGGATCAGTCTGCCCTGTTCTACAGATCCGTGCCTGGCCAACAGAATCTCATCCCCCAGATCGGGATCCAGATGATGATTGCAAAGCTTTTCCAGCAGCGTATTATATTCCCATCCGTATTCGTTGACCTTCTGCAGATCCCGTTCCTTGCGGCGCACAGGATTGCCATAGGGACTGGCCCCCATCATGCTCCATGCCGTAGTCGCCGGATGCAGCAACAGATACTGCTGGCTGGGAGAACCTTCTTCCAGCACGGCACTCAACCGCCCGAAATAATCCTCCACCACATGATCTTTACTCCACCAGGGGATATTGTAGCCGAAGCCAGGAGGACAGTCTCTCTTCCTGCCGCCCGTCAGGGAATATAACGCCAGATGCTGGCAACGCTTATTCACGCCCAGTGCGTATTGCCAGTCTCCGATATGCCGCTGTCCTTCGAAGGTAAAATTCCATCCGGTCACGCCATAGGTCTCGGAGATGACATTCTTTTTCCCCATCTGGTGTGCCACACTGACACATTGCTTCACGGTAAGAAATTCGTCCGTCTTGTCCTGAAGGATATCCACTCCGGGAATATCCTCATATTCATACAGCGGCATCGTTGCTCCGCTGACTCTGGTAGACAGTCCCAGCTTATCCTCCTGAAGAAAATGTCCTGTCATGAGAAGATGATGTTCTCTGCACCATGCGGCGATCTGTCCGGAATAATTCTCGCTAAACCGCAGTGCGATGGCATGCCAATAGTCATGCCTTATCTTCGCACTGCCCTCTCCTTCGAAGAAAAATAGTGGGATTTTGTCAATCGGATCATAGCCGTTCTTCTCCCGGAAATAATCTGTGAATCCGTAAGTCCAGGGAATCCAGCTCCGGTCTGCCCTAAAAGCAGAATGTGTGTCTGCCAGACTGGGTTCATCTGTAAAAATTCCCGGAATCGTTTTCCCGAATTCCTCTCCAAACCGTTCCAGATATTTATCATGGGTCAGATGCAGGAATCTCTTTACTGTATCAGGATTCAGATTATCTACCGGAGTCTCCCCGTTAAACCATTCACTTTTCGCCGATATTTCCAAACGTAAAATAAGAAATACCTGCCGGCATCCAGGGTACTGTGTATTCTCTTCCGGCTCCGGAACTTTTGTCATGTCATTCTCCAGTCGCTCAAGAAAATAAATGACATCTCCCTGTACCAAGGCGGTGAAAACTGCAATAAGGTGTTCTTCCTGCCATACCGCAGGATCACAGGTATCACATACCTGCAGGGTCAATCCTTTCAGGCGATAGGCATCTCCTCCGGCTGCCACCATTCCTCCGGCATTCCCTGAGGGCCAGCGGTCATCATCATATAGCCAGGCCGATATACCAAGCTGTTTTGCTTCATCCACCGCTGCTTCCACACAGTCCATCCATTCCCTGCCAAGATAGGGAGTCTCCAGACCATCCCGAGAGTGAATGAAGAATCCTCCGACCCCCTGCTCATAAAGCTCTCTCACCTGCCGTCTGACTTCTTCCGGAGTCATTTCCGCATTCCAGGACCAAAAGGGTGTTCCCCGGTATTCTCTTGCCGGATTCTGAAATTTTCTGTAGATATCTTCCTTTGTCCTGCTGTCCTTCATAATCAGTCCTCTAATGTAAAGCTTACATATACGATCTTTTCCCGTTTCCAGGTATAAGTGATCATAATCTTATTGTCATCGTTGCAGATTACGGAAGGATAACAATAGTCGCCTCTCTGATCCTCTAATGTACAGATGATCTCGAAGGTCTCTCCGTTGTCTCTGGACAACGCAACGCTGAGCGGGGTTCTCGGTCCCTTGTAATAACCTGGCAGATTCTCTCTGGGATTATAGACTAACACAAGATCTCCATTCTTTAATTTGACCAGATCGATACCGCTGTTATTGTTGGGAAGTCCGGTATCATATGCCAGACACCAAGTTCTTCCGCCATCCTCGGAATCGCTGCGGATGATACGGGAGCTGCTGCTGCGGCAAAGCATATGTACTTTTCCATCCCGATCCTCCCAGAGGGTAGGCTGAATGATCCCTTTTCCGTAGATATAATGTCTGTCATAAGGTCTGTCGATCACCTGCACATTATGAACGCCCTTATCTGTGATCGCCAGTCTGTGCAGCGGCACCAGATCGCTTCTCTCCCAGGTGCGGCAGTCATCTTTGGAGATATCCACGAATCCGTCCCACAATTCCCCTTCCAGAGATCCGGGAGCCAGTACGGTGCCGTCACTTAACCGGATAGGTTTATTCTTGACAGGACCTCTTCCTCCGATATCTCCGGGTACCAGTTCCTGCGGCTCTGAAAAGGTGTGTCCTTCATCTTCGCTTTCCATATACCAGGTCACCCATTCCGAGATCAGCTTGCCGACCTTATAGAAAAGGATAATTTTTCCATCCTCCTTACGGAAAAGTACGGGATTCCACATGGCAATTCCTCTTACATCCGCTGCCTTTACCGGTTGTCCCCAGCCGTCCTTATCACGTATCGCTGTCCAGATCGCTACGTCCGGGTTCTTTTCCCATGCACCGCCAAACCATGCCGCCAGAATGCCACCGTCCTTTAATTCCAGCAGTGTTGAGGCATGGGCACTGTCAAAGGGTTTGTTATCATCTGTGATAAATTCCTGTGTATAATTTGTAATCTTCATACTGTCAGTCACACCTTCCATTGCCTGATTCTCTCTTTTTAGCAGAATGAACGGGTAACATGCCCGTTCACTCTGCGTTATGTTCTGTTACTTTCTTTTGTTCAATAACTTATTTGGTTCCTGCTACAGCACGGGCTTCTGCGTCATTCCACAGCTGCTCCAGTTCTCTTACACCCATATCTTCTGCCTTCTTGATCAGTGCATCCCAGTTGTCGATAGATTCCTTGCCGGTAATGTACTTATCATATTCCTGCGTAAAGAAAGTATCCAGATCCGTTGTCAGTTCTTTCACACGGTCTGCTTCTTCGGTAGTAAAGGAAGGTGCGATGTGAGGCTGTACATAAGCGTCATCATCATTGATGATCTTCCAGTAATCTTCTGTCAGATCAGACCAACTTCCGGTGATCATCTGGATCTCACGCTGGGTCTTGATGTTACATGCATACATTGAGAAGTCCAGCTTACCTGCACCAATATCTGTCCAGCATGCATAATAGTCAGAAGGTGATGCATCCTTGAACTGCATTACATAATCGGAAATATATTCTGCCTCGCCGTCTGCGTTGTACTGGAAAGTCTCACCCTCGATACCGTAGTTGGTAATGTCGGAAGCCTCCATGGAGTACATCCAGTCGATGAACTTAATGATCTGATCTTTGTTCTTAGCATTTGCATTGATTGCATACAGCTTACCAAATCTGGTATCGTAGGATACGGCACGTCTCTCACCCAGGCTGTTCTCAGGAATCGGCAGTACCTGGAAAGTAGCATTCTCATTTCCGGCAATCTTACGTAATTCGTTAGTGTAGTTCTGACCGAAGCCACTGTTATCTACGAAGAAGAAGGACTGACCACTGCTACACTTAGTCGTCATCGAATCAGAATCAGTCGTTGCATATTCCTGATCCAGAACACCGGTGGTATATGCCTTATTCAGGAACTTCAGCACTTCTTTGAAATTGGTATCTGCAGGACCGTATACATACTTGCCCAGATCCTCATCCCAGTACATACCTGAGCTTGCAGATACGGAACCGAAACCGGAACCTAACATATAGGAAGTGGTCTTTAACAGGTTCGCAGTTCCCTTTCTGATTGCCCATGGAGTGCTGTCAGGATAGATCTCTTTTAACTGTGCCAGTGCATCCAGTACTTCATCCCATGTGGTCGGGGTTGCGATGCCGTTCTCTTCCAGAAGGTCGGTACGGATTACGGGGCCGAATCCGTTGGCCCACTCATCACGCAGTACTACAGGGAATACATACATTTCGCCGTCTACCATGTATCTCTGCATTTCGGGATACTGCTGCCAGAACTTGTAGAAGTTCGGCATGGTCTCTTCGTTGATATACTGGCTCAGAGGCTCAAAAATACCCTCGGATGCGAAATCGGAAATATCACTTGCGCTTCTCAGATAAATGATATCCGGGAAATTCTGTGTAGACAGCGCAATGTTTTTCTTCTCATCATAGCTGCTGGAAGGAACAATCTGGAAATCCAGCTTTACATTGGTTGCTTCAAAAATTGCCTCGTGGGACTTGCTGTCCTGTGCCATGGGCTGCTGGCTGGAGTCCATGACCATAATACCAATCTCCAGAGGATCCTCGCTGATCCAGGAAGGATGCTCGCTGTTTGCTTCCTGTGTCCCTACACTTGCAGCGCTCTCCTGTGCATTATTTGTTGCGGCATCATTGCTGCCGGAAGCATCGGAACCACATCCTGTCAACAGAGATGCGCTCATTGCTGTTACTGCCACTAAGGCTGTCAGTTTTTGGAATGCTTTCTTTTTCATTTAACCTCTCCTTTTCTTAAATACATTCTTACTTTATAGTTTGTTTCTTTATCCCTTAACTGCTCCGACCATAACACCCTTTGTGAAGTACTTCTGTAACAGAGGGTATACAAGCAGAATAGGTACGATGGAAATAATGATCACTGCATATTTATAGTTGGTTGCGATGATATTGACACTTCCCGTGATCTCGGAAGTGTCACCCTGTATTACGATGTCACGCATGACAACCTGTACAGGATATTTTTTCTGATCATTCAGGTACAGCATGGAAGGGAAGTAGCTGTTCCAATGGTACACGGCATAGTATAATGTCATGGTTGCGATAATCGGTTTAGACAGCGGCAGGACAATCTTGCTGAAAATCGTAATGTCGTTCGCACCGTCCAGGTATGCAGATTCTACCAAGGAATCCGGGATCGCCTGGAAGGAAGTTCTCATAACAATCATATTGTAGGTACTGATGGCGGGCGGCAGAACGATAGCCCACATAGTATTGATCATATGAAGCTTGTTGATCACCAGATAGGTTGGGATCATACCACCGTTTACAAACATTGTGATCATGATCAGCACGGTAAATGCCTTTCTTCCGTAAAAATCTTTTCTGGAAAGAGGATAGGCGCACAATGCGGTAAGTACCAGGCAGATCAGGGTTCCCAGGCCTGTGTATAAAAAGGTGTTCTTATAGCCGCTCCAGATTCTCTGATTCTCGAATACCGCCTTGTAGGCATCGAAATTGATTCCTCTGGGGAACAGTGTTACCAGTCCCTGATTGATATACTGAGAAGAACTGATAGACACAATAAATACATAAAACATCGGGTAGAACATAATGAATCCGAGAATTGCCAGCAGAAGATAGTTCACAACATCAAATATTTTACTGCCGATTCCCTGCGGTTTTTTGCTTTTTATTTTTACTTTCTTAGCCATTTCTGTCCTCCTACCACAAGCTGCTGTCACTGAGTTTTTTCGATATCTGGTTGGATGCTACCAGCAGGATCACACCGATGACTGACTGGAACAGACCCACCGCTGTAGAATAACTGAAGTCTGCACTCAGAATACCTCGTCTATATACATAAGTGGAAATGACATCCGCAGTCTCATAAGTAGATCCGTTATACAACAGGATGATCTTCTCATATCCCAGGGACATCAGCCGTCCAATCTGCATGATCAGCATAATGGAGATGGTCGGTGCGATGGAGGGGAGCGTTACCGACTTAATTCTCTGGAAACGGTTTGCTCCATCGATCATTGCCGCCTCCAGAATCTCCTGATCCACAGAGGTCAAAGCAGACAAATAAATAATGGAAGTCCAGCCACAGGTCTGCCAGATACCGGATGCGGTAAATATGGTACGGAACCATTCGGGTAATACCATAAACTGGATCTTATCAAAACCGAATGCTGCAATGATCTGGTTGATGATTCCATCCAAAGACAAGAAGTTCATTACCATACCACAGACAACCACGGTGGAAATGAAATGCGGAAGGTAGCTGACAGTCTGGATCGCTCTCTTGAACTTTGCATTTGTTACTTCGTTCAACATCAATGCCAGAAGAATCGGTACCGGGAAGCCCCACAGCAGTCCGTAAATATTTAACAGTAATGTATTTTTCACCAGTTTCCAAAAATAAGGATCCGCCAGGAACTTCTCGAACCATTTAAAGCCGACCCAAGGGCTTCCCCATACACCCTTTGCAATCTTGTAATCCTTGAATGCGATCAACACCCCGTACAAAGGCAGGTAATGGAACAGGATGTAATAGATGATCGGAAGCAACATCATAATGTACAGATATTTGCATTTCTTGATCTTCTTCCACGGCGATGTTTTCATGTTGTCTCTCCTTCTGTGCAATCATTGTTTCTTATTGTTCTCTATTAAAGAACGCTGTTCTCTAATATGTTTTTTTGAAAAGGATTGATTTCTCAATCCCCTTTTCACATTTTTAGCTTAATAAAGAATGTTTTGTAATTCCCTTATTTTATTCTGTAATTCCTTTGCCAGTGACTGGATCCGTTCGTCATAAAATCTCAGGGACGGTCCAGTAATACTCACTCCCGCTACCACCTGACCGTTTCTGCCGAGTACCGGAACTGCTACACATTTCACACCAAATCGGTCAGTTCCGAGATTTTCCCTAAAAAGCGGGTATAACCCTTGGGGATCACCAGCTTGAACTCATACCAG
>ENA-UESJ01001153-UESJ01001153.1-human-gut-metagenome-genome-assembly--contig:-NODE-1153-length-12782-cov-14.636600_pt1 | contig 12782 bp, 7 predicted proteins | sample MGYA00243000_ERZ508001 | MGnify/ENA primary metagenome ERZ508001 (study PRJEB26167, sample SAMN06115479) | human gut metagenome | host: Homo sapiens | place: China:Chongqing | collected 2015-03-03... | reverse complement strand
GGGTTTCCATCCCTTTCCAGGAGATCTACCACAATATGTTGAATTGTTTTGTGACAATCGTATATTGAACATCAATGGAATGATCGACTTCATGGTCCGTGATAACTCCCCGTTTACAGATGAAGGAAAGAATCTTTTAATAGAAGAATTCGGCAAAAATTATGCGACCTATTTTTCTATTTTAAGTGCCATAGCAAATGGCAAAAACACACAGGCAGAAATAGAAGCGGCTTTAGGGAATAAAAGCATTGGCGGTTATTTGAGAAGACTGATTGAAGATTACAATATCATTGTACGCCAACGCCCTATTCTATCAAAGGAGGGAACACTGGCTATCCGATATGAAATACAGGATAACTTTATCAGTTTCTGGTTTAACTATTTTGATAAAAACCGCTCTCTCATTGAAATAAAGAATTATATGGCATTACGTTCCATTATCAAGGCTGACTATCCCACTTATTCCGGAAAAATGTTGGAGCGTTATTTTAAGCAGAAGTTTGCAGAAAGTTTCCTTTATAAAGATATAGGCTCTTGGTGGGAGTTAAAAGGCGATGCATATGAAATTGACATTGTAGCCCTATGCCTGGAAAAAGATAAGGCGGTTGCCGTAGAGATCAAACGCCAGAAAAAGAACTATAAACCGGATTTGCTGGAGAAGAAAGTGGAACACCTTAAACATAAGGTACTTCCACATTATGCGATAACAAAAATGTGTTTGTCCCTGGAGGACATGTAGTTTCCCTTGTAAAAAGGGACGGGGCTGTCCATGAGAAAGATACACTCTAAAGATACTCATTTTCTGCGACATACAGAAAACCTATGCTTTTTTAGGACACTCTACGAAGTGTCCTTATTAAATTGAATTAGCTTAATATTTTATTTAATAATTGGAACAGAACTCGGCTTTCAGGTGTGAATATTCTTTTTTACTGGTCAGATTTTCTAACAGAATATATTGTTTTAGTACATATAGATAATAGAAATCATGTAATGCTATTATAGTGGCATTGGTTAATGTGTTTTTAATGTGTTGGATGACAGTTGATTTTCCACAGTAATTGCTATTTTAATATCAACACATGTTTCATAAACAGGCCTCACAATTGTCATATAATAAAATTGTTCGTTAGATGAATTCCTAAAAAGAAAGCGAAGAAAGAATTACTCCGTTGCCGGAAGCATCATTTGTATATTTTGCAAATATACCTTTGTTTAGAACAGCAAGAATTGTGATATAATTTATCTTGAGTATAGAAATACCGGGAGGATTATTGTTACCTAGTCTGAAAAATATAAATCTTTCGTGCCGATAATAAATCAGGCTCAAAACATGGATGATCATCTGTTCATTCGCAGGTGGAAATGCTGAGATTATCTTCATTTTAAATGGCTCAGCGATAAAATCCGGTTGTTCCTTTTCTCCTTTCATCTATCGCTGAAACTCCCTGCCCATAGGCGTTCCGGCTATGAAGGGGCTTCTGTCATTGCTCTGTCAGCCTCCTTTCAGCCTGCTCTTTCACATTTTTTGTGAAGGAACAAAACGATACGGGCTGAAATGGAAGTGAGGGGAAATGGTTTCAGATTTAACCGGCTGATTTTCTGTGCATATTACATAAGATGACAGGATGAGGGGAAAAGGGAGCGTATCGGATTAGTGGGGGAGTAATACACGGAACAGACTAGGTCTGTAAGCTGAACAGGCTAAGTCTGTGCACTGAACAAGCTGGCGTGTTTTAAAAACGTATAGTTGTTTTTTAAAAGCCTGAAGATGTTTTCTTAAAAGTTGAAGACGTATTTTTTAAAGCTCAAGGTGTATTTTAAAAACATAAAGGCGTATTCAACAATAACATTAGTAACGTATAAGCCCCAACATTAGTAACGTGTAAGCTCGTATGTTAGTAACGTGTAAGCCCACACGTACATAAGCATCGGGTCACACATACGCAAGCATCGGCCTACACATACGTATGTATTGCGCCCTGTATCCATTGAATTTTGCCCCAAGTTCCATTAAATCTTGCACCAAGTTTCATCGAATCCTGCACCAAGATCTGCCATATTTCCGCCCCCTCTTGACAAACGCCTTTTTATGTTGTATATTTGTAGTTTGCCAAACTTAAAAAAGTAACTCATGAATGTATTCGCTACTCTCAAAACAGTCTTCTTCGGAAGCAAATTCCTGTCAAGCCCTGTTCCTATTGACGGAACACCGCGTCGTGATCTCGTATCCGCTCTCAACGGGCTGATGCCGCTTTGCCGGACTATACCCGGCGTGCGTCTGGCGCTGGATATCCGCGAGGGCCAAGTAGTTCTGGCATTGAACTGGACTCCGCGCACCAACGGGAATGCTCCCACGGACAGTTACCACTACATCGTGTCGGACGAAGACGGAGTAAGAGAGATGGCCGACTCACAGGTTCTTCTCACTAAAAACGGTAAGGATAACCTGCCGGGGAGTATGGACGATTCTCGGACACATCCGACAGTCTCAACTGAAAAGACAGAGAAGGATTCCGCTCACTTGAAAAAAGATGTTCAGAAAAAAGCGGGACCAACCTCCCCAAAAGATACTGGCAAGAAGGCGAAATCACATACCCTGATGCAGGAAGTGACCGCTTTCCTCACCTCCCGCTACCGCTTCCGGTTCAATGTGCTTACTGAAGAAACTGAAGTGGCAAGTGTAGAAAACAACATTCCCGATACTCATCTGCGTTACGCCAAGGTGGACGAACGATGGATGAACTCACTAAGTCTGGAGGCTATTGAAACGGGCATAGACTGTTGGGACAGGGACATTCAACGCTTTGTGCGCTCACGCCGCATCAGTGAATACCATCCCTTTACTGCCTATTTTGAACAGCTTCCCGAATGGGACGGCACGGACCGGGTGTCCGCGTTGGCACGCAGGGTGTCCGACGACCCGGTATGGGTGAACGGTTTCCACCGTTGGATGCTGGGACTCTCTGCCCAATGGATGCAGCTCAATCCGGATAACAACCGCGCCAACAGTGTGGCTCCCCTGCTGGTGAGCAGTCGCCAGGGATTGGGGAAAAGTACGTTCTGCCGCCTGCTGATGCCCGATAGGCTGAAATCCTACTACACGGAAAGTTACGACCTAAGCTCCCCGGCATCCGCCGAAGCCAAGCTGGCTGCCTACGGATTAATCAACCTGGATGAATTCGACAAACTAGGTGCGTCCAAAATGCCTTTGCTGAAGAACCTGATGCAAGCTTCCGCACTGAATATCCGCAAGGCCTACAAACACAGCGCTTCATCGCTTCCCCGTATTGCCTCGTTCATCGGCACCAGCAACCGGGAGGATTTGCTGGTAGACCGCACCGGCTCACGCCGCTTTCTTTGCGTCAGTCTGAAGCACGCCATAGACTGCACCACGTCCGTAGAGCATAAGCAATTGTACGCCCAGCTTAAAACAGAACTTCTATCCGGTGAACGAAGCTGGTTCAATAAAGAAGAGGAACAGACTATACAGCAACATAATGCCCTATTCTACAAGCATGTACCCGAAGAAGAGGTATTCCGCCTTTGCTTTCGCTTTGCTACAGAAGAGGACAATCCGCAGGAAGTGCTTAGCCTCTCCGCCACCCAACTGTTTGAACGCATGAAGGCCGCCCATCCTTCGATCATGAGAGGGATGACCGCCTACAGCCTGAGCCGTATCCTGCCCCAGCTGGGCGAACGGGTACATACCACCAAGGGAAATGTATACCGGGTGGTAGAATGTTAACTTTCAATTAATTGAGAATTTATCTATGGATATGAGATTCCCGGTATGGAAGTCGATTAGACGCATTCACACTCTCAAGCATATATTGTCAAGAAGTGTGAATGCCCTTTTCTAGTATATGAATGGGTCATCCGGCATCATAATGAGCGCTGCATACCAAACGTATTTTGTATTTCACCGTACTCCCTGCCTGTAAAAATTTGGATGAGGTTTTAAATCCGAATGCATATATGCTCCCGTTATGATCATATACATACCGTTTCTCAATATCCAATAACGGGTCTCCGTTTCTTAATCCCTCTATGGTTTCATTCAGTTCATCCAGTGATGATCCGCTGAACGTCTTATGCAATATTTTTGCCTCCTCTTCAGTCGGAAGATGCCATCCGTCTGCTTCCTCCTCCTGTATGATATTCCGCACATCGGAAGCGAATCCACTCCACTCATCCAGACTCATCAACAAAATATCCGCCCCTGTGGAACTTGCATTCTCTATGCCAGCTACAATACCGCCGTTCCAGATACCGCCAATTTCGGGTAGCCCGGAAAGATCCGGATTAATGGGAGGCGGCTCACTACCGCCATTACCTTCATCAGCACCGCCAAAATTAAATTTGATATCTACCGGAGCCTTCCATTCACCTGATATCAAACTGCCCCCTACCGTGACATCACCCGAATAGCTGCCCCCGATATTCAATGGCACGTTCGCTTCCGGCTTTCCTTTGAAAGTGTATCCAAACGTCTTTGTCTGACTATTATCTTCCAAGGTTATGGAAAAAACGGTCTGAGAGCCGCTCCCCGGAAAAATATAAAAAGGCTTTGCACTCCAAATTCCACCCGGCTCAGACTCACAAATAATTTCCGTACTCTTGTCTTTGCCGGAATACTCCCTTGTAAACGACAGGGAAGAATATAAAGGCGAAATCTGCAAACTCACCTTTTTAACGTTTGCCGGTATATCTTCCAAACTGATATTGACTAAAGATACAGCATAATAGAGGGTTACAGAAACAGATATATTTTTCTTATTGGCAATTGTCACAGTTGAAGTGCCCATCATTAGCGCGCGTGAGCTTCTGTTATTTTCTTTCATAACAATTACATCATCAAGGCTAGGATCTTTCGGAACGATATATTCTTCTCCCAAACCGGCTATTGCAACAATAGTATATCGGGCAGGAGGTAACTTCATTTCAATCTGGGCGTTATCTGTCATTTTCAGACTGGCAGAACAGCTGCCGTCCTCTGCAAACGCATAGATATAGGCCGGATAATTAATCTGGGATTCTCCGCTAGACCTGGCAGATATCTTTAAAGGAAGATTTGTTTGCGAGACTCCGTCTTCATCGTCTTCTTCATCATACATCGGGCGTTGGCAAGAAACAGCAGACAGTAGCAATAGAAACAGAAGCACCTTTAATTCGGTTAATCTATAATTCATAACATATTATTTGTTTGTGGGTTTATTTCTTCTCCATTTATAACTATATCCTCTTCTTCATTTCCCGGAGTCCAACCCGAAATACTTCCTCCCGTTATAATTACATTTCCGTCTTTTACTACAATATTGTATTTATGAATACATCCGGACAATAAGCCCGGAGACAGGTCGTCTCGTCGTGTTATGTAATATTTGTTGTTACGGGTATATTCAATGGTGAGATTAACAGAATGGTTTTTCACAGCTTTCGGATCAATGTTTCCGTCATTCTCGTCCCCGTTCAGGATAAAATAAAAAGAAGCATCCTGATTGTTCATGGTGTGTGACGGAGTAATCTGGAAGGTTTCCTTGGGAGTTTCGCTGATGGTGATGCTGTTCGTTTCAAAGGAGTAGTATCCTTGGGTCGTCAACCCATTTCCTTCAAGTCTGATTTTGTCAATAACGGCCTGTGCCATATCTCCTTCACCCTTTATGTTTATCTTTAATAGTGACAAAACGTGCTTAAATGAATAATCGCCCGAAAAGGCCACATTGCCAAGGTCGGTATCGTAGGAAAGCTTCCTGGATGCTACTAGAAAGTCATATTGGTCAATATTTTCCCAAGTCCCGTTCTGGCTGTCGAGAGAAGGCATTTTTATATTTTCCTTACTTTCGGCTTTGGAACCGGAGTGGGGATAATATGCGTAAAAAGTATGTTCCTGGTTTTTATCTTTCCAAAAGACACTCTTTTCTGTAGTCCAGGAAGTTCCATCGAATATCCAGCGGACGGCACTGTCATTGTCCATAAAAACACCTATATCATCGGTTTTACTAAAACTAGCGATGGCATTTTCATGATCTTGCAAGTAGCGTGCCCCGGAAACTGTTTTCCCGATTCTTGCCATAATGGATACCGTGTACTCTTTTTCTTGTGATTGCTCTAGTTCCTCACTACCTTGGCAGGCAGAGAAGTACATGATCGTCAATAGCGATACATACAGTGATCTTTTCATTCTTTTATTTTATAATAGTGAGGGACAAAACATCAGCTTATCCGTTAAAATTAAAATGAGGACAAGTTGAATTGGTCGAGGATTAAAGCATGTCTGCTTATTGTCGGTAAGAAATTAAACTTGTGTTCGGCTGCGAAAATAATTCATTCTTAGCAAAAAGAAAAACAAAATGATAAAAAGATGAAAATTAAATGTGTTATGCCGGCAACAGCATGAACATTCTTACCGGTATATTCCCATAAAAAATAGTGGAAGGCAATCTTTTGTTTAACGCTTTAGGCTGACTATGACTAAATCTTACCTGTAAATTATTTCCTTCCATTCTTCCACAGTACGTGTAAGGGAAGAAAAATTCACCCCGATACAGACTATTTTACGGTCATCGGTCAAATAAGATCGGGCATAGCCTTTCTCTGCTATTTGCTGTAAAGCCTCCTCTGCTGTTCCGTCCATCTTGAATTCGAAAATGTAAACATATTCGTCCATTTCCAATATGCAGTCCACTCGTCCGAAGCTCTGGCGATTCTCACAATGGATTGCACGGCAATAAACTCCTATCAAACGGAGAATCAGATAAAAAGTGTATTGGAAATGTTTCTCAGTCATATCCAATTCCTTCAAGGAAGCGTGAGAGTCATACGGGATGCTTGCAAGAAAGGCGGTCAGAGAATCACAAAAAGCGGAGGTGTTCCCTTGCTCAAGGCAAGTAACAGCATCGATAATCCAGCTGTTGACCTCTCCACCTCCGGGTTTCAAATAATGTGCTGCCAATACGGACAAGAACCCTTTACGTACCTCATTATTGGGAAAATCGAGCAGATAAGTTCCCATACGTCTATTATATTCTTTAATAGTGAGATATCCGCTCTGATAAATCATGGGTAGAGGCTGTTCCACATCAGCCTTATAATCCACAAACAAAGAGGGAACATAATAACGTCCGGCAAGTTCGTTTATCTGCTCGCGGCTGTGTTGCAGCAGACGAACCAAATAGGTGGGAGTACCTGTAGAGAACCAGTAATCACGAATTGCCATACTGTCAAAAGCATTAAGAATGCTGAACGGATTGTAAATGTCGGTCATCCTCTCTCCAAAATGATATCCGTCATATTGCCGTCTGAGAAGTTCCTTCATTTCTTTCACTGTGTACTGATATTTAGCAGCCAACTGTATGGTGGGTTCTTCGAAAAATGCTTCCAGCTCATTCTGGGTGATACCGCACAAGGCTTCGTACCGTTCATCCATACTGATATCCTTAGGCTGGTTAAATCCACTGAAAACACTTACTTGGGAAAACTTTGTTACTCCGGTCAACAATACGAATCTCAAGTATTGATCGGCTCCTTTAAAGGTAGAATAAAAGGATTTCAATATTTCCCGGTTATGGTTCTCCAACAGAACTTGCTTTCCATAATCATCATAAAAACAAGCTTCCGTATCTAATACATCCAAAATAGGTTTGTCATATTCATCAATCAGAACCACCGCACGCCGCCCTGTCTGTTCATAAGCCCGGCGAAGTATTTCAATGAAACGGGTTCCTATGGTTGTATAATTGGGATTCTTGCCATAAATATCTTCCCAGTTCCCTAAATAGCCTTCAATGGTAGCCTCCAGAATTCCGGGTTGTGTATACAGTCCTCCATTAAAGTCTATACGGAAGATAGGATACTCATACCAGTCCTTTTCCAATCCGTCGATTTCCAGTCCGGCAAACAAATCTTTGCGTCCCTGGAAATAACAGGCAAGGGTACTTACCAGCAGGCTTTTGCCAAAACGGCGTGGACGGCTCAAGAAATAAGTCTTGCCTTGTGTTACCAAGTTGTAAATCAAACCGGTCTTATCCACATATACATAGCCATCTTCACGGATTTGGTCAAAACTCTGTATTCCAATAGGGTATTTCATATTTTGTTGCGGTTCTAGAATGAATGATAAAACAAAGATATTAGTAAATGACAAACAAAGCAAATAAAGGATTTGTTTTTTCTGCTTATGACAAGTTTTTCCGTTTCTTATTAATGGATAATCACCTGTTTCTGTCCATATATATTGGCATTCTGTCCTTTAAAGGATACTTTGAAAAGTATTTAGAATCTATCTATTCTGCAATAAGATATACTTCTTCTACTGAATTTGCTATATCATTGTTTGTCAGTGTTATACATATTCTCTAATGTGTATTAATATCTTTATACCATTGTAGTTTTGTATATTCTTCATTCAAGTCATTAAGTTCTCTCTGCATGATAAAAGTGGTCATACCTGAAAAGGCGGTGATAGGGAATGTTCCTTCTTCCGTAGCATAAAAAGGAGTATTTCTTTTGTAAACCACACATTGGCTGATACACTCTTGAAGTGCATTGTATGTATTTTCATCTGATAATGATTGATAATATTGAGCGAAATCAAAAAAATAGAATGGGGCTTTTAAAACTCCATCATAATTTTGAAGGTTACCGACTGGGAGAAAAGAGCCGGATGCTTCTGTATTGATCTGTCGTATCAAATTCGCTAAATTTGATAATCCGGCAGTTTTTATTATGCTAATGGTAGCAGAACGTTTATCGCCTTCCATCAAATTCCAATAATGAAAATAATTTTCTGCAAATTTTTGCAAATCAGCATTTTCTTCAAGCAGACAGGAAATACTGCCGGCATAGATAGGAGTAAATCCCGGAGATACTACTGGGGCAGAGGAAGCCATGATATATGCTGCTTTATTTCTTAATTCATAAGCCACCTCAATACCTGCCATATTACATGCTTCAAAGATTATGAATTCAAATAAATGGTCCGGGAGGGCCATGGCAAAATCTGTTATTTCCATTTCATTGTCATTATCGATGATGATAGACCGCGAGCCATTAACCAATGTATGTGGAGGAAGCCAGCCACTGCCATGGGAAAACACGATTAGACCGTAGCTTTTAGCAGGATAAAGCCGAGTTACGTCGTTTATAACTCGTTTAAGCACTTGGGGGGAGGCTGAGTTTTCTTGGTCATAGGTATGTATGGTAATATAGCCTTTCTCACTTTTTCCATCAATTTCCATCAATCGTGGAGAGTCCTTAAATGGTGTATCCTGATACACTATTATATTTCCATCTGTCCCGTCTTCCCATCCATTTTTAATTTGAACAAGTTTGTCATAGGTTTCGGCATCAAGATTATTATCTCCTCCCAGATAAACCAATAGTGTCCGTGCAGGTAAAACAACAGGGGTGTCATTTTCTTTATGACAGCCACATACTAATAACAGAAAACAGACAGCATATATATACTTCATACACAATATAATTGGATAAACGATTATAAAAACTAAAAGAGGGGAACATTTTGCCCCCCTCTTTTTTTATAAACAATGAGCGTATTAATTACTTGTCATTGTGCTTCTTAACTTGGATTTGGATAGTTCCAACAGAATGTCCACGATCATTCTTCCAAGTATGGTCGCAGATACCGCCCCACTTGTGATTTACACAAACTTCTACATCAATAGTAAATGGTTGAGCAATATCTTCACCATTGTTGATCCATGTGATAGTCTGCTTAGCATTATCAAGTTTGATCTTCTTCATGTTTTCAGCATCCAGTTCACTTCCGTCAGCAAAGTATGCCTTAGAAACCTTGAAGTTAACAGTTGTATTAACATCGAATACATTATGGTCAACTACCAGTTTCTTTGACCAACCAGCTTGATCACCTGTCTGAACCAAAGTATTATTCTTAGCCATATCTTTGTGATCATAGATAACATGGTTGTTATTGAATTGTGCCTGAGCACCTTCAGACCACAGATAATCTGACAAGAAGAATGCATCCTTCAATGATACTGTATTTTCAGCTTCCTGATACTTGTCATACAAAGGACCTGCTTCGTAAGCGTGGAATACCATCGGAGTTACAAATGCAACTTCAAATTCATCGATAACCACTGTAGAACGTCCATTTTCAGGAGCAGGAGCACCAGTATAAGTAGTAGTATGATCTTTAGCCCAAGGAGTATTGTTTACCATATTGATAGTATCGCAAGAGAAGTTATTGTAATTTTCTTTAGCATACTTGTTATGAGCATTGGCTTCCTTGTTGCAAGTACCATACAATCCGTCAACATCTTCATTGAAGCTTACTACGGCACGCATTTTGATCTTCTTCAAATCCTTAGCGTCAGCAGCATTGATCCAAGCACGTCCTTCGTCTGTAGCCTCCAAAGCGATATACCACTTGTTGTCTTTACCTTGATACAAACGGATGCCGGAATTGTGACCGTCAACTATCTTAGATGCGTTATTATGCTGGTCAACCAATTCGAATGACAAGGTAGCTCTAGCCCAATCCTTATCATGAGTCTGACCCTTATAAGGATTATAGTTGATCAAATCGAACTCGTCATTCAATACTGCAACCATTTCATAAGTTGTAGGAGCATCAAAGTTATCGTATCTACCGTGAGCAATGAAGTAAGAATCATCTACCCAGTTCAACTTAGTCTTTTCAGGAGCAACTACATTCGGATACTTCACATTGATAGTATAAGTAACATGGATGTCAGGTAATCCCTTATGATCAGCATTTGGCGTGTATGTACCCTTAACAGTGTAAACGTCGTGATCGTCATGACGAGAGAATGCTGTATTCTTCACTGTAACGAACAGCTGATTGTATTCTTTAGCTTCAAAGTTCGGATCGAATGAATAGTCTTTATTATCTTTTCCATCCCATGCATATACAGCGCGTTGTTTAGCCTCATCTAGTGTAAATTCAGGAACGAATTTATAAGTCTTACGGAATTCGTCTTTACTCAACTGTACATCTTCATGGTTGAATATCTTATCCATATCCATGTCAAGAACTTGATTGATATGTTTCAGAGTGACGTCTTTTGTTTCTGTAATATTAATTTCAGGAACAACTGTCTTGCGTACAATGTGAATCTTGATGATTGCTGTTTTAACTACATTACCATTGTCTTCACCCGGTGCTACCAGTTTCACACGAACAATAGGAGTTCTGTCTATAGCAGCTGTGTGGCTGGCATCAGTTTCTGCGCCCCAAATCGGGTCCGGAGTTTGTTTTACTGTAGCAACACCATCTTTGGTAACATCCAAATAACGTTTTGTCTGGTTAACGCCATCATAATAGAAGTCAACCGGTTCAAACACCAATGAATAGTCATCAAAACCATTCTCCATCAAAGGATACTGAGCGTCTTGGGCTCTACCCATACGTTTGTCAAAGAATGAAGTTACGATGTCCTTCAAATTTTTTGAATGTCCATCACCTGTATAGTTCAATTCTACAACAATACGTTCTGCATCATCTTTAGATTCAGCATCTCCTTTATATAACTGGTTTTCAGCATTGGCTTCGAACTTAGCTTTATCTGCTTGATAAGCCTTCAATTTAGCCTCTTCAGTACCGGTCGGATTCAAGGTGTTAAGATAATATTCATCTTTGATGAATTCTCTATAATTTACCTTGTTAGGAGCAATTGCATTTTTAATCTGAGCAGGAGCGTTAGTTTGGTCAAATGCATCAGCTACTTTAACCAAATGTACGTTTTTCTGCAAAATTACTTCATGCTTGGCGGGAACAAAATCAGAATGAACGATTTGGTCATTGTTCTTAATTCTCAATGAATATACTGTTCTTTCGTCCAGATTAGATTGTTCAGCAAAAGCCCAGTCCTTTACACGGAAGTTTAACATACCATGTCCTTCTTTATAAGATTCAACGGTAATTTTTCCATCAGTGTACAGTTTTTGTCCAGCGTTGAACAATTCCCAATTCTTGTTATTCGTATTGTAGTTCCATATTTCAGCAGTATCACGAACAAATCCTACCACTTCCATATCTTTGAATGATACGCTGTTAGGATTTACCTGATACTTCACGTCTGCCTTACCTGAGTAAACGATTTTAAATGTGCTAAAGTTATTTGTACCCCAATCTGCACCTGTAATCTCTGTTTTACCTGCCACACTATCAGTAACGATGGTAGGGAAATGGATTCTGGCAGCTTCACCTTCAGAAAGGAAAGTAGGGATAAACTTAACTCCGCTAACTACAGAAGTAGCTTTAGGCATACTGATAGTCTTTTTAGTGCCATCAGCATAAGTAATAACTAATTCATAAGCTGATTCACCTTCTTCTACTGATACTACATAATCATCAGCAGAAGTACCTGGAGTACCCGGAGTACCTGGTTTGCCCGGTTCACCTTGTTCTCCTTTTGCACCATTGTATAATTTAATGGTCTCTCCATCACTGAATTTGATTTCATAACCACCATTACCATCAGTGAACGGAGTACAGCTTTCGACATATTTGCCTGAGCCTACTTTGTCTTCAAGGGCCTTGATTGCATCTTTCACATTGGATATTTCTTGATCCAAGCGGTCGATGTCGTCATCGTAATCCTTACAAGATACAAATGTTCCTGTTGAAGTGACCATAAGGGCTCCAAACAGGATTGCACTTAAAAATTTTTTGTTCATAATAGAAAAACTTTAAATTTATAAATTTAAAAACTCAAAATGTTATTGTTATAAAAGGACTTTAAATCTTTTTCTGTGTCCGGATGGTGCTTTATATA